>Ga0181605_10001063_pt1 | contig 26694 bp, 22 predicted proteins | sample 041ome_11_FD_148676 | JGI IMG/M metagenome (GOLD analysis project Ga0181605, IMG submission 148676) | Coastal salt marsh microbial communities from the Groves Creek Marsh, Skidaway Island, Georgia - 041411US metaG (spades assembly) | ecosystem: Environmental > Aquatic > Marine > Intertidal zone...
ATGTCCATTTATACAGCTCGAGGAGCAGCAAGTTTGCTCATCGAAGCAGGAACACATCCAGAGGAAGAAATTGACCGAGTAACTACTCCCAGAGGCTGTACCATTACAGGTTTAAACGAAATGGAACATCAAGGATTAAGCTCTTCCCTTATCAAAGGGCTGAACGCTTCTTTTGATAAAATCAACGAAATCGCAAAACAGTAAATGAATTTATTTGAAGTTTATCCACTCTATGAAGTAACACCTGTTCGCGCAAAGGACGTTTATGTCTATGATGATAAGGGGGTTGAATACCTCGACTTATATGGCGGTCATGCAGTTATCAGCATTGGACATACCCATCCCCACTACGTTAAAAGAATCCGTCAGCAATTAGAACAGATTGCATTTTACTCCAATGCCATTCAAAATCCTTTACAAAAAGAATTGGCAAACGCTATAGGAGAACAATCCTGTCTCCACGACTACAGTTTGTTTTTGTGCAGTTCAGGGGCAGAAGCCATTGAAAATGCACTCAAACTGGCCTCATTTCATACCGCAAGAAAAAAAGTAATTGCTTTTAAAGGAGCTTTTCATGGAAGAACCTCGGCAGCGGTGGCGGTAACCGATAATCCCGCGATCAATGCTCCACTAAACAGTCAACATGAAGTGGTATTTCTTCCATTCAACGATGCGGAGGCTTTAGAAAGAGAGTTGGCAACAGAAAGTTACTGTGCCGTAATTTTTGAAAGCATTCAAGGTGTAGGGGGTTTGGATGAACCGGATGAGGATTTTGTCTATGCTATGGAATCCCTTTGCAACAAATATGGCAGTTGCCTAATTGCTGATGAGGTACAGTCAGGTTTCAGTAGATCAGGTACCTTTTTTGCCTATCAAAAATACCGTATTAAACCTCATGTAATTACGATGGCAAAAGGTATGGGAAATGGGTTTCCCATAGGAGGCATATTGGTACATCCTGAGATTCAAGCAAAATTTGGCCTGTTAGGCACTACCTTTGGGGGGAGTCATTTAGCCTGCGCAGCCTCTTTAGCCGTATTAGAGGTTCTCGAAAAAGAGCGTTTGCAAGAACGCACTAAAGAGTTGGAAACCTATTTCAGAGTGCTAGCCCAAAAACTTCCTCAAATCAAAAAAGTAAAAGGACGTGGCTTAATGCTCGGCTTGGAGTTTGACTTCGAAGTAGCTTCACTCCGAAAAAAATTAATCTATGAACATCATATTTTTACGGGTGGGAGTAGTAATAAAAATTTGATCCGTATTTTGCCTCCATTAACCGTACAAAAATCTCACTTTGACACTTTTTTTAATGCATTAAAAATTGTCATAGAAAATCTGTAATTCCAGCTAATGAAACATTTTATCACTTTAGATGCCATACCCGATTTAAACAACGCCGTTCAGGAAATTCGAACTCTAAAAAAAGATGCTTTTGCATTTGAACAACTGGGGAAACACAAAACCTTAGGGATGTTATTTTTTAATCCAAGTTTACGAACACGACTAAGCACTCAAAAAGCAGCTCAGCATTTGGGATTAAAAACCATGGTGATGAATTTTTCTAATGAAGCATGGGCTCTGGAATTTGAAGACGGTACAAAAATGAGTGGATTGCGTTCAGAACATATTAAAGAAGCTGCTGCAGTAGTTTCTCAATACTGTGATGTGGTTGCAATCCGAGCTTTTGCCTCTTTAAGTGACAAACAAAAAGACGAAGAAGAACAGGTTCTAAATAACTTTGCACGTTATGCAAGCATCCCGGTAATTAATATGGAGAGTGCAACAGCACATCCCCTTCAGGCACTCGCCGATGCTGTAACCATTCACGAACATACGCTCAACAAAAGACCTAAAATCGTATTGACTTGGGCTCCTCATCCAAAAGCACTTCCCCATGCTGTAGGAAATTCATTCAGCAATATGGTTCAACGTTTGGATGCGGATTATGTTATTGCGCAACCGAAAGGATACGAGTTGGACCCCAGAATCACCAAAAATACACCTTTGATTTACAATCAAGAGGAAGCCCTGGAAGGAGCCGATTTTGTTTATGCAAAAAACTGGTGTTCCTATCAAGAGTATGGGAAAATTTTGCGAACCGACGATACTTGGATGTTGACCGCCGAAAAAATGAAACTGACCAACAATGCAAAGTTTATGCACTGTTTACCCGTTAGAAGAAATGTAGTGGTAGCAGATGATGTATTGGACAATTCGAATTCATTAGTTATTCAACAAGCCAACAACAGAACCTATGCTGCCCAATGGGTTTTAAAACAAATTCTGCAAAATGGATAAGCTTCATGTTGTAAAAATCGGAGGAAATGTCATCGAAAATCGAGAAGCTCTTTTGGATTTTTTAACGGATTTTGCTGCTCTTAAAGGACCTAAAATTTTAGTTCACGGGGGTGGAAAAGAAGCTACTCAAATGGCTGAAAAGCTAGGGATAAAGGTCCAACTAATCGAGGGAAGACGGGTAACAGACGCTCAGAATCTTGAAATCATTACCATGCTGTATGCTGGGAAATTGAATAAAACCATCGTCGCTCAACTTCAACGTTTAAATTGCAACAGTCTCGGCTTAACAGGTGCCGATGGCAATAGCATTCTCGCTAAAAAAAGACCGCCCCATCCTATTGATTTTGGTTTTGTAGGCGATTTAACCGAAGTAAATCATAAGTTATTTCAACTGCTGCTCAAGAATGGTATCAGTCCCGTATGTTGTGCACTTTCCCACGATGGAAATGGACAATTGCTCAATACCAATGCAGATACCATTGCTGCGACGGTTGCATCTTCTTTAGCGCCTTATTTTGAAGTGCATTTAAACTACTGCTTTGAAAAAAATGGAGTCCTAAAAGATTTAAATGATGGATCCAGCCTGATACAGATCCTAGATGAAGCGCTTTACCACGATTTAAAATCCAAAGGAATACTTCATACAGGAATGCTTCCTAAACTTCACAACTGCTTTTTAGCCCTAAAAGCTGGTGTCACCAAGGTAAGAATTGGGAATCCAAAAATGATCACTGAAACTGTTAACTGTACCCAAATAACAAACTGATGCTCACCCAAAATGCCATTTTATTATTACAAGATTTAATCCGACTGGAATCCTTTTCAGGGGCTGAGGATAAAACAGCTGCCCGATTGGAAGAATGGTTTCATACCTACGCTATTCCGTTTCAGAGAAAGGATAATAATCTTTGGGCAACGAATAAGTATTTCGACCCAAACAAACCAACGTTGCTTCTCAATTCCCATCACGACACCGTGCAGCCCAATCAGGGATACCAACGAGATCCATTCAGTCCTGACATTGAAGAGGGAAAACTCTTCGGATTGGGAAGTAATGATGCTGGGGGAGCCTTGGTATCTCTTATCGCTACATTTACCCATTATTTTGAAAAACGAAATTTGGCATACAATCTACTGATGGTTGCCTCTGCGGAAGAAGAAAGTGCAGGTGAAAAAAGTTTGCGTTATCTCCTTCCTGACCTTCCAAAAATTGATGTGGCTATTGTAGGTGAACCTACTTTAATGGATTTAGCCATAGCAGAAAAAGGATTGGTCGTTTTTGATTTAAGTCTTAAAGGAACTGCAAGTCATGCAGCACATCCAAATAACGATAATCCTTTGATGAGATTACCCCAATTGATTCAGGCAATAGAACAACTCCAGTTTGAAAAGGTCTCCCCAATACTCGGCGCTGTAAAAGCTACATTAACTCAAGTAAATGCGGGAAAACAACATAATGTGGTCCCTTCTGAAGTCAATCTCGTACTTGACGTACGGGTAAACGAATGCTATACGAATGAAGAAATCGAGGAAATTGTTCAATCTCGTTTGGATTGTAAAGTAAGTGCTCGATCCTTAAGATTAAAGAGTTCTTCTATCAACCCCGAGCATCCCTTAGTTTTGGCTGGAATACGTTTAGGTAAAAAAACTTATGGTTCACCTACCCTTTCAGATCAAGCGGGTCTGGATTGTCCTTCGCTTAAGTTAGGGCCAGGCGATTCTACCCGATCACATTCTGCAGATGAATTTATCTATGTTAAAGAAATTGAAGAGGGCATTTCCTTTTATATCAATCTATTAAAACAAATTTTATAGACCTATGAAACTTTGGCAAAAAGGGGCTGCGGCTCATCAAAAAGTAGATCACTTCACCGTTGGTAAAGACCGTGAATACGATTTAGTTCTAGCAGCATACGATTGTGAAGCTTCTATGGCGCATGCTAAAATGTTGGGTTCTATCGGACTGATCACCCCTTTAGAAGCTGAACAGCTTTGTACTGTTTTGGATAAACTCAAGGCAGATGCTGAAGAAGGGAATTTCACCATTGAGGAAACCTTTGAGGACATGCACTCCAAAATTGAACATCTCCTAACCGAAACTTTGGGGGATTTAGGTAAGAAAATACATACCGCACGCTCTCGAAATGACCAGGTGTTGGTTGCCCTGCATCTCTACTTAAAACACGAATTGAAAGAAATCAAGACCCAGGTTGTCTCCCTTTTTGACCTTCTCCTCAATTTAGCAGAACAACACCAAAATCAATTGCTCCCCGGCTACACCCACCTCCAGGTGGCCATGCCCTCCTCCATAGGCATGTGGCTTTCTGCCTATGCCGAGAGTTTGATAGACGACCTCTATTTCTGGGATGCAGCATATAAAATAGCCGATCAAAATCCTTTGGGAAGTGCTGCTGGTTATGGGAGCTCTTTTCCAATTGATCGAGAATTAACTACTGAATTATTGGGCTTTCAACAAATCAAAATAAATGCAGTAGCAGCACAAATGAGCCGCGGAAAATTAGAAAAAAGTACCGCTATGGCGTTGTCTAGTATTGGGAGTAGTTTGGCTCGATTAAGTATGGATATTTGTCTTTATATGGGACAAGATTTTGACTTTATTAGTTTCCCCGCCGACCTCACCACTGGCTCCAGCATCATGCCGCATAAAAAAAATCCAGATCTTTTTGAACTGGTTAGAGGAAAATGCAATACACTACAAGCTCTTCCTAACCAATTGGCACTTTTGACAGCCAATTTACCCAGTGGATACCACAGAGAATTACAACTGGCTAAAGGTCCCATCATCGAAGCAGTACAAGAACTGAAAGCTTGTTTGGACATTTTACTCTTTAGCTTACCCAAGCTTGAAGTACGACCAAACATCACCGACCAAAAAAAATACGATTATCTATTTAGTGTAGATACCCTAAACGCTGAAGTCTTGGCAGGAAAACCCTTCCGAGATGCCTATAGAGAATTGGGAAAGGCCATAGAAAAAAATGAATTCAACCCCAACAGATCAGTTCAACACACTCATTTGGGAAGCATCGGTAATCTCGGATTAGACGCTATTCGAGAAAAAATAAAACCCCTCAGAGACTAAATCTTCTTTACAGCTCGGTCACATCTCCTAAATTTTACTAATTTAGGGTACAAACGAATGCTCCAAAACTTAAAGTTCCCCATGAGAAACCTACAACTCATCCTTAAATTATTCAAACAAATAGACGTATTCAGAGTAGGTTTTACTCCCGACCTGAGGGGTACTGAGTTCGTTTTTTATCCAATCCATACTGTTATGGAACTTTTCAAAACGAATAGAAACATGGAATTTCAAGTTTTTAAACGCAAAGAAACGACCTCTCTTAAAACAACTATTAGAATAACCCTTAGTGAATATATGGGTTGAAGAAATACAAATCGAATATCTAAAAATAGTAACAAATGGAACTATTACACAAATCAAATATAATCCTTCATGTTATTACTGGAGCTATTGCTCTTATTCTTGGAGTTTTTGCCTTACTAACAGTAAAAGGGGGAACAATTCACAACACTAGTGGGCGCCTTTTTCTCGGTTTTGTTTCTGTAGTAATTTTAACTGGTTTGATCGGTGTCTTTGCATTCGGCAGAAACGTCTTTTTATTAGTAATCACGGTACTTAGTGGATACGTTTCCTTTTCGGGCTATCGGGTATTAAAATCAAAAAAAAATACGCTTAAGAAATTGGATATACTCGTTGCAATCAGTAGCATTCTCGTTTTAGCCTATTTCTTGTACTATTTCAAATCTATTGGGATGATTTGGTCACCCATAATAATTTACAGTACGGTTGGGGCTTTATTTTTAGTGCTTTTTTACGATTTTATAAAGTTCTTAATCCCCGCTGAAAAATACGTGAAATACAACATCTGGATATATGAACATATCTATAAAATGACAAGTGCTTTTGCTGCTCTTTTATCGGCATTTTCTGGAACCGTATTCGAAGAATACCAGCCACATAGTCAATATTTACCCTCAGCTATGGGTATGGTGATAACTATTGGATTTATGATTTATGTAAAAAAATACGGGTTGAAATTATGGAGGAAGACAGAAAACAAAAGTTAAGTTCCCCTTGTAATCTTTCGTTCTCTACGGTTTATTTTTTTTAAACCAGAAAACCCTATCAAAAATCTCGATAATCCCAAGGTCCTCTATAAGCGCGATCTAACATTAAATTTGCCCCAGGGTCGTTGATAAACTGTTCGCTTACAGGGTTCCATTCCAGTGGTCGTTGTAGAGCATAGGCAATGTTTGCAAGATTACAAACCGAGGCTGTACGATGTCCAACCTCAACATCACAAATGGGTCGCGTTCGGTTACGAATTCCATCCAACCAGTCTTCGTGGTGATTTTTACTTAGATACACTCGGTTGGTATCGCTATTCTTAATAGGTGTGTCCGCTAAAGCTTCGTTGGGGAATGTTCGTAAATAGGATCGACTTATCTCTAATCGTCCCTCCGTTCCGATAAACTGAATTTCATTTCCACCTGTTCCCCATTTGGTGTGGGTAACTTTAATTCCGTTTTCATAGGTATAGACCAATCCACTCTCTGCATGCTCAGAAGGGGGCGTAAAATGTGTTGGCCCAGTATGATCTTGATCTAGCGCCCACTGGACGATATCAAACATATGTGCTCCCCAATCGGTGACCATCCCTCCACCAAATGGAAAATAATCTCTCCACATTCCCCAGCGTTTATCGTCTAAAGGGCAGGCCAGATCCGTATGATAACCCCGATAGGAAGCTGGACCAATCCAAGCATTCCAATCTATGGTGTTTGGCGCTTCCTGAGTCGGTAAATCACAAGATTTATAGGGTGCCCCTATGGATACTTTTATTTCTTTAATATCACCAATGTATCCGTTGCGGATTAGTTCTACTCCATGACGAAAACGATCCCAAGAACGCTGCATACTTCCTGTCTGAAATATTCTTTGATATTTTCGAGCTGCATCGACCATTGCTCGACCTTCTGCAACCGAACTTGAAAGAGGTTTTTCACAATAAATATCTTTTCCTGCTTTAGCCGCATCAACAGCCATTTGGGCATGCCAATGATCCGGAGAAGCAATTACCACTGCATCGATATCCTTTCGACTAAGCAATTCTCTATAGGATTCAATTTCTACCAATTGCTGTGAAGCTTTTTTCTTTTTTACTAGTTGTTCCCGAAAAGTCTCCGAAAAAAAAGTCATTTTGGTTCTATCAACATCACTTACAGCGACTACTGCCGCACTGTCGTAGTTTACAAAATTGGTCATCAGTCCCCTACCCTGTTTCCCTACTCCGATAAATCCCAGTTGAATTTTGTCATTGGGAGCCGTCCCTGAAAACCCCAGGACATGGCTTGGCACTATTGAGAATACTGAGGAGGCAACTGCTGATTTTTTGATAAATGATCTTCTTTTCATGGTATGGATTTCCTTTAATTATATTTACAACGCATTAAATTAAAAAATTAAAATCAAAGCGTCCCAGAAAAAAACAATTTATCGTATTCTTGAAATAATTTTTGGTACTTTATAGGTCTTGTAAGATTTAAATTCCCTGAATATATGTACAAATCGAATACTACACTTTTCCTACTATTGCTCCTGGGATGTTCCTCAATTCCAATAGAAACAGAGCTTATCGGAATCAAAATCCGAGTCAACGCATTTACCCAAACGTGTCAAGGAATTGTAGAAATGGACTGTATGTTGATTCAACAAGGGGATGCCCTAGGAACGAGTCGTTGGGATTTGTTTTACGATACGATTGAAGGTTTTAATTTTGTTCCTGGCTATATCTATGAGTTGGATGTAACCCTCACTGAGGTACCCTTTCCCCCTGCTGATACTTCCAGTTTGAAATATTCGCTAAATAAAATCCTTAGTAAAACTAAAGTGAATTTAAATTAACTGTGTATCGAACGATTTTCTGTGGCAGCCAAAGCGGCTTCCTTAACTGCTTCTGCATAGGTGGGATGAGAATGGCTCATACGAGCAATGTCTTCAGCCGATGCTCTAAATTCCATGGCGGTTACTGCCTCTGCAATTAAATCTGCAGCTCGAGCTCCGATCATGTGTACCCCCAAAACTTCATCTGTCTCAGCATGAGCTAGAATTTTTACAAAACCATCCAAATCCATACTCGCTCGAGAGCGGCCTAGGGCTCGCATGGGGAATTGTCCTGTCTTGTAGGCAACACCCTCCTGTTTGAGCTCTTCCTCTGTCTTCCCTACAGCAGCCACTTCTGGCCAAGTATAGATGACATTTGGAATAAGGTTGTAATCAATATGTGGTTTTTGACCTGCTATAAATTCAGCAACAACAACACCTTCTTCTTCGGCTTTATGAGCCAACATGGCCCCTTGAACCACATCTCCAATAGCGTAGATGTTTTTTGCAGTCGTTTGAAGATGATCGTTTACCACCACTTGTCCCTTTTCATTGATTTGAACTCCAGCAGCCTGAGCGTTTAATCCGTCCGTATAAGGGCGACGACCCACAGAAACCAAACAGTAGTCCCCTTGAAAATTAATTTCACCCCCTTTTTTATCTGTAGCTGTGACATGGACAACATCCCCTTTGCGTTCAACTTTATTCACCCCGTGCGAGAGAAAAAATTGAACTCCTTGTTTTTTCAATACTTTCATGAGCTCTCTAGACAAACCAGCATCCATGACTGGCGTAATTCGATCAGCATATTCAATAACGGAAACCTCAGCGCCTAAACGTCGGTAGACTTGCCCCAGCTCCAAACCAATTACACCTCCTCCAATTACGATAAGATGTTTTGGAATTTCTTTAAGTTTTAGCGCCTCTGTAGAGGTAATCACCCGCTCTTTATCAACTTGGATAAAGGGAAGTGAGGCGGGTTTAGATCCTGTTGCAATGATGCTATTTTTAGCTTCAATGGTTTGCGCGTCCTTACCTTCTATTTTGATATGGGTAGCGTCTTCAAAACTTCCTAGCCCGTGTAAAACCTCAATTTTATTTTTATCCATTAGGTAGTCTATACCCTTTGTTGTTTGCTCAACTACAGAAGCCTTACGGTCGATCATTTGTTTAAAGTTGATTTTAATTTCACCTTGGATTTCAATTCCGTGTTCGGTAAAATGTTTTTGAGCTGATTCAAAATGATGGGAGGAATCAAGAAGTGATTTTGAGGGAATACATCCTACATTCAAACAAGTTCCTCCTAAAGTGTCATATTTTTCGATTAGGGCTGTTTTCATACCCAACTGAGCACAACGAATTGCAGCTACATAGCCTCCAGGACCAGAACCTATTACGGCAACATCATATTTTTTCATAATCAACATTAATTTGATGACAAAAATACAAATGTTTCTTTGCCTTCATGCATGTAAAAAGAATGGATTTCAAAAAAATAATTTAATTTTATAATACGTTCAAAATCTCAGATCCCATGTCATCCAACTCTTTACCCAATCACTACCAAGCCATACAAGCCGCATCAAGAAGTTTAAAATTTCAACAAATCTCTGAAGATGAAGTTGGGGTACTTTTACGACTCTTAGTTTCCTCCAAACCCAAAGCCAAGGTTCTTGAATTAGGTACAGGTACAGGAATGGGCTTAGCTTGGATAGCGGATGGGCTGGATACAGAGGGGGAATTAATTAGTGTTGAGAAAGACCCTACGCTTCTCGACATCGCACGACAATTTTTCGGAGAAGATCCTCGGATTCAGTTAGTTAATGAAGAGGCCTCTTCTTGGATAGAAGCTCATAAAGACCTGCAATTTGATTTAATATGCAGATACCTGGGCAGGAAAATTTTCCGATTTAGAGCTCGTTCTTCACATGGTAAAGCCCAACGGATTTTATTTAATTGACGATTTAAACTATCAAGCTCACTGGCCAAAGCGACATCAAGAAAAAGTGCTTTTTTTAGTTGAAAAATTAAAATGCCATCCCGATTTTTTCACTTTTCCAATCGATGTAGGTACTGGGCTACTATTGCTCTGTAGAAAGTAATGCTCCACGGTATTCAAGGATTTAAATGCAATCATCTCGTTTTATTTGATTAAACTTGTAATTGAACAAAAATCAGATTTTTTGAAATACAAACAACTTTCTTTAGGACGCGCTCTTTTTCCAATTCTCATCTTAGTTATTCTTTTGTCGTACAATGTTATGGTCTATGGAGACAATGCCTTGAGTGGTTCCAATCAATTCATTTTGCTCCTTGGCGCTGCTGTTGCAGCTGTAGTTGGTTTTCAAATGAAGATTAGTTATCACTCGATGATCGACAAAGTAGCAGAAAATCTACAATCAGTCACTGGAGCTTTACTGATTTTGCTTTTTGTAGGTGCATTAGCTGGTACATGGTTAATTAGTGGAATCATTCCAGCTATGATTTATTACGGCTTGCAAATTCTTCATCCAAGTATTTTTCTTCCCGCATGCATCCTTATTTGTGCCATAATTTCTTTAGCTACAGGAAGCAGTTGGACAACATCCGCAACGGTAGGAATCGCACTGATAGGGATTGGAAAAGTATTGGGAATCCCAGTAGGTATGGTGGCAGGAGCTGTCATCTCCGGAGCCTATTTTGGAGATAAATTATCACCCCTTTCCGACACCACAAACTTAGCACCCGCTATGGCAGGAGGTGAATTGTTCAACCACATCCGCTACATGACCATCACCACGATTCCTAGTATCCTCATCACCCTTGTCGTCTTTTTTATTATCAGTCTAACACAGACCACTTCAGGTACAGCAGATATCGCAGCACTGATGATGGCTATCAAGGATAAATTTACCATTCATTTGGGATTATTTTTTGTCCCTTTGGTGGTCGTGCTCTTGATTATACGGAAAACACCCCCCCTTATCGCTCTTTTAATCGGAACTTTACTTGGCGGTTTGTTTGCACTTATCTTCCAGCAAAATATTTTAATGGAAGTGGCTCAAGTGGAAACCTTTTCCTTCTCTTCAGCCTACAAAGGAATCATGGATTCCATCACAATTTCAACTCAAATTACTACTTCCAATCCCATACTGAACGATTTGTTTAGCTCAGGTGGAATGGAAGGAATGTTGGGTACAATATGGTTGATTATTTGTGCAATGGTTTTTGGAGGAGTAATGGATGCCATAGGTGCACTTGCTCGAATCAGTAACGCTTTACTTGAATGGGCTCAAACCACCTTCCAGTTGTTTGCCAGCACTGTCGCTTCCTGTCTTGCAATCAACCTTACCGCCTCAGATCAGTATTTATCTATAGTGATCCCAGGTAAAATGTTTGCAGAAGCCTACAAGAAAAGGGGACTTGCACCTGAAAACCTGAGCAGAACATTGGAGGACTCGGGAACTGTAACCTCTGTTTTGATTCCTTGGAATACCTGTGGAGCATATCAATCCGGGGTTTTAGGTGTAGGAGTAGGGGAATATTTTATTTATGCTATTTTTAACTGGCTCAGTCCTTTGATGACTTTATGCTTTGCTTTTTTCAAAATCAAAATAAAAGAAAAGGTAAACAAAGTGACCGCCTCTCATTGATAAAATTAGATTCAACTAAGAAATTCTAAATCGTATTCTCTGCCTTATTAAAAGTGTTTAGCCCACGTGTTTCAGTCCATAAGAAAAATCTATAAAATCATCAATTATTAAAAATTCAATTTCCTGTTTAAGTTGAATACAATTTCTAATTTAGTGCCAAATTAAAATATTATGAGCGAAAGTAAATGTCCATTCCACGGTTCTACGACCAAGCCCAACATCGGAACAGAGAATACCGATTGGTGGCCAAATCAATTAAATCTTGATATTCTCCGTCAGCACGACAGTAAAAGTAATCCCATCCCCGAGGTGGATTACAGAGAAAATGTTAAAAATTTAGACTTAGAAGCGGTAAAAGCGGATGTAAAAACCATGCTAAAGGACTCTAAAGAGTGGTGGCCTGCAGACTGGGGTCACTACGGTCCGTTTTTTATTCGAATGACATGGCATGCTGCTGGAACGTACCGTACTGGTGATGGCCGTGGTGGAGCAGGTACTGGAGCGCAACGGTTTGCTCCATTAAACTCATGGCCCGATAATGGAAATCTCGATAAAGCACGTCGTTTACTTTGGCCAATCAAAGAAAAATACGGAAACAAACTATCATGGGCTGATCTTTTAGTCTTGGTGGGAAATGTGGCTATTGAAGATATGGGAGGACCAAATCACGGAACAGTATTGGGACGTGAAGACATTTGGCATCCAGAAAAAGATATTTATTGGGGAGCTGAAGATGAATGGTTGGGAGACAAACGTTATGGTGATACCAGGCAATCCCTAGAAAATCCTCTTGCTGCCGTTCAAATGGGATTAATTTATGTAAACCCTGAAGGACCAAATAGCAATCCTGATCCGGCACTCTCTGCTCAAGATATCCGTGAGACATTCAAAAGAATGGCCATGAATGATGAGGAAACAGCTGCTCTAACCGCTGGTGGACATACCTTTGGAAAAGCACATGGAGCAGGTGATGCAGGCCTAGTAGAAGCAGAACCCGAAGGGGCTCCAATTGAAATGATGGGTCTAGGCTGGAACAACAAACACAAATCAGGAGTAGGAGTAGATGCCATCACAAGTGGAATCGAAGGGCCTTGGACTACCAACCCTACCCAATGGGACATGGGTTATTTAGAACTTTTGTTTAAATACGAATGGGAACTTAAAAAGAGCCCTGCAGGAGCATGGCAATGGCATCCAATAAACTGTGCAGAAGCTGATATGGTTCCTCAAGTAGATGGAAGTGATGTAAAAGTATTTCCTATGATGACCACTGCAGACATGGCTATGAAAGTTGACCCTATTTATAACAAAATATGTCAGCGATTTTTAGCAAATCCAGAGGAGTTTGGAGAAACTTTCGCTAAAGCCTGGTTTAAATTGTTGCATCGTGACATGGGACCTAAGACCAATTATATCGCGGGTGACTTTAAAGATGTCAGTTATATTTGGCAAGATCCTACTCCAATTGGGAAGCTAATGACCGCTTCCGAAGAGCAAGCTGTTCGAGATGCGCTTTCTAAATCTGGATTAAGTGTCCAAGAAATGGTAACTACCGCATGGGCAAGTGCCAGTACATTTAGAGGTTCAGATAACCGAGGTGGAGCCAATGGCGCACGAATTCGATTGCTTCCTCAAAGAGAATGGGACGTGAACCAACCCCAAACACTTTCTAAAGTATTGGCTGTTTATGAAGGCATTGCCGCAAATCATGGAACAAGTGTTGCAGACGTAATTGTACTTGGAGGTGCTGTGGGAATCGAAAAAGCGAGTGGTCAGAAAGTTCCATCAACTACTGGACGTGGAGATGCAAGCCAAGAAAATACCGACATCGATTCATTCAACCTGTTAAAACCAAGGGCGTGTGGATTTAGAAACTATTCGGAAAAAGAATTTGCGGTTAGTCCTGAAGAAATACTTCTCGACAAAGCACAACTTTTGGGCTTAAACCCAGTAGAATTAACCTTACTCGTAAGCGGTATGCGTGCCATGGGAATTTCTCATAGTGGAGAGGGTATATGGACAGACGGAACGTTAAATAATCAGTGGTTAAAAACGCTACTTTCTATGGATGTCAAATGGAGTACTACGGGTTACAACAGCTATGTCGCTAAAAACAGAAGTACGGGTGAAGAAGTACGAACTGCCTCCAGAACCGATCTTGTTTTTGGTTCTAACTCTGAGCTAAGAGCTATCGCTGAAGTCTATGCACAAGATGATAACAACAATAAATATGTTGCTGATTTCATCAAAGCTTGGAATAAAGTAATGAACGCAGATCGATTTGATTTAAAATAGATTGCAATTCTATTCTAAACCTCTTAAACCCGGTATTCTCATCGGGTTTTTTATTTTAAACTCCAGAACAATTTTTACCTTGGCTTATTCATTTAAACCTGACCAACAATAGAATCCCTTTGGAATTGAATTTGTATTTTTGTTAGATATAATTCGTTCATGGCTAAGAAGAAGGAAACTAATCCAATAAAAAAACGTCAGAGACAAGTACTCTTTGGCGGAGCTTTATTACTTATCGCTTTACTTTTAGTTCTTGCCTTTATCTCCTATTTGTTTAACTGGAGAGCGGATTATAGTACCTTAAATTCTTTGACAGACCGCAGTGTTGAAGCACAAAATGTACTTAAAAAATTAGGGGCAATCGTCTCCAATTTTTTTATCTACCAAGGGGTCGGTTTAGGGGCCTTTTTGATTCCGTATCTTATGGGATTAACAGGATTTAAATTATTTTTTGGCGCAACTACTACACGACTTGTTCACGCTTGGGCTTGGGGCTTGGCTCATATGCTTTGGGCATGCTTGATGTTTGGATACGTCTGGACCGAATTTCCAATCTTGTCTGGAATAATTGGTTTTGAAATCCATGCATTTGCCATAACCTATATTGGACGACTTGGACTTTTAGCCATCCTTATTTTTGTATTGCTCTGTTTCTTAGTAGTAGAATTGGGTTGGACCCCAGAAAAAATGTCCAGCTGGTTTAAGGGTTTTAATCAATCCGAAGAAGTCGCCAAAGAAGAATCCGATTCAAAAGTAGATGTAGAACTCAATAGCAATCCTTCCGAAGAGATTCCCTTGGAAGAAAACGACACCGAAGAAAACAACATCAATTCAATCGACGAATTTCCTCCCATCGATAAGATAACCTCTGAAGTTGAGGCTCCGGAAATAAAAATGGAAATTGAAGCACCCATAGAGGAGACAGCTGATGAAAAACTCGCTCAAACTTTAGTTGAAAAACAAGGCTTCTTCGACCCTACCCTCGAACTCAGCAAATTTAGAATGCCTGGCTACGATCTACTTAAAGATTATGGCGATAGTGGAATTACCATTAATCAAGAAGAATTAGAGGCAAATAAAAATAAAATTGTAGAAACTCTAAGCAATTATAAAATTGGAATTGCGAATATTAAAGCAACCATTGGACCTACCGTTACACTATATGAGATTGTTCCAGATGCAGGGATTCGCATTTCGAAAATTAAAAATTTAGAAGACGATATTGCACTTTCACTCTCTGCTTTAGGAATTCGTATCATTGCTCCTATACCGGGCAAAGGGACGATAGGAATTGAAGTTCCTAACCAAAAACCCAGTATTGTTTCTATGCGATCTGTAATTAGTGCTTCCAGATTTCAAAACGCTGAAATGGAATTACCAATTGCATTAGGTAAAACCATTAGCAATGAAACTTTTGTAGTTGACCTTGCCAAAATGCCCCATTTATTGATGGCTGGTGCTACAGGTCAAGGAAAATCTGTTGGACTGAATGCCGTTTTAACCTCCCTCCTTTACAAAAAACATCCCGCAGAGGTAAAGTTTGTTTTGGTTGATCCAAAAAAAGTAGAACTCAACATCTATAACAAAATTGAAAGGCATTACCTAGCGAAACTCCCCGATACAGAAGAAGCCATTATCACGGATAATACTAAAGTGATTAATACCTTAAATTCATTGTGTATTGAGATGGATAACCGTTACGAATTGCTCAAAAATGCAATGTGCCGAAACTTAAAAGAATACAATAAAAAGTTTAGAGAGCGTAAATTAAACCCCAACGATGGACACAGTTATTTACCCTACATCGTCCTTGTTGTGGACGAGTTTGCTGATTTAATCATGACGGCAGGGAAAGAAGTAGAAACTCCCATAGCCCGCTTGGCCCAATTGGCTCGAGCTATCGGAATTCATTTAATAATCGCAACTCAACGCCCTTCCGTCAATGTGATTACCGGAATTATCAAAGCCAATTTTCCTGCTCGAATCGCATTTCGTGTTACCTCCAAGATTGATTCCAGAACTATTTTGGATAGTGGCGGAGCAGATCAACTTATTGGTAGAGGAGACATGCTCTACACTCAAGGAAATGAATTGACTCGAATTCAGTGCGCTTTTGTGGACACCCCAGAAGTTGAGCGTATAGCCGCTTACATCGGTGGACAAAAAGGCTATGCCGATGCCCACTTGCTCCCGGAATATGTTGGAGAAGAAAGTATCAGCAGCCTTGATATTGACGCCAGCGAACGCGATGCATTATTTAGAGAAGCAGCAGAAGTTATTGTAACCGCTCAACAGGGTTCGGCATCTTTATTGCAAAGGAAATTGAAACTGGGATACAACAGAGCGGGCAGAATTATCGATCAAATGGAAGCTGCGGGAGTAGTAGGTCCATTTGAAGGAAGCAAAGCACGACAAGTTTTAATATCCGATTTTGCTTCATTGGAAAGATTACTCAACGAAGAAGAAAATTAAATACCCTACCAACACAAAAACCATGAGAAAATCTATTGTTTTTCTTTTATTCATGTTCCTTTCTGGAACTGCAGTTAAAGCACAAACTACAGAGGCAGCAAAAAAATTGCTCGATCAAGTTTCTGCCAAAATCGCTTCTTTTAAAACCATGCAATTTGATTTTGTATATGTGTTGGAAAACAGACAAGAAAACATCAAACAAGAAACCGAAGGATCGGTTACGGTTTCTGGAGATCGTTACAAACTTAACTTTTTAGGAGCTGAACAGTTATTTGACGGTCAAAAAACCTATACTATCGTTCCTGAAAACGAAGAAATTACAATCAGTACCGTTGAGGAAGAGGATGATTTTGGAATCAATCCCTCTAAACTCCTTTATTTTTATAAAGAAGGCTATGCTTTTCAATGGGATATAAAACAAAATGTAATGGGACGAAATATTCAATTTATTAAACTCATCCCCATAGAAGAAAACAAGGAGGTAAAATACCTCTTGTTGGGAATTGACACCCGTTTAAAAACGATTTACCGCCTCATCGAAATAGGTGCAAATGAGACTCGAACTACTTTAACCATTTCCAATTTTACCCCCAACATCAAATTAGCCGCAAACTATTTCACCTTCGACGCTACTCAATATCCTGATTTTTATATAAACCAATAAGCATTGAAAATAATTGATCGCTACATTTTAAAAAGCTATCTACTGCGTCTGATTAGTGTCTTCACGATCTGTATGTTTATTTTCGTAATTCAAACCTTTTGGCTTTTTATAGATGAATTAGCTGGTAAAGGATTGGATGTCATTATTATTTTTAAGTTTCTATTGTTTTACTCTCCAAAACTAATTCCACTCGTACTTCCGCTTTCCGTTTTATTAGCTTCTTTAATGACCTATGGCACGCTCTCTGAAAATTACGAATTTGCCGCCATGAAATCTACAGGAATTTCTTTGCAAAGAGCTCTTTATGGTTTGGTGATCTTTCATGTGCTATTAGGTATCGGAACCTTTTATTTTTCGAATCATGTGATTCCTTATGGCGAACTCAAATCCTATAACCTAAGGCGAAACCTAGCTAAACTGGAACCTACCTTAGCCATAAGAGAAGGGATTTTTAATGAAATTGGAGAAATCAATATAAAGGTCAGCAGGAAATACGGAGAAAATGATCGTTTCCTAGAAGATGTCATTATCCATGAATACAGCCTCGATAAAAAAAACAACATCGTTATAAAAGCCGAACGAGGGGAGATGAAAAATGAACCAACTGATCCCAACCTTAAATTGGTGCTTTATAATGGGAACAGGTACGAAGATATTGAACCCAAAAAAGTTAGAGATCGAGAGCGAATCCCCCATGCCAAAGTTTCTTTTGAGACCTACGAAATGAACATTGATCTTTCTCAATTTAACCAAGTCGATCTTAATGAAGAGAATTACACCTCTACCTTTAGAATGCAAAAAATTGATCAGTTGGAAGTTAGCATCGACACACTTCAACAGTCCTACAGTAAAGAACAGCAAGTCTTTAGTGAAAATTTTTCCAAAAAAAGCGACCTTAAAAAACTAAAAGAAGTTGAAATTGACCCCCAAGCTAAAGACACAATCCCCGAAAGCGTATTGGACTTTATCATCACAGATGAAAATTGGAAAAAAATACAATTGATTGAAGAAGGAATCTCCTCTATCCGATTGGGTATTCGCGATCTGAATTCTAAACGGACGCAATTCTTTGCTTTTCAAAAGTTAATTAATCTCCATAAAATTGAGCTGTACAAAAAATACACCTTACTCTTTGTTTCCCTACTCCTGTTTTTAATTGGAGCTTCATTAGGTGCGATCATTCGTAAAGGAGGGTTAGGACTACCCTTAGTCCTTTCCATTTTGATTTTTCTAACCTATCATTACATTGGTTTATTTAGCACCAATGCAGCAGAGGACAACAGCATTTCTCCATTTTTTGCTTCTTGGCTCTCTACTTTAATCCTTACTCCTTTTGCAATTATCTTGACACGAAGAGCCTCATCAGACAAAGGCTTTGTGAGTTTGTCTAACCTCTACTACCCGCTGATTGAAATATTGAAAGAGATTCCTTTTATCAAGAAAAGATTAAAAACATGATGACCACAGAAAAAATAAAATTACACTCTATTCCTGAAGCCATTGAAGCCATAAAAAATGGGGAGGTTATAATTGTTGTTGATGATGCCAATCGGGAAAACGAAGGAGACTTTATTGCGGCAGCAGAAAAGATTACTCCAGAGTTAATCAATTTTATGGCAACCCACGGAAGAGGTTTAATTTGTGCTCCACTAACAGAGGAGCGCTGTCAGTCATTGCAACTAAATCGAATGGTTACGAACAATACTGATCCTTTAGAAACAGCATTTACAGTTTCTGTCGATTTAAAAGGCAAAGGAGTAACTACAGGAATTTCTGCTTCCGATCGAGCCAAAACAGTTCAAGCCCTTGTGAATCCAGAAACTTCAGCATACGATCTTTCTCGTCCAGGGCACATTTTTCCTTTGATCGCAAAAAGCGGTGGTGTTTTGAGAAGAACGGGGCATACCGAAGCAGCCATAGACTTTGCACGACTTGCAGGCATGCAACCCGCTGGAGTAATTGTAGAAATCATGAATGAAGATGGTACTATGGCTCGACTCCCAGAACTTATGGAAGTAGCAAATAAATTTCAACTTAAGATTGTTTCTATAGAAGATCTCGTTTCTTATCGAATGCAACACGATAGTTTGATTATAAAAAAAGCGGATCATGAAATCAATACTCAATACGGTACCTTTCGACTTAGAGCATACGAACAAACCACAAACGGCAATGTTCACCTAGCCCTTACTAAAGGGAACTGGAATAAAAAAGATGTCGTATTGACCCGTATCCATTCCTCAAAAATCACGAATGATATTCTCGGTATGCTTACCGGTTCGATTCGAAAAGGGCTGGATGATATTTTTAAGTTGATCAATGAAGCCGATAAGGGAGCCTTATTGTTTATCAATCAGGAACAAACACCTGAAAATTTACTTGCCCGAATACGTCTCTTAAAACAAATGCAAGCGGAGGGTAAGGACAATGTCGCTCCTCCCATGAAAATGGATTTCAAGGATTACGGCATTGGCGCTCAAATTCTCCACGACCTAAACATTCAAAAACTCAAGGTAATTAGTAATTCAAAACAAGCTCCAAGAATTGGAATTACAGGTTATGGTATAACCATAGAGGGATACCAAAATTATTAGTTATTCAAAAAACCAAAGTTTAACCGCCATAATAAAAATGGTGACCAACATGGCAATACGAATAACACGATCCCCCTTCTTTACCGACCACCTACTTGCCCACCAAGCGCCAAATAATGTGCCCGAAGCCATCAATATTCCATATTCCCAATGTACCGCTCCATGATAAGCAAAGAGTGCCAAGGCTATTGAAGAATAGATCATAACCACCATCACTTTTGTCGCATTCGTTTTAACCAAACTCAAGCGATTGATCCGGTTTAAAAAAAGCATAATCACTATCCCGATACCTGCGTTGATAAACCCCCCATAAATTCCTATTAGAAAAAAACCTAGTATTCCGATTATCAAATATTTGCCTGTTAGCCGCTCTGGCATATCTAGTGAAAGTGCTTTCCTGCGAATAAGGATGAGGATCCCTACAATTAGCATGATGATCGCAAGAACCCTATTAAATATAGCTCCGTCCATATGAACTGCTATCTGTGCTCCAAGTAGCGCTCCAATACTTGCACTTATTCCTAAATACAGGGGAAACGGAAATAATTTCACTCCCTTGCTTCGATAACCTAACACACCACCTAGCGATTGAATGACAATCGCTATTCTGTTTGTACCGTTAGCAATCGCTGGAGGTAAGCCTAAAAAAATCAAAACTGGAAGAGTAAACAGAGAGCCCCCACCTGCCAGAGTGTTAATCACCCCTGCAAAAAAACCGACGACCACCAATAAAACACCTTCAAAAATTGAATCCATAGCTCGATGATAAAAATACAAAACTTGTATCCCATATGTCCAACTGAAAATTTAAAATATGAACTTTAGGGAAGACTACTTCAAATGATGAAAAAAGTCGAATACTCTGAAATTCTGTATATAAGTTCCCTATTCTATATTTTTTTGTTCTGTTAAAGGGTGTATGACCTTAAAATATTCTATTTTAGAAATGTTAAAAATCAAACCAGAATCCTTATGAACCTGAAGAGGAGGTTCTCTTATCTACTTATCTTAGGAGTTGTACTGTTTTGGACTGGTTGCCAAAAAACAGTTGTCAAGCCCAATATCCTATTCATTTTTGCTGATGACCAACGTGCAGACGCCCTTGGAATAGCCTCCAATCCCTTTATCCGAACACCCCATATAGATGCCCTAGCTTCGGAAGGAATTCATTTTGAAAATTGTTATGTGATGGGGGGACATCACGGAGCTATTTGTGCTCCTAGTCGAGCCATGCTTCTCAGTGGCAAAAGCTTATTTCATGTTTACGATAGGCTCGATGGGGTGCTTACTTTACCCGATTATTTAACCCGCTTTGGATATGAAACTTTTGGAACAGGCAAATGGCACAATGGAGCCTCTAGTTTTCAAGCTACCTTTCAACGAGGTGCGCAAATCATGTTGGGCGGTATGAGCGATCATTTTAACGTACCCGTTCGGCAAATGGATGAGAATAGAATCCTTGGGGAAGCCGAAGAAAAAAGTTTTTCTACCGATCTTTTTGCAGATGCAGCACTCGAATTTATTGAGGATTACAGTAAAGGTTCTAAACAAAACCCTTTCTTTTGTTATATCGCATTTACTGCACCACACGACCCAAGATCCCCTGCCTCTCCATATAAAAATGCCTATGGAGATGATGAAATTCCACTCCCCAAAAATTTTAAACCCCTACACCCATTCCAATTCGATGATTTCAATGTTCGCGACGAAACCTTGGCTCCATGGCCTAGAACTCCTGAACTAATTCAATCTTCACTGGCTGAATACTATGCCCTCATTCAACACATCGATGACCGTGTAGGTGAGTTGATCGCTCGTTTAAAACAACACGATTTGTTTGAGAATACATTAATTATCTATGCTGCAGATAATGGATTAGCCATTGGAAGTCATGGCCTTTTGGGAAAACAAAATCTATACGAGCACAGTATGAAAGTCCCTTTGATTATAAGTGGTCCTGGAATCCCCAAAGGGGAAACTACTAAAGCTTTGGTCTATTTATACGACCTCTTCCCTACCCTTACGCACTATTTGAATGTGCCAACGCCCGGGGGAATCGATGGTCAATCTTTAATGAAAGTAATCAACAAGGAAGAAAATGAAGTGCGATCAAGTCTCTATACAGCCTATCGAAATACAATTCGAGCTGTTCGCGATGAAGAATGGAAGTTGATTCGCTACCCACAAATTGATCATACGCAGCTCTATAATCTTAAGAATGATCCCAATGAAATTCATAATTTGGCAACTGATCCCGTTCATCAATCTAAAGTAAACGATATGATGAAATTACTTAAATTCCATCACCAAGCTACAGACGATACGCTGAATCTTACCCCTTCAACCCTTGTTTCAAAAGATTATGATTACAAGACACTAAAACAAACTCCAGACAAATGGCAACCTGCATCTATTTTAGACAAATATTTTCCTGAACAAACAAATTGATACACCATGTTTATTCCATTTCACAAACCCTTATATGTTTCCTCAATCTCCCTAGTTGTTCTCCTTTTTATTCGTTGTCAACAACCCCTTCCAATTGTCCAGCCCGAACTTGGGACGAAGGAAGTTGAAATCATTCAGCATGACAATTTCAAGTTTAAAGATCTCAATCGAAACAGTCAACTGGATCCCTATGAGGATTGGCGACTTTCTGCTGAAGATCGAGCTGAAGACTTGCTGTCACAAATGAATCTAGAACAGAAAATTGGTTTTATGCTGATCAGCACCATCCGGATGGAAAATGAATCTGGTTTTGGACAAAGCAGCGCAGAAAAATTACCTAATGGTGACGGATTAAGTGAAGTGGATGTAACTTCTTCAATTAATTTTTTTACCCGCGTTCCGTTGGATGACCCCTTTATGTCTTCAGCTGGAACAACCAAAGCAGTCAGTGAATTTCATGGACGGCATTTTATTTTAAGAGCGAACCCCGGGGTGGCAACTATGGCCTCTTGGCAAAATAATTTACAGGAACTCTGTGAGCAACAGCCTCTTGGAATTCCCGCTATAGTGGCTTCCAACCCAAGAAATCATGTGGTTTCAGACGCATCCGTAGGACTGAGTTTAGGAAAAACGGCTTTTTCCCAGTGGCCCGGTGAGTTGGGGCTTTCAGCCTCTCGAGACGCAAAATTAATCGAACAATTTGCAGACATCGCACGACAAGAATGGCGAGCAGTTGGACTCCGCAAAGGCTATATGTATATGGCCGACTTGAGTACTGAACCCCGTTGGCAACGAATAGAAGGGACATTTGGAGAAGATCCTTATTGGGTGGCAGAGGCCATGACAGCCTTAGTAAAAGGATTTCAAGGAGACCAGTTGGGTACAGAGTCGGTGGCACTCACCACCAAACACTTCCCAGGGGGTGGAGCTACAGAAAACGGTCAGGATCCTCATTTTAGTTGGGGAAGAAAAGAAATATTTGAAGGTGGTGCTTTTGAAAAACACTTAATCCCTTTTAAGGCTGCCATTAAAGCAGGAACGTCAGCCATCATGCCCTACTATTCTTTTCCAGTCCACACCCCCTATGACACGCTGGGGTATGCTTTTAATAAACCCGTTTTGACCGATCTTCTTCGAAGCGAGCTTGGTTTCCAAGGTATTATTAATTCGGATACCGGTCCCATTCGTATGATGCCTTGGGGTGTTGAGAATCTGACTGTTCAAGAACGCTATACGTTGGCTTTAAAAGCTGGAATCAATTTGTTTTCTGGATCAGCGGACCCAGCACAATTACTCGCTACCCTTAAAGAAAATCTTGATTTAATGCCCTTCGTTGATGATTCGGTAAAGCGTTTGTTACTAGAAAAGTTTCAATTGGGCTTATTTGAAAATCCATATGTAGATATTGAAATCGCCGAACAAACCGTCGGAAAAGAAGCCTTTCTGATGGCAGCCAAGGAAGCCCATCGGAAGTCAATTGTCCTTTTACGTAACGAAAACCATCAAAGTAAAAACCTACTCCCCCTTTCAAAAGAAACGAAAGTTTACCTAGAAGTAAATGAAAAACCGATCACGGACTCATCGACCTTGAACCAACTCAACTTGGTGAATTCCCCTGAGGAAGCCGATGTTTTGTTGTTTTGGGTAATCCCCAAAAGTAAATCGCTCTTTGAATCCAATGGACAACCAATCTCCTTACTCCTGTCTGATAATAATGTGGATACAAAACATATTCAAGAATGGAGCAACAAGAAACCGACGCTACTTGCAATTAACTTCACCAAGCCTTGGGTTATAGATGAGATCTTTAACACAAACAGTACAAACATCAAAGGGGTATTAGCAACTTTTGGGACTACACTAGAAGCACTTCTTGATATAATTTCAGGACAAGCCAACCCGCAAGGAAAAATGCCTTTTAGTACGCCAAGATCTGTACAAGCAGTTCTTGAACAAAAGGCAGATCTTCCCGGTTTTGAAGAACCTCAGGAACAGTATGCCTTATTTAACTATGATGAAGGCTTAAACTATTAATATGCTATACTAGGTCTCTTTTTAAAAAAAATATTTCCTTAGAAGAGCCTAAAGAGAAAGAACAAAATATTTCCTAATCTAAAAAAGGAATGTATATTTGCAACCGCTAAGGAGAAATGGCAGAGTGGTCGAATGCGGCAGTCTTGAAAACTGTTGAGGGTCACACCTCCGGGGGTTCGAATCCCTCTTTCTCCGCTGATTAAAACCCTATTCAAATATGTCCATTTGTCTAGGGTTTTTTTATAAATCCTTGGAGTTCCTTTTTTGTTTTATAATCTAAGTAAAGGGTTAAGATACTTTAAACCCTTAGAGATAGAGACAACATAAATTGTAAAATCATTTTTAATTTTCTGGATTTTCTACTTTGTTTTAGAAAAGATTTAGTCCCGCTAAATTCTTTTTTTTAAATTAGAAGCATTATTAACCATAAATCAATTAAAATGAAAAAAATATTTATTTTTTTTGGGTTCGTATTCTTTATTAACCTCTCCTTTTCTCAAAATATTTCATTTGAGCAAGTGGGTATCAAAGTAGAACCCGGTAAAGCACCTTATGTATTAAATTTATTAGATGAATTTTACGGAAATATCGAAAAACCTAAAAATGTTAGTATTTCTTTAAATAGAATTTACTTTAAACCTGAGGGGACACAAGCAACTCACTATTTACTTTTTGCCGGTACTGTTGAGGGATTAGCTGAACTAAGAAAAATTAGAGGAGGTGACACCTACTCAATTTTTAATTCAAATATTTTAAAATTTGCTGAGATTGTTTCTGTAACTGGTGGTTCAACTCTATTCAGGATTAATCCTGAAAAAAGTAGTGAAAATACCTTCCAAGTATGGAAATGGAGAGTTGAAGATGCACCAAGCTTTGCCTCTGCATTCACTGAATTAATTAAAGCATTTCCTCAAGAAGGCTACCTATCTCTTGGTCAATTTACTCATGGTATTAGTACAGATGGTGAGTCGCATTATGTATATATAACCCATAAAGACTATGCCTCTGCATTAAGCTGGGGACCAAAAACCGAAATGCAGCAGGAAGCTTTTGTTAAATTTCAAAAAGCGACCAGCAAGTATTCAAATTTTTTAGGGACTATGACACTATACAGAATGAAATCATGGTAAAATAATTTTTATCGATTCAGAACCCTCCCAAGTGGAGGGTTCTTTTTTTAAATCGATTTTTATGAGAACATACTTAGCCTTTTAATCTTATAATTTTCATTACTTTAAGACCGGTAAAAAGATTTTAAAAATAAAAAGTAGGGAGAAACTCTCAATTTTTCTATCCTAAATTTTTAAAAAAAGTACCCAAACCAAAGCTGTTATTTTTTAGATTTTAATGAGCTTTGAAAAACTAAATTTATTACAATGAAAAAAATAGTATGAATCCTGATTTTTGTCCTTAGTTGTAATGCAGAAGATGAAAGTGAGATACAGAAACAAGAAAATACAATTATTGACATTAAGGTAGAGGAAGTTACTCCAGATTTTAATAATGACTCCATATACAGCAAAGTAAATCCCTTAGTCTTAAGTTCTTATTGGGATGCATTTGTTAAATCCGCTGCACTTTATGATGTAGATCTTAATAAGATTGAAGATGTAACATTTATCTCTGAGAACTTAGGCGGAAGTACCGCAGGAGTTGCGAATGGTTCTTGTGAAGATTATGTCCTTATTTCTGTAGATGAAACCATTTTTAGGAATCTAACTAAAGGAGAGCAAATTTTTTTAATGTATCATGAATTGGGACATGATGTATTCAACGCTTCTCATGATGGAGGCGGATTGATGGCTCCAAATGTCAGATCCTTAGAATATAAACTTTTTCAAACCGAAGTTGAAGATTTTTTTACCGGTGAAGATTATATCCAATGGACTGAGGAAGAATGCAAAATCATAAGAGATCTTACAGATAACTAATTACTAATACATTACTTTTTGACAATTTAAATTCTGTTTTTCTCCAACCCTTTAAATATCATTCGTAGCACTTCTTTTCAATAATAGCATTTACCTAAATACTCGTACACAATTCATCACTTGATTAAGGAGATACGTTCGGTTAGATCATTTGTTGAACCGTTGACAATCCCTTTTCATTCGAGTTGAGCTGAAAGTATTCAGTTAGCCTCCCCTAGTGGATTTTTTTTATATTCATTATCTTCGTGTACTTATTAACCATAAATCAATTAAAATGAAAAAAATTATTTTATTACCGCTTCTTTTATTTTCCATCACTCTTTTTGGTCAAAATATTGTTGAAATTCATTACCGACACGTTCCCTCCGAGCATATTGCAGAGTTTGAAGACAAGGAAATG
>Ga0181605_10001072_pt1 | contig 26524 bp, 21 predicted proteins | sample 041ome_11_FD_148676 | JGI IMG/M metagenome (GOLD analysis project Ga0181605, IMG submission 148676) | Coastal salt marsh microbial communities from the Groves Creek Marsh, Skidaway Island, Georgia - 041411US metaG (spades assembly) | ecosystem: Environmental > Aquatic > Marine > Intertidal zone...
TTGCGGCATCCGATTTCCATTGCCATTTATGTATACCTGGCTTGGATGCTTCTCACAAGCATCACGTCTCAACTTCCATTAGTTAGCCTAAAGCAATCGGCCACGCGCATATGGTTTATTGTTCCTTACTATTTTGTCTTGGCGCACCTCTTTTTGAGAAGTGATCGTAACAAAACAATGTTTTTGTGGCTCTTTCTAATCACACTGACAATAGCGGCAGTCTATACCTTATATATACATAGCCAATATGGATTTTCGAAGAAGACTTCGACTTGGGTAATGTTCCCTTTGTTCAAGGAACATACCTCCTATGGAGCGGTCTTGGCCATGTTCTATCCGGCGGCACTTTATCTTACATTTCGGAAAAGTAGTTGGGGCTATAATGCCGTTGCTGGTGCCTTACTGGCTGTTTTAACGATTGCAACGGTGCTAAGCTACACGCGTGCAGCTTGGCTTTCACTCGTAGGAGCTGGGGCTGTATATATGGTATACCTCTTCCGTTGGTCAAAAACCACCGTTTGGTCGCTTGCAGGTATTGTCCTAATTGTGGCTGCGCTCAATTACTCTTGGATTGCTTCCAAGTTTGAACGCAACACAACCGATAGCTCTGAAGATTTGAATGAACATGTTGCGTCGGTGACCAATGTGAGCACGGATGCATCGAACCTTGAGCGGATCAATAGATGGAATTCGGCTATACGAATGTTCAAGGACCGTCCAATACTCGGACATGGGCCAGGTACTTACATGTTTCTATATGCGCCTTATCAAAAGCCCTCGGAAAAAACCATCATTTCTACGAATGCCGGAAATAGAGGGAATGCCCATAGTGAATATTTGGGTCCCCTGGCGGAGTCTGGGGTTTTTGGGCTGCTTACCCTTTTGGGAATTATCATTTCCATTATCGTTACTTCCGTAAATACCTATGCGCGAACTGATAATCCTGTGTTCAGGTCGCTCATTCGTGTGGCGTTTCTTGGCTTAATCACCTATTATCTGCATGGTTTTTTGAATAATTTCCTTGATATGGATAAGGCAAGTGCTCCTTTTTGGGGTTTTTCCGCTTTGATTGCTTCAATTTCAATTTCGAGTCAAAGAAATTAGCAATTTTTAGAAACTGCCTATATAATACCCTGGCTTGCTCGTTCTTAATCATTCATTTATAGGGGTTTTCGCCATTTCTGAATTCATGCGCTAAAATCGCCCAGTCTCATACGGGACATGTGTTAATCATTAAATAACACAATAAATTATGCGAATGCCATAAATAATGGGGTTTGTATTTGCATAATAGATGGAATAGTCTCAAATTAGGCGTTGCTTAACATACGTTTAACAGAAAAACAGGTACAATGAAGAACAAATTGTCACTGTGGTCAGTATTGGCTTTCATGCTTACTGTAAACTTTGCCATTGCGCAATCAGTTTCAGGGGTAGTTAGCGATGCTGCTTCAGGAGATCCGCTACCAGGGGTAGCGGTTTCGGAGAAGGGTTCAAACAATGCTACTTTAACAGACTTTGATGGTAAGTTTACTATCAAAGTAGGTGAAGGAGCAACGTTGGTATTCTCTTCTATGGGTATGGAATCTAAAGAAGTTGCTGCAACTTCAGATTTCTTACAGGTATCACTTAGTTCTACAAGTCAAAACCTTGATGAGGTTGTAGTAACTGCTTTGGGTATTTCTCGCGAGAAAAAATCCCTAGGTTACGCAACTCAAGAGGTTGATGGTGCGGAAGTAACTAAAGTGAAAGATGCAAACTTCGTAAACAGCTTGAGCGGTAAGGTTGCGGGTGTTGAAATCAAGAGTTCAGGTACTCTTGGGGGTTCAGCAAACGTAGTAATCCGTGGTTACAAGTCATTGACTGGTAACAACCAAGCACTTTTCGTAGTTGATGGTGTGCCAATCTCGAACTCAACTGGTAATAGCGGAAACGTAGCCAGCGGTCGTGGTGGGTATGACTTTGGTAATGCTGCAATGGACATCAACCCAGAAGATATTGAGAACATCTCTGTATTGAAAGGTGCTGCTGCAACTGCGATCTACGGATCACGTGCTGCAAACGGTGTTGTGATGATTACTACAAAAAGCGGTAAAGCTTCAGGTGGTAAGAAAACATTGGGTGTTACAGTAAATACTGGTGTAACTGTTGGTTCGGTAAACCCATCTACTTGGGTGCGTCACCAACAATCTTACGGTCCAGGTTACGGTCCTTTCTACGGTCCTAACTACCACTACCTTGCTAATGGTGATAGCGTTTTCATTGACGGACGCGCAACTCCTTACGATGTAGATGGTGATGGTACGGCAGAACTGACTTTGCCAATGGGTGAAGATGCTTCTTGGGGTCTTGAAGTAGATCCAAACCTACAAGTTTATGGTTGGGAATCTATCCACCCTCTTTCACCACAATATGGTCAATCTATGGCTCACACAGCTGCAGGTGATGGACACAACTCTATGTCTTTCTGGCAGCAGAGTGTTACTCGCAACAACAACATCGCTATTGACGGTGGTGGCGAGAACTCATCATTCCGTTTGTCAGCTACTGACTTCACACAATCAGGTATCGTTCCTGGTTCAGAAATCAACCGTAGTAACGTAAGCTTCAGTGGTCGTTTCAACGCTTCAGACAAATTAACTGTAAGCGCGAAAGCAAACTACATCAAGCAAGATGGTAAAGGCCGTTACGGTACTGGTTACGACTCTCGTAACCCTAACCAAAGTTTCCGTCAGTGGTACAATGTTTTGACAAACATGACTGCACAGCGTGAAATGTATGAAGCTACTGGTGCAAACATCACTTGGAACCCTTATGGTTACGGTGCTGCTGCTCCATACAAGCCTCACTACTTTGATAACTTCTACTTCTCTGCTCTTGAAAACTACGCTACTGATACGCGTAACCGTATGATCGGTAACATCATGGCAGAGTACCAGATTAACGACTGGTTGAAACTAACAGGTCGTATGTCTGCGGATACTTACTCAGAATTGCGTGAAGAGCGCATCGCTGTAGGTTCTGTAGATGTAAGCCGTTACTCACGTAATAACCGCAACTTCACTGAGCGTAACAATGACTTGTTCTTGAACTGGAACAAATATTTTGGTACTGACGGTGAAATCTCTTTCGCGGGTATGTTGGGATATAACTCTCGTCGTACCTCATTCAGCTCTATTGGTGCTGCAACAAACGGTGGTTTGGTTGTTCCTGGCGTTTACGCTTTGAGCAACTCTGTAGCTGCTCCTGCTGCTCCAGGTGAGAGCGAATACCAAATTGGTGTAGATGGTATGTTCGGTCAAGCGTCTTTCGGTTACAAGAACTTCTTGTACGTAGATTTGACTGCACGTCAGGATGTTAGTTCAACGCTTCCTGTAGCGAACAACACTTACTTGTACCCATCTGCAACTTTGTCATTGATCTTCTCTGAACTTGTTGATATCGACGGTCTAGATTTCGGTAAGGTTCGCTTAAACTACGCTTCCGTAGGTTCAGATGCACCTGCTCAAGCGTTGGTTGACGCATACGGTATTGGTACTCCATTCAATGGTGTAACTCTAGCGTCTGCTCCTTCAACTCAAAACAACGGCGGCCTTCTTCCGGAAAACACGGTAAGTACTGAGGCTGGGGTTGAATTGAAGTTCTTGAAGAACCGTGCTGGTTTGGACTTGAGTGTATATAACTCTTCTACTTACAACCAGATTCTTCCTGCTCAGGTATCTTCAGCTACAGGTACGTACTTCAAGTACGTAAACGCTGGTCAGATTGACAACTCTGGGGTTGAATTGAGCGCTTACTTTACTCCTGTAAAAACTAGCGACTTCCAGTGGGATGTTAACGTGAACTGGTCACGCAACCGCAACAATGTTGTTGAGTTGTTTGGTGATTCACAAACATTGCTACTTGCTTCTGTACAGGGTGGTATCAACATTACTGCTCGTGTAGGACAGCCTTACGGAACATTAGAAGGTACTACTTTCGTACGCGATGCTGCATCTAATGCACCAATCGTTTATGAATGGACTTCTAGCTGGAGAGGTGGTCACCGTTACTTACGCGGTGATGTGGGTCCTGTAGGAAATATCCAAGCAGATTGGAGAGGTGGTTTGAACAATAGCTTCTCTTACAAGAACATCACTGTTTCTGCATTGATCGACGCACAAATGGGGGGTAACTTCTTCTCTTTGGATGCTTGGTACGGTTACGCTACTGGTGTTTATGACTTCCAAGCTGGAACGAATGCAAACGGTCACACAATCCGTGATTATGTAGAAAACGGTGGTGGTATGACTTGGGGAGATGTTCAGACGTCTAACCCACAGATTGAAACACCAGTACTATGGGATGGCGCATCTTTAGATGCTGATGGAAATCCAGTAGTTTCAGGTTCACCTGATGCTTCATTGATGATGTACATGAACGGATATGGTAACACTCTTGGCTATGCTTTAGCACCAAATGAGTTGCACGTATACGATGCATCATTCGTGAAATTGCGTGAGGTTGCAGTGACATATCAAGTTCCATCTAGCAAATTAGGAGATCTTCCTGTTGCCGGTGTTGATGTAAGCTTGGTAGGTCGCAACTTGGCGATTCTTTACAAGAACACGCCTTACTCAGATCCAGAAGCTGGTTTGAGTGCAGGTAATGTACAAGGATACCAAAGTGGTGCATACCCAACATTGCGTGAAGTAGGTTTGAACTTAAGAGTTAAATTCTAAGAAGTAAACGAGATATGAAAAAGTTATTATTCGCTGCGGCTGCAGCACTCGCAATCACTTCTTGTACTAGCGATCTAAGCGACCTAAACGTAAACGGCAAAGCTCCTGAGAATGTGCCTTCTGGTGCCTTGTTTGCCAACGCAGTAATGGGTTACTACGATTTTGATGCTGTACAAAATGTGAACTTGAACAACTTGCGTCTTTGGTCTCAACACTGGACGCAGACTACCTACACGGATGAGTCAAACTTTAATTTGAACGAACGTGATGTAAACGGAAGCACATTCGTACGTATGTACGTTACTGTGATTCGTGACTGTGAAGAAGCACGTACTGCCGTTATGAACGGCCCAGAAAGTGCAGCTCAAAAAGCTGCATCTATCGGTGCTATTGAAGTAATGGAAGTTATGGCTTACCAATACTTAGTAGATTTGTTTGGTGATGTGCCTTACTCTGAGGCAATGAGCGAAACAAACGTGCCTAAGTACGATGCTGGTAATGCAATCTACATGGACCTTTTGGCTCGTCTAGATGCAGCAATTGCTGATCTAAGCGGTTCAAACACTTTCGGTTCATCTGATATTATCTACGGTGGTGATGCTGCTGCTTGGAAGAAAGCCGCTAACTCTTTGATGTTGCGCATGGCGGTTCGTATGATTGGTTACGATGCTGCTGCTGCAAAGACTTGGGGAGAGAAAGCAATCGCTGGTGGTGTATTCACTTCATCTGCTGATGATATGCGTTTGTACTACTCATCAGCGCCTCCTCACACGCACCCAATGTGGGAAACTTTGGTTCAAAGTGGTCGTACGGACTACGTTGCCTCAGCTACTCTTGGTGATGTGTTGAATGGCTTGATGGATCCACGTCGTGCAGGTTTCTTCAAGAACTTGGGCGGTATGGATACTGTTATCGGTGCTCCACACGGTTACCAAGTAAACTACTACGACTACTCACAGCCGGGAACTGCGTTGGAAGATCCAACTTGGTCTCATGCTTCGATCAGCTACGTAGAAGTTGAGTTCTTGATGGCTCACGCTGCTGTTGCAGGTTGGGCTGGTGCTAGTGATGCTGCTACGCACTACGAGAACGGTATCCGCGCTTCTATCGAAGAGTGGGGTGGTTCATCTGCTGATGCTGATGCATACATGATGCACCCACTAGTTGCATTTAGCGCTACTACTGCTGCAACACAGATTGGTGTTCAGAAGTGGATCGCTATGTACAGCAACGCATTTGAAGCATATGCTGCAGTACGTATGTACGACTTGCCAATGGCAACAGCAGCTTTGGCTGGTACAGTTACTCCTTCACGTTACAGCTACCCATTGGACGAGTATTCTTTGAATACTGTAAACGTTGAAGCGGCTGCTGCTAAGTACGGTGGTGACGATACTTTTGCTAAAGTATTCTGGGATATGTAATTCAGTACCTGGATTATTTATATACAGGAACCCGCGCCTCTGGCGCGGGTTTTTTTATTCCTTAAATTTTGGAGTCCAAAATTTTTTACCTTCTCGGGGATTTAAACCACAAGCCATGAAAAGATTCATTCTGCTTCTCCTTCTCATTTGTTCTGGGCCTATAGGTTTTGGGCAAGACTTTAAAGCCCAATTCCTTTCTGCATTCGAAAGCGGCAAAGATTCAACGCAACGTGTGGTGTTGGACGCGTGGAAATTGGCCACGCCAGAAGATGCAGAATACTTCGTGGCTGAATTCAATTACCACGTTAATTTGGCTTATCGCGAAGTCATGGGTATCCTGCCGGATCCACCGCAAGGCGAAGCGTTCGCTATCACGGATAGCACGGGTGAGGTTGTTGGATACATGGGAAGCTATGTAAGTTGGGACTCTGTACATATGGATATGGCGGTTCAAGTGATTCGCCAGGGTATTGCCGCTCACCCGAATCGATTAGATATGCACTTCGGCTACATTCACTTTTTAGGTCAAGCAAAACGTTGGGAAGATTTTGCAGCAGGTATTGAGGCTGTGCTAGCCCAAGATGCTGCGAATGATCATCAATGGTTGTGGAGCGATAACGAACCGTTTAATGAATCGGATTTCCCGGGTTTCTTCCAAGATTACCAGGTGACACTGTTCAACGAGCAGGATCCGGCGCTCTTTCCTTTTAATATTCGAATTTCAAACGCGGTCTTGAAGCATTACCCTGAAGACATTCCGAGTATCTCGAATCTTGGGGTAATAGCCTACTATCAAGAAGATTTAGAGAAAGCATGCATTCATTTTCAACATGCAGTGGATTTGGACCCTTCGGACATGATCGTTGTCTTTAATTTGGCATATATGTATGAAACCTTGGGTGAAGTTGATAAGGCCATTGCTACCTATGAATTGGCCCTGGCATCCGAAGACCCGGAAGCCCGAGAACAAGCGAAGGCCATTATTGACGAGTTGCAGAAATAAACCTGTACGAATTCAGAAGGTTGTTCGTTCTAATTGGAACGAAACCACTTCATGAGATTCATTCCATTCTTCCTAGCTCTCCTATTTCTTTGGTCGTGTGAACGTCCGGATGATTTCAGATTAAATGATCCGCGTGATGTTATGGGTTCTAATGCTACCACGCCTAGATTACAGATAGAACCTTTCCCAAACTTGGATAGCTATTGGATTTATTATGGTACCTATTGGTGGGGTAAACATGAGCATCATCAGATTACAGATTCTATTTGGTACCAAAAGGATACGGTAATTTCCATTCAAGAGGATATAACAGGTGTTGCAGAAACACATACGTATAAGCTGCTAAGAGTTCTAAGACGTGATGTTATGGATTGGGTTGGCCAACGTGATCCGAAGGGAGTGCAGCATTCTCCAGAATCGCAAGTGACCATATATCCAAGAAATCAGTTTGTTAGAATTGATGATCAAGGCAGATGGATTTCACTAATGATTTGGATCTCACCTACAGGCCTGCAGAAATGGGAGCAAGTATTGATGGATGTAGATATGCCCATTGGAACGCCATGGGTGGAGGACTACCGTGTGACTGAAACGGATACCGTCATTATTGATGATCGATGGGCTGTTCAAGTTTCTTTACGAGAACCCTACAGTATATCAGGCGTGGATTGGATAGAAGGAGTAGGTCCCAGTCGGAACAGCCTATTGCCGGGCTATGATGGATGGCAAACCACCTACTTTTTAAAAAAGCATTTCATCTATTGAGTGCTTGATTTAAGGGGCCTATTTTTACCCCATGAACAAAAGTATCATTCCTACCTTACAGAAGACCTTCGGCGATCGCGCTATTTCCCCGGAGGATAAGCAGGCTTTCGAGCGAGAGCACGGCTGTCATTGGGGAGAGGATTGGTCGGAATATGATGAAGTCGAGGATTGTGATTACCTCACTCCGGAAATCCTAGAGTACCAAAAACCGTCTCAAGAGAAGTACGAAGCCTTAGGATTAGGCGACCTAGAGGATCAGATTGTCGGGGCACTGGAGCGTGGTAAAACCATTCCTTGGGGCAAGGTAGCCTTCGCAATGTGGATCTTCTTTTTATTCATAGTGGTTTACACCGTATTCGAAACGGTTTTAAAATAAACGCTTTCAAAAATCAATGCATAAAAAAACCACCGCGAGCGGTGGTTTTTCGTTCAGAATATGGTGAAAATCCTATCAGAGACTTGGCGAGTAACGTTTACAGTTACTTAGCACGCTCTTTATAAGACCCGTCTTCAGTGTTGATCACGATTTCTTCGTCGGTCTTGATGAACAGGGGAACTTGTACTTGTGCACCGCCTTCAACCGTAACGGTTTTCATTGCATTCGTTGACGTATTTCCTTTTACTGCAGGTTCTGCATAGGTAACCTTGAGATTCACTGTTTTAGGAAGTTCAACGGTCATCGCACGGTTCTCAGTAGCGTGGAAAAGTACGTAACACATCATTCCATCTACTAGGAAATCTGGTGCATTGATCAAGTCTCTAGCGAAGGTGAGTTGTTCGTAGTTCTCCATATTCATGAAGTGGTAATCCGTTCCATCATTGTAGAGGAATTGATAGGTACGCGTTTCAACAGCAATGGTCTCAATTTTAGCACCAGCCGGGAAGGTATTGTCGAGAACACGACCTGTTTCGAGGTTCTTGATTTTAGTACGCACGAAGGCAGCACCTTTACCTGGTTTTACATGAAGGAATTCAATGATCTGAAAAGGTTGACCATTGAAGTTGATGCACATGCCGTTCTTAATATCTGATGTACTTGCCATGGTGTTTTTTATTTTGCCCAAAGATAGTTGTTGCGGGCGTTAGTAGTGTTTTTCTAAAATGAGTTCTTCTGTACAGAATTGGTATTCGTGCGAGACGTAGTTACTGGCAACGATTAGGGTTTTCTCTAAGGCGTATTCTTGAATTAAGGCTTGGAATAGTTCCACTCCTGAAGAATCCAGATTGCTCGTAGGCTCGTCCAATAGGAGTATGGGACGGTTAGATGGGATAGCCAAAAGTAACCTAACTCGTTGGAGCATACCTGAGCTGAAGGTATCTAGGCGTTTGTTTGTATGCAGGCTAAGCCCCGCTTTTTCAATCCAGAAGGAAGTCTCGAAGCTTTGAATGAAAGGGCAGAATTTCTGATGAAATTCTATCGTTTCGGATAAGGTAAACATTGGGTTAAGGCCAAGGTAGGGGGCTGCAAGTGTGCAATGTTGACCAATTTCTGTAGCCGGAATCTCAACGTTTTTGAAATGAAAAACAGGAGGGTTCTCGGTGGCTTCCAAAGCGCCACTCAGAATTTTAATCAATGTTGATTTCCCCGAGCCGTTTGATCCAAGAACTACTGTTTTGGAACCGGAATCAAATGTATGCGAGATGCCCTGCAGGATGTGCTGCTTCCCAAATTTCTTTCGAAGGTCTTTTAGGACAAGCATGGTGGATTATTTACGAATTAATCCTCGGCTACTTCCTTCAATAAAGTTCAAGATGGCAAGAACTCGGTCGTTTAAGGTAAAGCCACTGCGAATGCGCTCTGAGGCCTGTGAAATGTTCCTTCCGCTTTGGTAGATGATGCGATACAAGTCTTGAATCTCAAGAATTTCTTCGGTACTGAAGTTTCTGCGTTTTAGGCCTACGCTGTTCACGCCTGCATAGCCAATAGGTAGTCCTGCGGCTGTAATGTAAGGAGGAACATCTTTGCGTACCATTGCACCTCCGCCAATCATTGCATGCGCTCCAATCTTCACAAACTGGTGAACGGCAGAAAGTCCCGAAATAATCGCCCAATCACCAATCTCAACGTGGCCTGCAAGGGCTACGGAGTTTACAAGGATGACGTGGTTGCCTATAATGCAATCGTGCGCTATGTGCACATACGCCATGATCAAACAATCGCTTCCAATAACGGTCTTACCAAATGCTTTGGTTCCGCGATTAATAGTTACACATTCACGTATGGTCGTGCGATCGCCTATTTCAACTGTGGTGGACTCGCCGTCAAATTTCAAATCTTGAGGGATAGCGGAGATGACGGCACCGGGGAAGATGCGGCAATTGGCCCCGATTCGTGCACCGGCCATGATGGTGACATTGGGACCTATCCAAGTGTTTTCACCAATAACAACATCCTCCGAAATGGTCGTGAATGGACCTACTTCAACGCCGTCGGCCAACTTGGCGTCGGCGTGTATGGAGGACATCTGATGAATCATTATTTCGTAATCTGAGCCATTAGTTCGGCTTCGCTCACAAGCGTATCGCCAACAAAGGCTCTACCCTGCATGTGAACAATCCCACGACGAATCGGCGTGATGAGTTTAAGGTCGAAGATTAGCGTATCTCCAGGCACTACTTTCTTCTTGAACTTAACATTGTCAATCTTCATAAAGAAAGTGAGGTAATTCTCAGGGTCTGGTACAGTACTTAAAGCGAGGATACCACCACATTGAGCCATCGCTTCCACTTGAAGTACACCTGGCATTACAGGTGAGCCCGGGAAGTGACCTACGAAGAACGGCTCATTCATTGTTACGGATTTGATGCCTACAACGTGCGTATCGCTCAGTTCGATGATTTTGTCGACCAAAAGGAACGGAGAACGGTGTGGAATAAGATCCATGATCTGCTCCACGGTTTTCACCGGTTCCATGTTTGGGTCGTATTTCGGTGCCTTGGGTTTACTTTCTTCCTTTCGAATCTTATCCGCCAAAGCTTTTGTGAACTCAGCGTTGATGCCATGTCCTGGCTTGGTCGCCATGATGCGTGCTTTCAATGGGCGGCCAATCAATGCAAGATCCCCTACTACATCGAGAAGTTTGTGACGGGCGGCTTCGTTAGAGAAACGCAAGTCAACATTATTCAGGGTTCCGCGTTGGGTAACTTGGACATCATCTCTGTTAAATGCAGTCTTTAGTTTCTCAAGGGTGGAAGGCGCAATCTCTTGATCTACATAAACGATGGCGTTATTAAGATCGCCGCCTTTGATAAGGCCTTGGTCTAATAATGGCTCAAGCTCGCGCAGGAAGCTAAAAGTGCGTGCGCTGGCGATGTCTTCACCAAAGTTCACCATTTTATCTAGGTGGGCATGTTGTGGTCCGAGAACAGAACTGCCATAATCTATGAGCGCTGTTACCTCGAATTCCTCGCTTGGCAAGGCCATAATTTCGCCACCGTCCTCACTTTTGTAAGTGAAGGCTTCTTCTAGTACGTAGTAATTTTTCTCTTCCGTTTGTTCCGTAATTCCCGCCTTTTCAATCAAAGCAACTAATGGAGCAGCACTTCCGTCCAAAATTGGAACTTCGCTACCGTCAAGTTCAATGCGACAATTATCAATGCCTAATGCATAGAGGCTTGCCATGAGGTGCTCTACTGTTCCCACAGTGGCATCTCCCTTTTGAAGGATGGTTTGACGATTCGTACGGTTCACAAATTTCGCTAATGCTGGTATTTCAACATTGTCGAGATCTGTACGTATGAATGTGATTCCGGTATTAACGTCACTTGGGTTGAGGGTTACGTGAACCGTTTCACCTGTGTGTAGTGCTGTTCCTTCAAATGAAATAGAAGAAGAAAGTGTTTGCTGCATCATATATTTTTATTCGCCTTGTTTCTTGAACGCTGCAAAGGATTTCAAGAAGTGTCTATGTTCTAAAGCAGGCGAGCCAAAGATAGTCTTATTCGATGGAACATCGTGCATCACGCCACTCTGGGCGTAAATTTTGACGTTATCGCCTAGTGTGAGGTGTCCGATTATTCCAACTTGTCCGCCAATCATACAATGTTTTCCTACAGTGGTAGACCCGGCGACGCCTGATTGTGCTGCCATTACGGTGTGCGCGCCTATGCGCACATTATGGGCAATCATGCATAGATTGTCAATCTTGGCACCTTCTTCAATAACGGTTTCTCCAAGTGCCGCACGGTCAACGGTGGTATTCGCTCCAATGCTTACGTTATTTTCGATGCGGACAATGCCTAACTGAGGGATTCGGTGGTAGTGTCCATTGTGATCTGGAGCGAAGCCAAAGCCTTCGGAACCGATAACAGCGCCTGACTTGATGGTAACATTATTGCCAATGATGGAGCCTTGTAAAATCTTAGCGCCATGACCGATGTAGGTGTGTTCACCGATGGAAGCACCGGATTCTATGATAGCACCTGCGCAGATTGTTGCCGTTGGATGTACGTTGGCCTCCTTTGATATGATGGCTGCATCGCTTTGGCCTTTGGCTGGTGAAAACTTGGCTTCAATGAATCGAAGGTGTAGGGCAAAACTGAGGTAAGGATCTTTGGCACGGATGATGGTTGTGCTAGGGTTATTCAGCTCAACTTTTTCCCCTACGAAGATGGCGCCCGCCTTTGATTCCCTGGCTTGGTCCACGTATTTTGGGTTGCTCAGAAAACTCAAATCGCTGGGACCGGCATCCTGGAGGGTAGCCACACCGCTGATGGTCTGTTCCTCTTTACCCGAAGGGCAAGTGAGTTGGAGGTTGGCACAAATAGCGCCCAAAGTCAATGCCTCGTGTTTCATAAAAGGTGTTTGAGTTCTCTTGGGAAGCAAATAAAGTGCCGTTCTACCGGCTCGCTCAATGCTTTTATAGTCATTTGATCAGCTGCTTGGCTGATATCACTGATGCGACCGTCTTTATAAAGTAGATTTATATGTCCCTTTTGGTTATTGTAGGCATGGTTCTTCACCTTGGCTTCGATAAATAAGTAGGCTTCTTCACCTTGTGTAAAGTCGTATTGATCGCGAATGGCCTGCTGCAATTTCTCAACGGTTTCTTTTGGGAATGGCTCGGCTTGAATTCGAATCTTTAGCAAGTTTCTATTGGTGATGCGGCGACTTAATTGGCCCAAAATGGCATCCTCATGGGCGGTCCAATCTTTAATGGCACTCATGACGTCGAAATCATCGAGCAACAGGAATTTATCTAAAATGGCTGGGTTCTCCTCGAAGTCGTTCCAAGTGTAGTCGGCGTGTAAGAAGTGTTTGAGAGCATTGGTTCCGGGCAGTTCTACTCCCTTTTCAGCGAGGTGTTTGGCTCTTTTCAGGATGTTTACCAACATGAACTCGGCACTTAAAACTGTTTTGTGCATGTATACTTGCCAGTACATGAGTCTACGTGCCACCAAGAATTTCTCTACGCTGTATATGCCTTTAGAATCCACCACAAGTTGATCGTCCTTCACATTGAGCATGGTTAAAAGGCGTTCAGAATTCACACTGCCTTCCGTCACACCGGAATAGAATGAATCACGGCGCAGGTAGTCCAATCGATCCATGTCTAGCTGCGACGAAATGAGCTGATGCAAGAATGCTTTTGGGTGATTATTTGTGAAAATATCAATGGCGGTAGTCAGTTGACCAGAGAACATTTCATTGAGTCGTTCCATGATCTTTAGGCTCAGTGCTTCGTGGCTTACTCCCGGGATCAACGTGTGCTCCAGGGCATGGGAAAATGGACCATGGCCTATGTCGTGCAAGAGGATGGCAACTTTAACGCCGCGCTCCTCCTCCTCGGAAATCTCATGTCCTTTTTGACGCAGGGTGTAGATTGCTCGACCCATGAGGTGCATTGCGCCAATGGCATGGTGGAACCTCGTGTGGTAGGCACCCGGATATACCAAATAGGTTAAGCCCAATTGTGAGATTCGTCGCAACCGCTGGAAGTAGGGATGGTCGATCAGCTGATAAATCAGCGGATCCTGAATGGTAATAAACCCGTAGATTGGGTCGTTAATGATTTTGTTCTTATTGCTCAAAATGCTGCGTTTTGCCTAAAGCGTAAAAATAGCACAGGCGTAGGGGCGAATGCGGGTGCAAACCGCATTACTTTTAACATAGTTAAAACGAAGATTTATGCCGATTATTTTATGGGTTGATGACGAAATTGATATGCTCAAAGGGCACCTGCTTTTTTTGGAAGGCAAGGGCTACAACGTCCATACCTGTAACAATGGCAATGATGCCCTTGACCTGGTCGCTGAATCGGCTTTTGACGCGGTTTTTCTTGATGAAAACATGCCGGGTTTAAGTGGTTTAGAAACCCTGGAAAAAATCAAAGCCATTCATCCAGAATTACCGGTGGTCATGGTAACGAAAAGTGAGGAAGAGCGTATCATGGAAATGGCCATCGGCTCCAAGATCGCGGATTACTTGATTAAGCCTGTAAATCCAAATCAGATTTTGCTTGCCCTAAAGCGCATATTGGATGGAAAGGATTTAGTAACCCAGGCGAATGTTCGCGGTTACCAACAAGAGTTTGGCCGTATGACCATGGAGATGCAACAGCTGCGTTCGTGGGAGGAGTGGGCACAGTTTTACAAGAAATTATTGAGTTGGGAGATGAAGCTCGATGAGAGCCCTGAAGAAGGCTTGAAGAGCGTACTCGCCACCCAGAAGAAGGAAGCGAATGAGCTTTTTGGCCGATTCATTTCTTCCGAATATGAGCAATGGTTTGCGAGCGACGACGATCGCCCAATGCTCAGTCACGAGCTAGTAAATAAAGTCGTTGCACCTCAAATACGTGAGGGCAACAAGGTGTTTTTCTTGGTAATGGATAACCTTCGGTATGACCAATGGTTGGCCATCAAGCCGGCTCTAGCGCCTTATTTCCACACGAAAAAAGAAGGTATTTATAACAGTATTTTGCCTTCAGCAACACAGTATGCGCGCAATGCGCTCTTTGCAGGAGAGTTGCCCGCAGTAATCAAAAAGAAAACTCCGCATTATTGGGTTGAAGAGCATGATGAAGGCTCTAAAAACCAATTCGAAGGTGAGTTGCTTCAGGCCCAGTTTGACCGACTTGGGCTGGGTGATAAGCGCTTGGAATATCGCAAGGTGGTCAACCTTCGCGGTGCAACCAAGCTGCTGGACCAGATGCATCAATTGAAAAATGCCGATTGCATCGCCCTAGTTTACAACTTTGTCGATACGCTGTCCCATGCGAAAACCGATACCGAAGTGGTGCGGGAATTGGCCAATGACGATGCGGCTTACCGCCGACTCACGAAAACTTGGTTTGAAGGTTCGCCCCTTTTGAAAATGTTGCAGTGGGCTGCAGAACAGGGCTACACGGCAATCATCACCACGGACCATGGAACGATCAATGTTCAGCGCCCCGCCAAGGTTGTGGGAACCAAAGAGCTCACCACCAATCTTCGTTACAAGAGTGGAAATGGCATGAGTTATCCTGCGAAACACAGCTTGGTCATTAAAAATCCCGAACGCGTTGGTTTACCGAAGCAGCACATCGCAGATGAATATATTTTCGGATTATCGGATTATTTCTATGTCTACCCAAACCGATTCAATCATTTTGCACAGTATTACCGCAATACATATCAGCACGGTGGGGTATCTTTGGAGGAACTGATTATTCCGTATGCGGTCCACCTTCCAAAATGATCATTGGCGCTTCGAACAGGTTACTTTGGCTGACCTGAATGCGCTCGCCATGCATGTGTTGGAACATGCACAACACGATGTCAATCTCTTGGAGGCACCCATGGGAAGTGGAAAAACCACTTTTTGTAACGCAATCTTGGAAGCGTGGGGTAGTGAAGATCGAGGCTCGTCGCCAACCTTTGCCCTCATCGAAGAGCATCAAGGCCCTGATGGTACGTTTTATCACCTCGACGCCTACCGCCTCGAAGATGAGGAGGAAGCCTACGACGTTGGACTGGAAGAATACTTAGAAGATGGATGCCCCATGTGGATTGAATGGGGAGAAAAAGTACGATCTTTATTACCCTACAAAGTAGGGGTGGTCTACATCCAAAAATCTACTGAAACAGAACGTACGGTACTTTTTTACCCTAGCCTAAGTACCAACCAAATAGAATGGAATCATGAGTGAGTACATCAGCTGGTCTGAAACGGCTTGGGCAACACAAGAAGAACGCTTGGCGGTAGAAACCAAGGGCACGAACCTACACATTGGTTTGCCTAAAGAACGCGAGATGAATGAGCATCGCATCTTGCTTACCCCAGAATCGGTGCAAATCTTAACCAATAATGGCCATCATATTTTAGTCGAAAAGGGTGCAGGAGAGTTGGCAGGTTTTTCGGACCGTATGTATGCCAATGCAGGTGCGGAGATTGTAGAAGAGGCAACTACCATATTTCAATGTGCCATTGTCGCTAAAGTTGCGCCGCCAACTCCTGCAGAAATTGCACTCATGAAGGGCAATCAAACGTTGATTAGCGCCCTCCAACTTAGAACGCGAGATCGCGATTACTTTAAAGCGCTTGCAGATAAAAAAATAACAGCACTGGCTCTTGAAGAGGTGCGCAATGGTGAAGATCAGAGTGCACTTCGAATGGCCATGAGTGAAATTGCGGGGCAGATGGCCGCGCGCGTAGGCGCAAGCCTACTCGCGGACGGCGCCCACGGCTCGCGAAAAGGAAAATTGATGGGACCCATTCCTGGTGTCACGCCAGCCCGCGTGGTGGTGTTGGGCGCCGGCGTCGCCGGCCTCTCGGCCGTGCGCGCGGCTCTTGGCATGGGAGCCCAGGTTATTCTCATGGATAGCAATATCAATCGTTTACGAACAGCACATGAGGATTTCGGCAATGTGTTGCACACCGAGGTTATTCAAGAATTAGTCGTGTCGAAACGCCTAGCGAAAGCAGATATAGTCATCGGTGCTTTGCGTCCCGTGGACGGCAGGACACCTATGGTAGTGACCGAGGATATGATTGCGAGCATGGAGCCCAATAGCGTCATCATAGATATTAGCATTGATAGTGGTGGATGTTTTGAGACGTCGGAGTTGACCACGCATGACGTACCCACTTTTGAAAAGTTTGGAATCATTCACTATATGGTTCCAAATATGGCGAGTGCTGTAGGACATACTGCTAGTGTGGCCATGAGCAATATTGTAGGTCCTTTAGTACAGGTGATGGCAGATACAGGTGGTGTTGAAGATTGCTTGCACTATGATTTGAATGTCCGCGCTGGATTGTACATGTACAAAGGATTATTGACGAAGCGTCACTTGGGCGAACATTTTGACTTGCCCTTTTCAAACGATACGTTGTTGTTTGGCACCCTATAGATTCATAGACGAACCCTTAACCGCCCGAGTGGCTTTAAATAGTAATTGATTTGGCTTTTTTACGACGACTTTTATTCTACATCATAGGTATTGGACTTGGAGTAGCCTTAGTCAAGGTATTCTTTGGTGAGCGCGATTTAGATTATGCCTATGGCCCTGGTGCCCGAGTGAAGAAGATATTCCGCACTAAAGTTATAGATAGCACTACTTTGGAACATCCCGTATTGGACCTTAGTAAGGACAGCATTTACTACTGGGCCGTGGTTGATGGAAAGATCAAGTTCGGTGAAAGTAATCCCCGCAAGGAACCCTGCGGTGAGTATGCATTGTACTACGAGCACAAGGATATTGATTACCACATCACCCTGGAAAACTGCGGAGATACGGTACGCGTCTTGGACGTCGTCCGAGAAGAGTAGATTCGCGCCCTGACAAAAACGAAGTGAAACCTTTCTTTAAGCGCTTTTCCTGCGCTTCACCTCATTCTGTATCAAGCTAAGTTCACGCCCGGTTTGGCCTTCAACAGAGGTGTTTTCTTCTGCACGGCGAAACAAGTAAGGCAAAACGTCTTTGACGGGCCCGAAGGGAAGGTATTTGGCTACATTCATTCCGAGATTTGCTGCATTAAAACTGATGTGATCGCTCATTCCGAAGAGCTGCGCCACGTGCACTCTTGAGTCATTGAGGGCAATATTCTTGGCCTTCATTTTCTCTGCAGCACGTTGAACGCTTTGCTCGTTGTGCGTTCCAATGACCACCGCCATGTGATCGAGGTGGTCTAGAATAAGATCAATAGCGGCATTGTAATCGTCATCTGTTGCTTTCTTAGAGGGCTGAATAGGATCTTGGTAGCCTTTGCGAGCAGCGCGCTCACGCTCCTTTTCCATGTATGCACCACGAACAATCTTGACACCGTAGATGAAGTTTTCCTTTTTGGCCAATTCCAAGCTTTCTTTAAGGTGTGCCAATCGATCATGGCGGTAAAGTTGTGCGGTATTATAAACCAATGCGCGCTCGCGGTTATAGGTTTTCATGAAACCAATAACAACCTCATCTATAGCTTGCTGGATCCAGCTTTCTTCTGCATCTACCATTACCGGCACTTGCAGTTCGTTGGCCAATTCGAAAACCGCGGCAAATCGCTCAAGAGTGCGCTCCCAGGCTTTCTGTTCGGTGGCACTCAAAGTTTTGCCAAGGCTGATCTTTTCATAAATCTCAATGCTTCCCAATCCGGTGGGTTTAAAAACGCCAAAGGGAACAAAGGCATTGTCCTTTGCAAATTTGATGGTTTCGAGGGTAGTTTGTAGCGTGCGATCAAAGTCCGATTCTTGGGCTTTGCCTTCAACACTATAATCCAGAATTGCTCCGACCTTCCCTTCAGAGAGACGGTCGATTTGCTTTTGACATTCGGCAATGGTTTCCCCACCGCAGAATTGACGGAATACAGTTGCTTTTACAATTCCTTTGATAGGAAGGCGCAATGCCAGTGATGCGAGCGTCAGGTTTTTGAGCACGCTAACAACGTTCGGGGAGCTCAATGTTGAGAACAATAATTTGCTCTGCTGCAGGTCGGCGTTGGTTTTCATACCGAAAGCTACCTCCGTATTGGTGAAGTCAATCATCTGCCTGTGAATTGGACTCCAAATATAGCTTTCAAATCGTACTTTTGGTATGTGGAAAATATCCTCCAACAACCCGTTTTTTCGTCCGATGGCTTTGCTGCTTTGGATGCCTATTTGAAGGAACTAACCCCTTCAAAGACCTTTTTGTTGGTGGATTCGAATACTTCCTGTTGTATTTCTGAGTTTGTAAGCCAATTAACCCAATTGGACCCGCAATACGAGGTACTCGAAGTTGAGCCAGGTGAAGAGAGTAAATCTATTGAAGTAGCCTCAGGACTTTGGTCGGTATTGCTGGAATACGGCGCAGACCGCAATAGCTTGATCATTAATCTTGGGGGAGGCATGGTGCTAGATTTAGGTGGATTTGTAGCCAGCACCTTTAAACGCGGAATCCCCTTTGTGAACGTTCCGACTTCGTTGCTGTCCATGGTCGATGCTTCCGTAGGTGGGAAAACCGGGATTAACATAGACGGATTAAAAAATCAAGTCGGCACGTTTACCAATGCGAATGCGGTACTTGTTGAGCCAGCTTTTTTGGACAGCCTTTCGGATTTGGAATGGCAAAGTGGACATGGGGAAATGATAAAACACTCCTTGTTATCTGCCCGCTTTTGGCCTGAAATCTTGCAAATCAATCGGAAAGGTTTGTTGCCTCAGCATATTAAGGACAGTATAGATTTTAAGCTAGAAGTGGTTGAGAGTGACTTCCGGGAATCGGGCCGTCGCAAAACCCTCAACCTGGGTCATACCTTTGGCCACGCATGGGAAAGTTTCCACCTGGCTGCAGGCACACCTATTACGCATGGTGCTGCAGTCATTCAAGGCTTACACCTCGCCCTTGCGCTTAGCAATCAAAAAGATTTGCGTGATGCGCTAAACGAGTCCCAACCGTGGGTAATGGTTGCCTCTGAATACTACGAGGTGCTATGGATGCTGATGCAATCGGACAAAAAGAATTCCTCAGGCGAGGTGCAGTTTGTCCTCCTCGAAAAGTTAGGCAAAGCGACATGGGGTCATGCCATTTCAAAGGCCCAATTTTACACAGCGTTAGATCAATTAAACGCAGTCCAATAATGGAAGGCGTGCTGGCATTGTCCAAACATTCAGGAATTTTCAATGGGACCATCCATTTGCCAAAAAATAAGAGTTTGGCAAATCGAGCCCTAATTCTACAAGCTCAGTTCCCGCAAATCTCAATAAGCGAGCAGGCAGAAAGTGCAGACTCCATATACCTTAGTAAGGCGTTGACCGCTACCACTGAGCACATTGATGTTGGCGCGGGTGGAACTACCCTTCGCTTTGCAATGGCGTTTTGGGCTGCACAACCCGGAGCGCATAAGGTGCTGACGGGCACGGACCAATTGCTCGCTCGGCCAATGCAACCACTCATTGAAGCGCTGAATGCACTCGGAGCTCGAGTCCAAGCGCAAGGCGATAACGGACATGGACCTTTTGAAATTGAAGGTGCCCAACTTGAGGGCGGCAGTCTCCACTTAGGCAGTATTACCAGTTCTCAGTTTATCACAGCCTTGATGCTAATTGCGCCCTCTATGGCACAAGGTTTAACCCTTTTTTGGGACCAATTGCCTTCGCGCAGCTACGTTGAAATGACTGCGGCTCAAATGACCGCCATGGGCTTCTCAGTGGAACTCAGTACCAACTCGCTCCATATCGCTGCGGCTCAACACATTGACCCACTTACCGTTGCACTAGAACCGGACTGGTCCGCCATGGGATTTTGGTGTGAGGCGGTGGCCTTAAGCAATAATGCAAATCTTCTGTTCCCAGGGGTAGTGTCAGAATCTCTACAAGGCGATCGTAAAGTTTTGGATTACTTTGAACCGCTAGGTGTAGGCGCCCAGTTTACAGATGCAGGCTTGATTTTAAGAAGGAAAGCCACGTTGAGTTATGCCAATCTCCACTTCAATCTTGAGAATACGCCCGATCTCGCACAGCCATTAATTACTGCAATGCTTGCCTTACGCCAGCCTTTTGAAGTGCATGGATTGCAAACCCTTCCATTTAAAGAATGCGATCGCATCCAAGCCTTAAAGGAATTAGCCGGTTCGTTGGGAATTACAGCGGATGTTACCTCCGAATCTATTCTAGTAAAAGAATATCCTGAGGCTTTAACCACTTTAGCTGAGGTGCAAAGTACACGTGAAGACCATCGAGTAGCCATGTCATTGGCGCCTATTTCCATCCTCATGCCGTTGTCTCTTTCGAGCCCGGAGGTAGTGGCTAAGAGCTATCCGGATTTTTGGGAACATTGGGGCCAATTCCTCTAATCCTAAGCTAATCCCACATTGACCCTTTAACCCTGGTTGCTCAAATTCACTGAGGTCGAATTCCATACTCACGTACATTCCTGATTTTCTTACCACTGCCCATATGCCAAAGTAATCTGAATAGATTGCCTTGGAAGAAATTGAATTTGGCACATATGGAGTACCTAGCCAGATGGGCTTCCCACCATAATGGCATGCGGTCCACATTAGGCTCCATTGCAAATCTTTTTTTTTGCCTTCCCAGCGGCTTAGGAATGCCATGGTGTTGCCGTGCCAGTGGTGTTCAAGTCGGTAGGCGCCGTCTTCAAATCGAACCACTGTTCTAAAACTAGGCCTATCGTCCGTAAAAAAGTCTCCGTGCTGAGCAACTTGAACCATCCATGGCCCATGTCGCAACCTGCCCTTAAATTTCCCTGTAATCCAGCTAAAGTTCCACTCGCCTGACATTGTTCTGCCGCTCATTAGCCAACCTGTCTTTATGCCGTTATCATCACGCCAAGCGACCCACTCTGTCATTACATCGTTTTCCCAAAAATTGATGCCCAGTACTTGCTCTGAATGATGGGCTTCTGCAAAAACACGCCAGTTTTTGAAATAGTATTTTCCAAAGGCACTTATGGTCGAATCTTTAGCTGCTAAGCCCATCAACCCCACATTGCTTTCGTAAGTGGCGGTCGCAGTAACCTGTTGCTTGCTGATACTGCTTGCTACCAACCAACGTTTGTTGCTTAGGCTCCATCCAAGTCCATTTTGACTGCCGAGTCTTGACGTACTCGAGCGTAATCCTCTGGCAAAAAATTCTTTAGAAGCAGGTGAAGGGAAGGTGGGTGCCGAAAGTAGCAGACCTTGTCCAGCACTTAGGGTTTGTTGTCCCATAAGCAACTGAGCATTGACACCAACAAATGTCCATTTTAATTCATGTGAACCAACGAGTTCCTGCGGCACGAGGGGGTTCCCGCGAATCATTAGACGTTGTCCGTCCCACTCATTGTCCAATTTTACTATAAGCCCTTCCGGAGAAAACGAACGCAGGTGACCTTGTAATAAGCTTCTATTGTAGGGGTGTGTTTCCAAACGCAAAGGCAAATTGTTTTTGAGAATGCTAAGGATTGGATCCGTAATTGAAGGAAGCGCTTCCAGTTCATCATAAGATAAAATCCCGCCCATGGCGTCGCGGTAGTTGCAAACTTCAAAAACTACATTCTTGTCCAAGCCGTAGGCTTGCCAGAGCAATGTGGGTGAGATGTTATTCAAGGTCAATGTGTCCAGTTGAATTTCATCCAATGAAATATTCTGAGCACATGCATCGAACCATAGCATACAAAGCATTAGGGTAAATTGAATGCGCTCCATTGGGCCGGTAATGGGTTCAATGCATTGGTTATACCAATGCTCAGGTTGTGCTTTCGGTAGGGGAAATGAAGACGTATGCTCCAGTCTCTACCTTGCTGAAGGTATTGGGCATGAAATTCTTCATGGTGAAAGTTGATGCCGGCCAGTAGGGGTGATTGGTCCGGGACGTGAGGCCGCCAGCCGCCAACCAGCGACCATTGTTCATTTAGAAGGATCAGTTGACGTAACTCAATATGCCAATGATTGTTGTACTGTAACCTCAGGTGAATTAGGGCATTTTCTTTTGGTGTGTAGATGAATGCCGAATTAAAGCCGAATTCTAAGGAAGTCACTACGTCGGCTGTAGATGCCGTGCGTCGAAAATTTGGGCTAAGTGTAGCAGTACAAAGAGGGTGAAGTTGGAGGCTGGTTCCCAAAGAAAACGCTACATCAGAATATGGGGCAAGTTGGCAATGTTCAATACTGACAAAGGCGTTTTTGTACCTGCTGTATAATTGAACGGCATGAGCCTCCATTTTGCTCCAGCCCCCCATACCAATAATGGGCTGCAGATCATGGATAGGTAGGTCCGTAAGCGGGACTTGAGCGAGGTAGAAAAGTAAGGCGTATGGAAGTGTCACGGTTAAGGGTTTGCCAATAAATTGGCCCCTTTAGCGCAAAACTCCTAGAAAGGTTGAAAACTAAAAGTTATTCTCAATAGTAGTTTACCAACTTTACTTTGAAAGCGATCGGAGAATAACTGGGTACTGTACTCGCACCGGCTTTCCCATAGCCTAATTCTGAAGGGAATACAATTACACCTTCACCACCTTCGCCGAGTGCTTGAAGACCCTGCTGAAATCCTTTAACCAAAAATGGCATGGCAACATGATCGGAGGCATACCATCCGGACGAGAATATAGTGCTGTCCAATAAATAGCCAATGTGTTTGAAGCTTACCTCATTCGTACTGTCCGGAATGCGGTTAAGGTTCCCTTCAACATCCACATGAACGTATAATCCAGTACCTGTAGGAGTGAAGTCCAAACCAGTTGAGGCGATATAATCTTCGATTTCGGCGATCTCTTGCTGGAATCTTTGCTCTTCTGTCGTACAGCTTGCAAAAAGGAGTAGTCCTGCGGCTACTGCGGTGATTTTTTTCATGCTGCTAAATTAATCAACAAAATAGGTATCTATAATATTTTGTTTTTCAGCTTTGATGTAGTCATAAACGCTTTAATTGACGGCTTCGTTACTTGTTAGTATGATTTTTGTAGTAGGCATTACTGTTACACCGCTAGGAAAACCGATTCGTTTCCCTAACATTGTGTTATGAAATGGTTTGCACGGATTTTATTGCTACTGCTCGTCCCTACGTTGCAGGCACAAGATTTGGGACGCGCTCAAGGCTTTCCTGCGGACCCTGTCATAAGCGCAGCATTTTTTAACGATAGCTTGTATTTAGGAACTCAAGGATCGGGAGTATATGTGCTTTTAAATGATGAGATTCGACCGTCTAAGACTTTTGTTCCATTTCGAAGAAATAGTGTTTACGCCTTTGATACATTAGGTCAGATTCCAATTACAGAAGGTGTTGCCAGCAATTATCCTATCGCGGTAAAAGGTAAATATGGAACCTTATATACCATTACCGATGGCAATCTCAAAATCACTTACAGCGATGAGGCCCATCTCCGTGCCCGCGGGCCCTCGGGGATTTGGACCTTTACAACAGATGAGTCAGACGATTTTCCAGAGGGTGTTCATTTTGTGCGTGTGGGTCAAATTCTTCAGACCCTCTCCGCGGATGGAAATGAAATTAATGCCTTTACATCAAAGGGCCTGATTTTCGATATAGCGCAGACATCTAAAGGACTACTCCTATCAACGGAGTCTGGAATTTATCGATGGAAGGAAGGCTGGACGTCCTTCTATTCAGGCATGCCCGTATTCAGGTTCGACGGCCCTAAAGCACGTACACCACTTGGTCACATAGCTTTAGAACAATTACTCTCCGGTCTTTGGACTATGGATGATTTTCAACCCATGCCAGAGCGTCAATCACAAGCATCCTTCTTTGATATAGACACAATAAACGGCCTCTATTATGGATTTGGGGCCGATGGACTCGAAGTATTCAACGAAGAAGGGCCAAAGTTCACTATAGGCATGTCTCGGGGATTGCCTGCGTTTCGACCGGGAAACTACGACGTTGCTATTATCGGTGAGGATCTTTTGGTGGCAACCCCAATGGGCTTATGGTCATTCCACAATCAAGGGTGGCCCAATGCTTTGCGCCATATCAAAATTGATTTTTCCGCGAACGGTTTGGCGGTTGCTTCTTTTGAAAACCTCGAAGTTGAGCCCGCATCCATCGGGTTCACCACATTGCATAAAAAATCATCTTCCTCACGCATATACGGTCGCTACAGAATCAATAATGACCCATGGAATTCGTTTAATCCCGGTCAGCCCGTAATCTTTGTGCGCCCAGCTCCAGGTAAGTATACATTGGATATTCAAACCAGTTACCGATTGGATTTTGAACAAGGCATGCATGCGCATTACGAATATCAAATCTCCGCATGGTGGTATAAGCGCCCTATATTTTGGTCTGTTGGTATAGTGCTCATCGCTGCAGGTCTTTGGTACCGTCAACGTCAAGCTAAGATTCGTATTCAAGAGAAATTAGATCTTCAAGAAAGATTAGCGGATGCTGAGTTGGCCAGTAAGCGCCTACAAATGAATCCACATTTCCTGTTCAACGCGCTTGATGCGATTTCAAACTTCATTTTTAAAAACCAACCCAAAGATGCCGTACAGTACATGGGTAAATTGGCCAAAATGATGCGCCTTACATTGGACAGTTCTAGAAGCAGTGCCATGGTGGTTGCTGATGAAAAGGAACTTATTGAGCAGTACCTGGATTTGTGTATTCTCCGATACGGGGATTTTGAAAAATCCGTCACTATTGATGAGAATTTAGATCCGTACGATTATAAAGTACCGCCAATGTTGGTACAGCCACTAGTGGAAAATGCGGTACAGCATGCCATTCGTCCACAATTATCAGATGGACGGCAAGGACGCATTTCAGTTCATTTTGGGCTTGACGGTCCGTCCGTTTGTGTGAAAGTTGTAGACAACGGAGGTGGGTTTAATCCTGCCGAAAAATCAACAAAGAGTCATGGACTTTCGATAATAGAAGAACGCTTGGATTTGCTATCTAAGAAGCATGGTGGAGATTTTTCTTTAAGCTTTCGCCAATTGGGCGATGAGCATTCACCCAATGGGATGGAGGTTTCGCTCATTTTGTCGCTTGAAAATGATGTTTAAAACATACCTTAGAGTAAATCTTTCCGCCCATGCGTGCCCTATTGTTAGACGATGAACGTCCCGTTTTGGAAAGCCTTCAAGGCAAGCTTAACTTGTTTTGTCCAGAGGTCGAAGTCGTAGGACTTTGCCTTTCCGTTAGAGAGGCCTTAGAGGTCTTGGAGGAGGAGGACATAGATTTGGTATTCCTCGATGTCAATCTCAATGGCGAATCTGGTTTTGACCTGATCGATCAGTGGACCGGTGGCGATCTCCCCGGTTTGATTTTCACCACCGCCCACGATGAGTTTGCCATTCAAGCGATCAAGCATGCGGCCTTAGATTACCTTTTGAAACCCATTGATGCAGAAGATTTGGTAAAGGCCGTGCGAAAGGCAGGGGCTTCACGAATCCCAGCGCAGCAGGCAAGTATTGCAGCTGCGGCTTCGAAAGAGGCACCGAAAAAATTGGTTATCCCCACGACAGAAGGAATGTACATTCTCAATGTCAATGAGATCGTCCGTTGTGAAAGCAGTTCGAATTATACCCAGTTCTTCCTGAACAACAAAACCTCTGTACTCGCGTCGAAGACGATGAAGGAGTATGAAACCTTATTGCGTCCCGCTGGGTTTGAACGAGTACATAAAAGTCACCTTGTCAATCTAGAAATGGTGAGCCGATACGTTAGTGCCGATGGTGGATACCTGTTATTGCATGATGGGTCTAC
>Ga0181605_10001099_pt1 | contig 26108 bp, 30 predicted proteins | sample 041ome_11_FD_148676 | JGI IMG/M metagenome (GOLD analysis project Ga0181605, IMG submission 148676) | Coastal salt marsh microbial communities from the Groves Creek Marsh, Skidaway Island, Georgia - 041411US metaG (spades assembly) | ecosystem: Environmental > Aquatic > Marine > Intertidal zone...
TCACTATAGTCATCGTCTGCGAGATAGATATCAAGTCTTGTCCTAGATGCTCCAGATTCTATGTTATGTTTTCCAAGTTTAAATGTAGCTCTCGCACCATAACTATCCAATGGCCCTTCGCGGCACAAATGCATAACTGCCGAATCGTCGTCTGTAGTGTCAATCACGTCACTATTTGTGACCACGAGGGGTGTTCCCAAATGATTAAAACTATTTCTATTGACAACTTGATCATTAATAAATACAGTGCCACCAGATGTATGAAGTATCCCCTCGGGTGCAGCCACACCTATACCCACATTACTTGATTCCAATATGGTCAACTTTGGTACCCCCATTGTAGGCGTGGTACTCGCATAAAAATTGAGACCCTTCCCCGTGCCCACAATATTCTCAACACGATTTTCCCCACTGATGACACTCGTATACGTGCGCATAGCAATGTTCCCCGTAGATCCCCAAATGTTACCAGTCGCCACGGCATTACTCCCAATCACATAGACATTCCCAGATACTGTGAGCCTCTCCGTGGGACTACTATTTGCGATACCAACTTTACCATCCGATGTAATCCGTATTCTTTCGGTGTTCTTTGTTTTGAATCTAATCATTTGGTTTGTACTTGATGTATTCGCACCATAGACCTCAATGGAGCTTACATTTGACGCAGTTGGACCGGATTTAAGTACAAGTACATTAGATCCACCGAATCTATCCGCGTGTACAACCAAGTTTGAACTTGAAAAGACCATATCTGTGACGAGATTTGTTGTCGCAGTATTACCCAAGATTCTGAGAGTGTTTATGGCTGTCGTGTTTGCAAATATTTTAGCACCCACAGAGAGTGTATCTGTGGGGTTCAGATTTGAAATACCAGATGGAGCTGTACCAGTAGTGCGTAGCGCACTCATTTGAACATTACCCGAAATCGTTACTGGAGTAGCAGCTGTTGCATCTAATACGAGTAAATTACCTGCTCGTAGACCCGTTGATCCAAGTATGAGACCCTTGGCATACACATTACCATTCGCATACACAACATTTGAATTTGTATCATCGATAAAGACATTTGAACCTACACAGAGATCGTGTGTTGGGAATGTGTTTGCTGCACCTATGTTATTTGATGTATATATGTCACCATATACGTGGACATTTACAGTTTTTGTATCATCAACATTAATTGTTGCAACATTATAACCGCCAAATGCATCCGTATGGAAAAAAGCCATCTCTCGACCTCTATCACCCCCAACAAATCCGAGGGCTACATTTGAATAACCGGCACCGGGTGTCATGACGAATGCCGTTTCTCGTGACAATATATCATTTCCAAACCCAGAGTGAATAACTACATTGGCAACTCGCAAATCTTGTGTAGCTATATAAGTTGCGGTTTCTGTGACTGAGATATTACCAGTTACCACAATGTTACCGATAAGGTTGTAGTACCCTTCTTGGTACACATTACCTTTCAACATCATGACATTAGATCCTTGATCGAAGATACCAACATTACTCCCAACACTCAAATTTGAGCTTGTAATTCCACCAATAACTGTAATGACATTTGAACTTGTCTCCTTGATTGCTAGATTTGACCCAGATGTTGTAAGTCTATCAGATATAATAACATTAGTCGCAACAAGATTACCATTCACTGTCATAAGATCACGACCCTCCAAGTCAATAGCCACTTTTGTAGTCTCACCGCTATTAATCTGAAAAGCCCGTGTTGGGTTTGTTGTTCCGATGGCAAGCTGATTTTCAACAAAGAAACGCTCAACCTTACCACGACCCTTGAGGTCAAGCACGATTTCATCGGTCTCATCTATAAAAAATTTGTCTCCTACCGACAAAGATTTCGTTGGTACTGTATTTGCTATACCAAGACGCCCCTTTGTACCCAAGTCATCAACAAGAAGAAGTTCATTCGCTTCAACTTCTTTTGTCAAAATACTCTTGACTCCTGTAAGAGTTTCCTGTTCAATGGGTTCTGCATCAAGATTTGCCACATAAATCTGTTCGAATCTCGCGGTTCTGCCCATTTATACTTTAGTTGCCGAATAAAATTCCAGCCAAACCATCCCGGATCCTGAGAACATTATAGTTTGTGGCAAAAACACTGATGTCATCTTGATCTCCTCTAAAGTTACCCTTCTCAACTCCACGAAGTATGAGCTTTGCATTATCAAGTCTGCTGAAATTACATGTACCTGACGGGTTGTAGTCTGATGCATTCAATCCAAAATGATATACAAAGTATCTTGTATACATAAGATCCTCTGAGTCTACACGAAAATCAGTCTTGCCATATTTTGATTTATAATAGTTCTGAACTGTGTGGAAATATGTTGGAGTCATATTTTCAAGGAGAGGTGTTCCATTTATATGTATGTCCGCATTTTTGAATGTAAAACGATCGTTTGTTGGATCAATATTTGTGGCAGAATATCCAAAAAATATAGACTTCACTGGATGGTTGAATGGACTCAAATCTAAATCATTATATCCACCACTTTCAATTGTATTGTCGACAACATTTGAGAGGGGAAAATCAATTTTTTGGGTTTGTGTAATAATCAAGTCCATCTGTCTCTTGACGAGGGATTCTCTCTCATCTTTATCCAGGTATATATAGTTCCCGTATACGTTGATTCTCTTCTGTGAGTTTCCATATCCCTCGAGACTCGTCTCATCAAAATTAACTCTAATTTCAACTTGATGGTGTGCCAGAGAAACGAGGGGTAAAAATGCTCCATGGTCACAAAAGAAAAAGTGAAGTGGTTGGAAGTTACGATTTGAAATGCTAGTCTTATTTGTAAGTTCTTCCTGTTTTGCCCAACTATCTGCCAAATAGTTTGGCCAGATATCAGCATAATAGTCGTAGTGCTGGGAATCTATCTTCTGACCCCCTATATAAAGATCAATCGTTGAGTTATATAATAGGTTTGATGAGACATTTGAGTTTTTTTCAAGCCCCTCAAACCAGATACAATTTACAAGATCACCCAAAACAGGTACCGTGAAAACTGGGTCTTTATCGGTAATAGTCTTAATAAGCTTTGGAGCCTGTGAAAAGTTTGTATGTCTCGTAAACTTCATACGAAAGAATGAATGACCTTCTTCACTATTGAGGTAAATATCTTGTACACCCTTAGAGACAAGTTGAATCAATGCACCAGACATTTAATTTATGATCAGATTATAAAAATAGACACTTTCCCTGAGGGAAGTCATCTTTCTTTTCTTCCTCTGCAACCTTGCCGTGGATTTTGAAGCCACCTTGACGGTACACTTTCATTCGCTTGTAGTACATAGCCGTAAAGAGAGACCAGGGATCGTGGATATCGTAGATGTGCGGGTTGTTCTTTTTGCCCTTAGTCTCCCTCATAATACGACCTATGCTTTGCGTTATATCTGACTTGGGTGACGCCAATATGACTGTATCAAGGGTTGGAATATCAAGGCCTTCGTGGGCTTGTGAAAATGTTGCGAAGATGATCTTCTTTTGGGAAGACGCCTGGAGGTCTGCCTCCTTCATACCACCCATATAGAGCCCCGATGTCTTGGGAAAGCATTGGTGAAGCATCTCACAATGCCATCTACGATCACTGAGGACAAGCAGTTGTCGCGTCCCTGTCGAAGCCTTCTTGACAAGTTCCACAAGCATTTGATTTCTCTTCCTATCCTCAACAACTTCTGTAATCATATTGGGCATAGAAACTTTACCATTTCTCATTGAGGGTGGGGGATTTCTGTAATTGAATGATTCATATGTTATGGGAAATACCTCAACCTGTTCCTGATTCTTCCTCTCCACTGCGAAGAAGGTGGGTCCCATAAACCAATGAAGCACCTTGGTAAGACCATCTTTCCTTTCAGGGGTCGCCGAGAGACCAAAGATATGCTTGGGGCACATCTTGAAGAGGGATTGACTGAACACCTTCGCACATATGTGATGCGCTTCGTCTACAATGAGAGTTCCAATGGAATCAAAGTCACTGAATGAGTATTCCTTGAGGGAGAGTGATTGAAGCATCGCAATGACAAAGTCACACTCAATTTCCTTCTTATTTTGTTGAACTACACCTATAGTAGCTCCTGGACAAAACTGTTGAATTCTCTCCCTCCACTGATCTGCCAAAAACTGTTTATGGACAACAATCATTGTACGATACCCCAACTTACACGCTATCGCCAAGGATACGGTGGTCTTCCCGTAGCCACACGGGAGACTAAGTACCCCGTGACCTGCTGCAAGAGCTGCTGATAATGCTTCATTCTGGTGTGTTGTGTCTCGTAATTGTCCAACAAACTTGACTTTCGTTCGGACTGGTTCGGGGCGTCTGTCCTCTTTGGGTTGTCCAACCTTATCAACTCCGTAGAATCTTGGAACGCACACTCCATTCTTAGCTGCTCTAAAAACCTTGAAAGGCGGTGGGGGAAATCCATAGTCTCCATTCACGATAGGTCTTACTGTGAGCTCCTTTTTAATTTCCGTAATTGGTCCCTGTGTCACGAGGTAGCCAGTTCTCGTCAACATTACTATATTAAAGACTTGTAACTTTATATAACTACAAAATGCCAACTGTTGACGTAGAACAAAACATTATGAAGCTTCGTGAGACCATCGAACAGATGACCCAAGAAGTATTCCGCCTCCAAGGAACCCTACGACTTTTCTTAGATTTTAAGAAGAGTGGTCTCAAGGTTGTTGAACTTCCACACGAGCCCCGAGAAGAAGAGGAGGAGGAACCTCAAGCTGAGGAACCCGTTGAGGAAGTTGCTGAGTCAAGCACCCAAGAATAACCACTATATCCACCAACGTTCCAAACACCCTTGAAGTCTACTACGACTTCAAGTTCATCATCTTTTATAAGAGACTGGAGAGGTTGCCCTCGTACCTCACACATCACTCTCCTATAACGGAATGGAACTTTTACAGTTAAAATACGACCATCAAGTGGATTTTCCACACGCGGATTTTGAATGAACCTAGACTTATTCACATGCATTCTATCAACTATCTCAGCGCATCTTTCAGGAATGACCAAACGAATATACATTTTCTCGTTATGGTCATACATGGGTGTATGTACAGTGGCTACAAACCTCATTGATTTCTGTTACGATATATTAGGATTAAAACTATAAGCGCTATAAGTGTCACTGATATGATCTGTGTAAGGAGAAGGGGTCTCAACGGTTCTCGGGTTCCAAATGTGATGTGACTTAGGGATCGTGAGACCTCCACAGCCGCTTCAATACTTGAATAGGGAGTACCCCGCGGAGACATCATACCACACATAGCTACATGGGAACATTCACCAAAGAATGGGAGTTGTCCGTAGAGACTGAGTACACCCGACGACTGTGAGAATTGCCACCTTTCACCGTCCCAAGTAGCACCCCACCCAAACCTGATTTGTTTTGGGAGAGGTACGTCCAATTGTTCAAGAACCCGAACCCTCAACTCCTCTGGGGGTGTTGTGAGGATTTCCTCTGTGAGATCGCAAATTACACATGACACCGTGTGTCCATCCGCGAGGACAACGGGTTGAAGGTTCCACGTCGTCAAGGCTGCGATTTCAAGGTCATCACCCAACTTGACAGGTTCATCAAAATCAAAGAGTACATTGATTGCCCCATAGGTACTCTCTCGGATCTTTTTCTCCGCATCGGGTCCCCAATTGTCTCCGAGGAACTTGAGTGCCGGACTATTGTCAAGGCAGAGGAATAACATTCCATCGTCAATTTGGGTTTCATCAATAAATTCAGCTCTAAAACCACCTGGGAGATATTCAACTTTGCTAAGTTCCTTTTCAAATTGAAACTCAACACCAACCTTCTCGAGAGCCTCTTGCATTGCGTCGCACATGACCCTACCAGAACCCTTTTGAGTACATTGCTTGGAGAGACCCACATAATCAAAACTTTTGACAAACTCATAGGCGGACATTGTCTTCCACGTCACACCATCCATAATGAGGGGGAGATGCTCGAGGACTGTCCGTCCACCCTCTGTCAACTCACTAAGGGCATCCTTGAGGGACACCCCTCTGTACTTTTTGGGTTGTGTCAATACCCTCGCAGCAAGGGATGTGAGAGCTCCATAATCTTTCAGTTTGAGTTGACGCAAAATAAAGCTATAGAGATCCTTCTCGGCCGGTTCAAAGATGTCATTCCAGTCAATGCCCATCTCCTTAAAGAGACTTTGGGTATTTACAAAAGCCTTGTCAAAAACTATTCTATGTGCGTGAAGATCTCTCGGACCCTCTTCTGGTTCCCACCAAGAGCCACCTGCGGAAGTCTTCCTGTCATAGATTGTAATGTCATGATCACCCGACCTGAGTATTTCCCAAGCGAGGGACATACCGGTTGGACCAGCACCAATGATATGAACTTTCATTCTACTTTTAGCCGATATATAATTTTTCGTGTGTGAGCGTGTAAAATCCAATGAGTCCCAATGTCACCCAAAGTTGTGGATTCATATACTGACGCCCAGAATAGATCAGAAATATCATGAGTAGGAGATGCATGGGTACTGTCTCTGGTCCATATTTGAGGTAGAAACCCATAGTAGCCGCGCCAGTCATGATGAGTGCGTTCATGAAAGTCACTGAACTTGGTTTTCGGAAGAACCATGCAACAAAGAGGATTGCCACGTAGGATATAAAAATTGAACGACGACCAAGTTCTCTCACGCTATCCACAATAGCTAACTTTTCACCCTTCAAAAGTTTGGTTTCCCAGTGTGGTCCAAGAATGAGGTATGACAAGTACAAGATTACGAATACTTGCCACATTTAATTATTACTTACAATTTTAAATCAAACCAGTCTCCTTGCGTTCTTCTGGAGTCTTGATGGCATACATCACAGAGATGAAGATTGCCGTGGATATGACCGCGTACTCAATGTCTTGTGTCGCACTGAACGCAATCAACATGAGGGAGATGAAACGGAAAACCTTACTGTTGAAGAGGGTCTTGAGGTTCTTGGGAATCTTAATCGCGTTACCAGCGAAGAGACCTTGGTACAAGATGATGAGGGTGAAGAGGATGGGCTGAGCTTTGATGACAGCTTCAGTTGGGGTACTGACTGGTCCAAGGAAGCTATTGAGTTTGGGCATTTATAGTAACCTAAGATATTAAAAATTAAAAGATATGTGTATAGTAGGATGCTATGCGTTGCCAATCATAAACCACTGAGGAGCCCTCCTCCCCAAAAGGTAAAGACTTGGAAGTTTGCCGCCAAATTTGTATGGAAAAATACTTTTGTAAAAGACAAGGCGCAACTTGGGTCGTGGACGAGGGATCAACTTTTGGAACTTGGACCAACTTTTGTGAAATTGGGACAGATCGCATCTACAAGAGCAGACTTGTACCCCCCAGAATTCACAAAAGAATTGGAATCCTTACAAGACAATGTTCCACCAGTGGATTATGATGTTGTAAAAGATGTTGTACATTTAGACTACTTTACCGAGTTTGACCCTGTACCATTCAAGTCCGCGAGTATTGGTCAGGTGCACAGGGCTACCCTAAAGAATGGCAAGGATGTCATTGTCAAAGTGAAGAGACCCAACATATACAATATTATGAAGGTGGATACAGATAATGTTCGTGAGATTGTGCGCTTCCTTGAGAAAGTTGGAGTTGATACTGGGAATAGCTCCGAGTTTGTTCTCAACGAATCCATTGAGTATCTTTTGGGAGAAGCCAACTACACACAAGAAATTGAGAATGCTGTGCGTTTCAGAAAGAATCTGAAAGATGTAAAGTGGTTGAAAGTTCCAAAGGTGTATACCGAGTTTTGTACAGATGATACCATTGTGATGGAATATGTGGAGTCTGAGAAACTTACAGAGTTGACTGATCCTTCCATAAATAGAAAGAAGATATGTGAGGCGCTCATCAATTCCTATGTGATTCAAACTATGGATAAGGGGTTCTTTCATGCAGATCCACACCCAGGTAATTTGGGATTTTCCCCCAAAGGAAAGTTGGTCTTCTACGATTTTGGTCTCATTGTAGATCTATCCGAGGAACTCCGTGACGGATTCAAGCAACTCTTCGGATGTATAATAGATAAGGACACGAAGGGGATTGTTCAAATTCTCGTGAACCTTGGTGTAATAATACCCATGAGTTCAGATCTTTCAGATATTGAACTCTTTTTTGAAACAGTTTTGGGGTACCTTGAAACCCTCGATGGGTCAAATATAATAAACGATGACATCGCTGTACAACTCGCAGCTGAAAAGCCGTTCATGGTACCCACAAGTTTTATATACCTGGCAAAATCTTTCTCCCTCATAGAGGGGATATGTCTCCAGTTGGATCCAGACTTCAACTACTTTACATATCTGGAACCCATGATCAAACAACAGTTTGTGGAATCCATAGATATCCAAGATGCTCTCATGAAGACGGCCGAAATGCCGGCGAAAATACGAAATATAAGTACGGCTGTTTTGGGTTTGGAGAAATCCAAAGCATCCATGAAGAGGTCTATGTCTAAAACGAGACAAGAGATCCGTATGGTTCAATATAGTATTGTGAGCGCTCTCATGGCACATCAGTTTGATGACACACCTTTGGCGATGGGGTTTGTTTTGTGTACTCTATGGTTTGCCTTCAGTTCTCGAAAAAGTCGATAGCAACTTCTTCCTTCTTTGGGGTGCTACCCTTGAAGAACTCTTGGTGTTCTCTGAAGATTTCCTTGGCACGTCGCTGTTCATCGCGGCTAATATCCGACAACTTCTCACGGATCTTACCCACGTCCACGTCACTGTTCTTCTTCATCTTCTTGCCAAACTTCTTGAAACGATTGGTCTTTGCCGCAAAAGTAATAGAGGTTGTAAGTGAAAACATTTTTGTTTGTTACATTCTAATGACATTTAATTTTTAAGCGCTTCAACTTCTCCTCAAACTCCCTCCTCTCCCCTGGCGACTCAATTGGGGTGCCATTGGCGAGAGCCTCAATCTCTGGCCCTGTGAGATGCATAGCATTCACCCTAAAGTCCTTGAATGCCTCCATCGTAATAGGGACGAGAGGTTCAACAAGGTCATAAATGGCGTTTGCATAGTCCCGAATCTCCTTCTGTGCGTGATGATCCATACGAAGATGGAGATAGTGCATCAAGTTGTGGAGATTGATCTTCCAATAGAATTCGGTATATGTACATTGGGGTAGGTTACCTCGCGCCTGCTCCCGACAGACACCCTGCTCCAAGAGATCCTCGTAGACCTCAAAAGAATGTTCTAAGTGTTGACCAACCCGTTGGGTTCTCTCTTCATCGACCTCTACGACACCCTCAGATCCTTGGTTATTTACCGCAGACTGACCTCGTAAAACCCCTGGGTTGTAGTACTGTTTCGGTACGACGGAGTAGCGGGCGGAGAGTTCGTTAACCGAGGCTGTTCGATGTCGAAAGTGCTGTCTCGCGATGTATAGGGGCATTTTGATATGAAATTTGAATTCCACCATTTCGAAAGGGGTCGTGTGCCAATGTCTAAGCAAGTACCTGAGGAGTCCTCGGTCTCCGCGTGACGACTTTGTTCCGTCTCCATATGAGACTCTTGCAGCTTGTACGATTGACGTGTCCAAGTCTTCTCTTGGCATGTGATCAACCAGTCGTACAAATCCGTGATCCAAGACATCCTTTTGCATCGCGTTATAATTTTAGTTCCCCTCAAATCCTTAACTCATTTCAAATGTTAATTCGTCTATCCACCCCTCAACTTTATCATTCTTGAGTCGCTCTATAAGTTTTCGGGATTCTTCGTCAATAATAGTATCATATTCCCGTTTTTTACCCGGTTCACCAGTTTTAAGATTAAATAGGATTTCGGGTATAATGTCAGACATTCCAAGGGCATATTTTATATTTAAATGTTCCAAAAAAGTATGACAATTTTCTTTGTCTCGTATATAGTCAAGTTTTACAAATACAACATCTTTATACTTGTGATTGAATTCTATATAAGATTTTATCTTTTCATATCTAATTTCAAATATATCCTTTCTAAAATCTGTTATATTTTGTAATTTCCCGTTTGTAAGCACGAATCCTCTCTTCGGCTCGGAACACCCCAACGGTATATTTTCAAACGTTAGAAATTCTTTAAACTCTACAGCCGATGGGAGAGCGAGGGTGTGTGGATTATGGAACATGGAAATTAACCATTCATCTAAACTTCTTATTATGAAGATATTGACCACTCTCTCATTTATCAATTTTAAATAGTCTTGGGGATATCCATGCTTCCACGCAAAAATCAACTTCTTATGTTCCGCACCACAAAACACATCTACTCCATTCATCTGTAAAAGTCTTGATAGGAAATTAGTTCCACTGTTTCTTTCGCCATATACTGTGCATGTTATGTTATTCGTTTTTTGCCGATTTTATTTATATAGTTTTTATTCTTTAATCCCAATTTCGGTGATAAGGTCATTGAGGTCTCTGTAGTACCTCTTGAGATCCTTCATAAACCTCTTGTTATTTTCGAGGACTTCGCACTCGGGTTTATTTAGGTACAACCAAGCCAGATTTGACTTTGAATACTTTGTCCTCTTTTGATTGTCATTAGGTTTGCGAGCCACTAACTTTGTAGACTTTTTAACTTTTGAGACTGGTGTGACCTCTACCCTATTGACAAAACTGAGAGCTTGCATCACAGTATCCGCCAAGTCATCTTTCTTTTTGGACTTGAGGAATGTATCTAACCAATGGGCATTTGTGGGATCGGAACGAATGAAGGCTTCGCACCTCTCAATTGCCGTCTTCTTCCGCTTATTGTATTGAGCTTTCCCAGGTCCCGCAACATCTGGAATCTTGTGACGTGCGTCATAGAGAATAGTCTCTGCGTGGGGACACTTAATGATAAAGTATGCATGAAGGAAGTGCATGACAGATATCATCTTCTTGTTACGATCTGGTTGCTTTTCTATGAGGATTGTTTGGGCCGTAAGAACCCACGGCCTCTCATCGAGATGCTTTCTCAAGGAAACATAGATACCGTCTTTGTGTTCGGGGGGGACACCTGAGACATCCCACTCCTCTACAAGGTTATTGGTTTCATTGAGTAAGCACATGGCTAAATTCCGAATACCGACATCGATACTTAGGATCATTAATTAAAGAAGTCTTTATATCTTTAATAGTAGTTAAAACTTCGTGGTCTCATGCCACCAAATCGAGCAGCGCCCGCAGCACCCATGTTCTTTGTGGCGGATTGACCAGCTGGAGAGAGACCGATCACAATCATCACGAGAACAAGGAGGCAGCAGCACACAACGGACGCAATGATACCATACTTCATTGGGCCAGTGAGACCTTCAAATAAGGTGCCGACAAGGTCGGAGAGACCCTTGTTTTCAGACTTAAGGTCTGCACCAGCCGCAGCACTGAGTGAGTTCATGACTTCACTTGAGGCAATAGCGTCTTGGATAGCGGCTGTAACTACCTTGGCCGCAACCTTAGCTGTGACGTTTTGACTAAAATCAAGGTCGGAATCTTTACAGTCGCGGAACTCAATTTCGTTATTTTGAATAGATACCTGCGCGGCGATGGCTTCGTTTAACGTTTCTGTGACAATGGTGTTCTCAACAATGTTTTGAATTTCCATTGTAACTTCTTGATTTACATTTTGTTTATCACCAAACTGCATGTTACCCAATTCAGTTGCCTTTTCAATTTGAGCCTGAACTGCAGCCTGCATCTCATTTGTCACGGCATTTTTGATTTCAGTTGTTGTCTCTGATGTAAGCTCCGAAGATGAAATAGCATCTGCATTAATAGTTTGACTAGCGTCGATTTTACAACCAGAAACATCACGCCATCTAATTCTTAAATTTTGAATACTGGCTTGAGTCGCGGATGCAGAGGCTTGTGTCTTTGTAATTTGTTCATAAATACTTTTGTTCATGGCGGACAGATCGAACGCTTGGTTAATCGTTTGGGAACCACCTCCTCCCATGATATTATATTACTGTGGGCTGAGAAAAAAATATTTCGGTATTGTAAATGAAACTCAACATCAGGAAGCTGTCGCTCAACCAGGTGGTTCTGATTATTGCCATCCTCGTTGTTGTGGGTTGGAACATTACGCGCGCCAAGCGGGAGAAGTTGGAGGGGCAAAAGTCTGAAGCCATCCTCTACGTTGAGAACTCTGAAGAACCAAATCCATTCATCGTATACGGTATGGTGAGGAAGCAAACTGACGACGAAGAGAAGCAAAAGAAGGCTTTGACCCTAGCGAACGAAAATAAGAAGTCGGAACTTTTAGAATTTTTGAAGACTTTATAATCTTATATAATTTAAATGAAACTACTAATAATTGTAGTTTTAATAGTACTACTTGTAGTGTATTTTAAGAAGCCTAAAATAGAACGAATATCTTACAAATACATCTCAAAAAATGATTTCTCGAAACGAGAGACGCCATGTATAATAACTAATGGAACTTCGCACTGGCCCGCGCACACGACTTGGTCTTTTGAGAATTTCACCAAAAGATTCCACAACACTCGTTTCATATTAGCAGATAATATAGAACCTATGACTTTTGCTGAGTACAACGACTATTGTGTGAGTACTACCGAAGACGAACCTCTCTATATCTTTGATGAAAGTTTTGGTGAGCGCGAAGATACAAAAGAACTTCTTAGAGACTACGACGAACCAGAGTTGTTTTCAGATGATCTCTTTAAAAACTTGGGAACTATAAGACCCCGATATCGCTGGTTTATCACCGGGCCTCCCAAAAGTGGTTCCAATCTTCACGTGGATCCACTGGGTACATCGGCTTGGAATGCTCTCATCACAGGTAAAAAAGAATGGATCATTTTTTATCCAGGCGCACCCGTGCGAGAAAGTACAAAGTCTGGAGCTGCGTGGTTCAGAGATGAATACCCAAAATTGAAGCACTTACAACATTATCGTTTTGTACAGAAACCTGGGGAAATCTTATACATACCATCTGGATGGTGGCACATAGCTATAAACAGGGAAGCGACTATGGCTGTGACACAAAACTTTTTTGAATCCAAATACATCTCAAAGGCAAAAGATCTAATCCTCAGGGAAAGACCTGATATTTATAGGAAACTTTTCTTGGGTTAATATAAGAAACTATGGGTGGTGGTGGTAGTAGTGGCAGCACAGATCCAAGTTGCAAAAGTGCTACATCCGGGTGTAGGGTTCGCGCATATAAACATGGGTTAAACAGCAATGGGCACAGCGTTGGTCAGAATGATTCAAATCGATGTAGAAAAGATTGTAATTCTTGTGTTCACTGGGAAGGTATCTCATCTTACGAAGTTTTAGATTGCCCAGAAGATGTAGTGATCGCGGGTCACTACAAGGAAAACGGATATGCCATTCCGATGGGGTCAGCTGGCCCACTCGGATACGCATTAGCTGTAACTGGAACTGTGGGAGATAGAAATCTACCACCTGGGTGGAATGATCATATATGGGGATTTTCTTTCCACACAACTCCATCAGCAAACGCAAATCAAATTAGCTATGATATCCCAACAGCGGGGATATACACAGCATCCCCATCAGAAATTGTTCTTCCCAAACAAGGTATTTCAGCGGATCGTGATGATGTGATATTGGGTTCGGGTAAAGATGCTACTAGCGCTAATAACGCTAATAGGCGTGCTCGCCCGTGTCCAGGTGGAACGGGTAATTTTTTGCAGGGTGGGACAAAGGTACGTTGTTTGTATAGTAGAACTGATGATACAGGGTTGAGAACCCTCCACACGAACAAAAATGGTATACAAAATGACCCACGTGCTTCAATGCATGCAAACCTCAAGGAACAATTCTGTGGTATATCTGAGAATTGGACCAAAAATCCCGGGGGAGGTACGTGTATGGAGTGGGATAGTGGAAAGAGAATAGCCGAACAGTATTGTAGTGTGAGTAATCGTATAGCTGCTGATAATTCATGTACTAAAGCAAATCTTGGAGATACAATTTATACAAAGCTTGCTGAAGCGTACTGTAAAACCGCTGCAGGTAGAGGTGATCCATGGTGTTCGTGTTATAATGTAATGAATGAAGTGTGTGATACGGATTCTGAAGCGGCTGGATGTGTCCAGAAAAAACAAACATTTGATAAATTAGTCGAGGCGACTCCTGAAGAGTATAAAAACTCATGGTCCCAAATGGAACCGTGTTTTGGGGGTGTATGTCAGGGTAATGTATTTCAACCAGATGGATATAATGCTAATTGCAACAGAAGTGTCCAAGTGTGTGTACAGGACTTTGATTTTCAAAGTATGGCTGATTCAAAAATTAATGCGACATGTAATCTTACCTCAAACCGGGATACTCAACCATCTGCGGGGGGTGGTACACCTTCAGGTACACCCTCATATACACCCTCCGGGGCACCCTCTGGGACTACATATCCAACAGGTTCTACTGCTGCAAAATTAGATACCTCCTTCCGTTCTAAACTTCCCGAGTTTCTTCGACCGTATGTACCAGTCTCAATTGATGAGGTTAAAACTGATTCATCAAAACAACTGGGGGTTGGGGGTGTGGCTTCCATATCCATGATGTGTTGTTGTATAATACTTTTACTTCTTATGAGTGGTGGTAGCAATAAGAGTATACGACCAAGATATGGTAATATGTATTAATTTTCTCAGTAGACTGTAGATATCATGGGTGGAGGTGGTTCAGCCCCCACAATTGAGGTAGATCAATGTGAAGAAATGGACAAAGTTCTTAAAGAAGAACATGGCGACGATTATCTTACAAATAGAGAGAACTTTCCACTCACAAAAGAAATACTTAGTGGGCTTGCAAGTACACCATGTAAAACATATTTTAAATATGATGATTTAGTCAAAGAGTATTGTGTAACCGTGGATCGGTTTACGGATCAAATAGGTAGTGGTCAGACATGTGCCGATAAAACTGATACGTCTATGCGTTCGCAGTGGTGTCTCAAGGATGATGAAGGTCAGGAAGTGGGAACACGTCTCAAGACAAATGGTAAATGTACAAAAGAGAAGTTGGCAGATAAGTATCACTCAACTGCGGTATCCCATTGTCAAAGCAATCCAGGCGATGAGTGGTGTATATGCTACAACATAAAAAACAAAGTGTGTGATACGAATTCATCTGCGGCTGGTTGTAAATATTATAAAGCCCTTGAAGCAAATCGCGCATATTTTGGTGAAGAACCTGAGATAGAAGATCCCCAAAACCCAGGTGAAATGATTAAATGTTCCGCATCCAAGCATGGGCCATGTCCATATTCAGATGGTTACAAGGTTCTCAAAGAATATGGTCACTGTAGACCGAGAGTGTGTGATCGCGGATACATTCCGGAAGGTGCGATTTCAGATTGTGCATCTTCGTATAAAATTTGCGAAAAAGATTTAAACATTCGTTCAATGTCAGATAGTGATATCATAGTTGAATGCAATGGAGATCTTCCTCCATCCGTAGAACCTGATTGGTGGGGTGATGAGTCTACAACTATTAATGATAGATGTCAGGTGGATCTAGAAGAATGGTTTAGTAAAATAACCGGCAGTAAACTCAAACAACCAGAGTTTGGTACACGCAAACCTGGTTTCATATTAGATTTTAACAAAGCACCATTCAACAAAACTCCAATGACATGCCTTCCCACCCGATTTAGGTGGAGAGATCGGAATGTTAGGTACCTCACGTATAGTGGGACAACCTCATTATGTTCATGTTGTTTATGTATTCTCCTCATAATGTTAAGCTTAAAGAGGAGATAAAAAAATAGAGTATGTCGTGGTGTTGGTGGTGTTGTCACTCCTTTGAGGGAACACCTTTAAGTATGCCTCATCGTTACGATGATAGACGAAGTAAGTTTTACACAGCTGGCAACTTCTGTTCATGGAGTTGTGTAAAATCCTACGCGATAGACAAGTGTGGCGACGTCAAGGGGAGTATAGTGTGTGGAAACATTGTACTCATGCGACGAAAGATGTACAACCAAATAGGTCATGTGAAACCCGCCCCAAACAGATTTAGACTTAAGGAGTTTGGGGGTGACCTCACAATTGAGGAGTTCCGAGAAAACCTTACACGTGACGAGGGACAACCAAAACCTGTAGACACGGCTCCTGTCATAGATAACGTGATACCCATTATGTCAAACATAAATAAGATGAATGAAATAAAGAATACAACATCTTCTAACAACGCACTAAAACTAAAGAGGAATAAACCCCTAAAGAGAAATCACAACAATTTAGAGTCAGCACTTGGGCTTATTATCACGCCTAAATCCTAATTGTCTACTCTGTTTGTTCGTTGGTATAGATGGTGGTATATAATTTGATTTTTTACTATGGATCCAAGCCTCTCCATTGTGGGCTACCCACTTTAGACCAATCCTCTCAATTGCCTTCCTACATATGACACATGGAAGTGAGTTGCCGTGACCGTAGCAGGTCTTGCGTTCAATCACAAGTTCCCCATATTTCCTATGTACCCAAGTCTGAAACTGATGAGGTTTGTTCCCCCTCTTTAGGGACTCTCTAAAGAGGGTTTTGATGAGCCTCCTCTCTGCACAACAGATACAGTTACTCTGTGTTTTGACATGCTTCTTTGACATGTAACTTTCAACAATGTAATAACCCATTATGAACAACAATTATTACAGGTAGAACCCGGATAGACGAATGCGCACTCCACACACTCGTTAAGAATGATGACGTTCTTTTTCTTCGGCACGAGACCCTTTGAAAACCTTTCAAGCTCCTTTACTGTATATAGGCCGTACTGTACAATAACTTCCAAAGGTGGAAATTTCATTCTATGATAGTAGCGTCCCAAGTCCTTATCTTACTTACTTCTAAAGCACCAACCTTCGCCAAAATGATAGGAACACCGTAAACTTAAAGTTAAATACTGTACATTACTCAATGAACACAGTGGGTATTTTTTCGGTACCTATTAGTGGATTTCGGTTTGACACCCAAGATCACAAACAACTCAAAGAGAAGTGTTTGTATATCACAAAAACGAAAAGTTATACAGAAAATGGAGGAGGAAATCATAAATTGATACATTATTACGATCCAAGAAGTGGATTAAATCTCTTGGATTGTGAAGGATTCGGTGTATTTCATGATTGGATTAAAGCGTGTTCTCTTGAGTATATTAACAAGGTTCTCGGTAATGAGTGTGAAGATGTTATTGTAACGGAATGTTGGTTAAATGTCTGCAAACGCGGTGCTTTGCAACCATCACATAATCATTGCAATTCCATTGTCTCTGGTACATACTTTGTTAACTTCGTACCTGGAAAGCACGCCCCACTCTTATTTGTAAATCAACCGAACGAGGTTCACCCATATTTACGAGTGGGAATTGGTTTAAAAAATTTTGCTCATGTTGAACACACGGAGGGTACGCTTTTGTTGTGGCAATCGCATATTTTGCATGGGTATAAGGAAAATATGGAGGACGATCGCATGACGATTTCCTTCAATGTTATGCCTGCCACTATTAAGTCAGATGGTGCTAATTATGGTTTCAAAATTACTAGAATTTAACCTTTCATACAGCAGCTAAGGAGTGCCTGCTTCGCCTTGAGCATACTCGCGAAACCATCAACCATAGCTGGAACCATAGATTTAAGAACAAGTTCAAACTCACTGTCGTGTTCGGCGTCACCATCAATCTCACCAATCAAATGGTTAAGAATTGAAACAACCAACTTCTTCTTTTGGGGGCCTTCCAACTTGTTAAACTTGGACGCCGTCGTCATCAACTTTGCCACAATTGGTGGGATATCTTCCTTCTGGAGACCGTCACCCAAATAGTCCCGCTTGATATCTTCCACCATAGTAATGACACCCTTGGCGTCAATTTTGCCACCGAATTTTTCTAAGATCGCTTCCATTTTTATAATATTGGTATAGATTAAAAATGAAATCTGATAACATAGTCGCAGCATTTGCCTTTGGCATTGGTTTCATTCAAATGTATCAAGACTATATGAAATCTGATGAAATGGATGCAAAGTCAAAGAATGCCGTCCTGTTGAGTCTCATTGCGAGCTCCTTGTGGCTGATCTATCAGTCACGACAGTATGGTATGAATTTTACAGTGGCCTATACTATGCTGGGACTCATTCTCCAACTGTACCTCCTCAATAAAATCCTGGTTAAAGAGAATGAGAAAAAGTAGGGTATGATTTCAACAGTCACTCGTATGCAACTTCGTGCGCCACGACCATCGCGTAAATACCGTACTCCTGTAAAGCAAAGGAATGCTCTTGACTTTGCAGAAGTTGTAAATGGGCGTGCATCTATGTATGGTGTTGTATTTGGTGGCGCGAACTGGGCTCTCACAGGTCTCAGTATCACACAACAAATGCAGTATCTACCCTTTCAAGCACTCGCATTCGCATCCTGTGGAATCGTACTTGCGAGTATGAATAATGCCCAAGAAAAATTAGACAGCACACAGTTTGAGGATTGGGCGACGAGGGATACTGGGCGTGCGTTTATGATAATCTTTGCGTTAATGACACTTTTTGGTCTGGATTTTGGGCCATATTACCAATAAATTCTAACATCTTTACCTTTTCCTCCATTGTAAATGTTCCTGCCCTACGCATCACGTGGGCCATGAGCATCATGAGAATGTAGATATTATACACAATTGGTTTCATTCCTTATTAGTACTTAGGCAATTTTAAAAGCATTTTGGCGTGAGAGAGTGGGCATTCCCCTCTTTGGACGCATGAAGAACAAAGACATGAGGAGTGTACATGTGAAGAGTGCAGTGCTAAAACCAGCGTACCCCTTTTCAGATTGCTTGGCATTCTCACACTTCAGAGTCCAATTGAGAGCCGCGGCGCTACCAACGAGACCCATAATGGAATAGATGAGAGTGAAGGCTGCACCCTCATTCTTTACAAACTTTGTCACCAAGAGGGTGAACGGAATGGTGAGACCAATTGTGAGAGTTGCCGCCAAATACTTATAGAGGTTATCTTGGACAGACTGTCCTTTCATGGCATCGCATTTAGAGTAGATGCTCATACCAATAGATGAAGTCACCATATAGAACAAACCAAGGAGGAGAATACCCATCACAGTTGTCATAGAAACTTCAAGGTCAATCTTACCCGAAGCGACATTTCTGGCTTTATTGTACATAGCACTTGCAGTCTGAGTTGAGGTCATATATGACATTTATAATACTTATAGAAATTATTCTATCTCAAGTTAAATGAAGCTCCCTGAGGTACTTTTTATTAGACACTGTCCAAAGCTAGCTCCTGAACGAAAGGTATTTCTCGAAGAGCACCTGAAAGAGAGGGTTCCAATCAAAGACGTGAGGTGGGTTGAGGACTATAACCACGACCATCCATTTGTGGAGTGGCTTAATGCTAAATACGATCTTCCATATGGTCCTAAACTTACAAGTAATATTGTAAAAACTCTCGTGATGATGAAACAAATGGTTGATGAGAACATTGAGAGTGCGTTCCATATTGACGACGATGTATGTTTTCATAGAGATTGGGTAACATATTTTGCGAGCATCCCCGATAAAATAAAAGATATTGGTTTCCTTAATTTGGGAACATCGCCATTTTTCAACCTCAAACCACAACTGGGTGAACTCTATCAACTACCAAATAACGGTGGATGCGAATGTACCTGGTGGTCATTGAATGCGGCTAAAAACTTTCTATCGAATGTGAACCTAAATGAAGCGATAGATATTATATTCCACGGATTTATGATGTCGAATAAACAACCAATACTTAATATGCCACTCTGTCATCAAACATCCGACTTGGTGAAGAGTAGCACACTTGACCACGAAACAAGAAAATCTTCAAATTGGGTAGCATATGTCCATAATTATGGCGATCTACCAAAAGTGAGTTTCAATAAACTCCTTGAGGATTACAAAGAGTTTGAAGAAAAGCGACGACGACTTGAAGATAAATTTGAAGAAGTGTATGGAAAGAGGGTGAATATCAAGAATGTTAAATATATTCTCAATGATGACCCCGACCACCGCTTAAATATTCTTGAATATGAACTAATTGAAGACGAAGTGAATGTTTGATCGTCCATACGCTCCCGCACTGTACCCAAAGGTTGAGAGGTCTGTGAGATCTTGATTACCCGCGGTTATATACAATTGTTTACACTTGGCTAACAAGAACCAATCCAAGTAACACGCGTATCTTTGCTCCTTCGTAACATCATAGTTCTTGAGTGTGTCACATGTATATGTGAGAACAATGTCATGCTCAAGAGTTACAATTTTATCTGGAAATCTACTCTTAAACATTTCCTTAATTTCTCGGCTATCACTGGCAAGAAATATTTTAGAATCAGCATTTTCAACAATTTCAATAAATTTTTCAATGGCACTATCCTTGGCAAAGTATGCCTTCTTGATTTCCCCATTTTCATCCTTACCATGGCAACCCATATTTTCAGAGTCCTTTGAGCAAGCACCTCGTCTAATATGGATTCCATAGTCAAGACCATGGTCACATTTGTTGATAAGCTCTTCAAGTTCCTCACTTGGTTTTATGATACGGGACAGATTTGAATGAACGTGGTGAAAATATGTGGGGTTTATAATTACTCTATGATCAAACTTTTCTTCTGTGAGATCATCTGTGATTTCAAACCCATTGAACTCTACACCACGATCTACATCAAGAAGACTCTTATGTGCACGGGGGGTTGGAGATCTAGCCACGAGGTCAGATAAGCATAGAGCGACATTACCCCATCCCATTGATTCTGGGAGATAAAAGGTTGTCATTATATGTTTAGGGCTGATGTATTCTTTAATCTTTTAGGAAGTGTACAAGATCTTCTCGTGTCTTTTTTTGTGTCCACCCCAATTCCTTGAGTTTTTTGGCACATATGTGATACCTTTGGTCATTGAATGGTCTATCTTCAACATATTCAATCCATTCGTCGTAGTTCTCTGTATCCTTTATAGTTTTTATGATGAGCTTGGTAACATCCATGACACTTATTTCATCGTCGGATGCGATATTGTAGACTTCTCCCGTGGTACCCTGTTTCCACACAATATCAACCGCGTCAACAACATCGTCAACGTGCATAAATGCCCGCCTAACATTTGCGCTATTTACACCATGGATTGTACACTTTTTATTGTCCCTCAAGAGTCTCTTAAACTTTGGAATGAGTTTTTCTGGATATTGATTTGGTCCATACACATTATTACACCTCACAATTTTAATATTCATATTGAATGATTCAATGTATGACATTACAATCATTTCGGCGGCAGCCTTTGATGCTGAATACGGATTTGTTGGTCTCAATACACCTGTAGCCTCTGTAAAGGGTTCATCCGTCTTTGACTCTCCATAGACTTCATCTGTACTAAAATGTATAAACTCAACCTGTGGTACGTGTCGTCTACACAATTCAACGAGTGTGTGCGTTCCGTATGTATTATCTAATGTAAATCCAAGTGGACTCATAAATGAATTGTCTACGTGACTTTGAGCAGCAAAGTGGAACACATAGTCAAACTTGTATTCTTGTATAATGCGTTCAAGAATTCCAACATTACATAAGTTGTGTTGTATAAAAGTGGCGACCCCTGGATTAACGTTATGTACATTTGAACAATAATCAACTTTGTCTATGTTTACAAAATGTATATCTGGATATCTACCCTTCATAATATTTAGAAAATTGGATCCTATAAAGCCACACCCACCAGTGACCAATGCGTTTGGCATTTATAGTACGGTTCATTTTTGTTTTAAGCACTTTAATGAAAGTATCTACCTAATTTCATATTAGCAAATTTTTTGAGTAAATCACACACCCGATCTACATCTTCGAGTGTCATCCCATGATGGGCGCCAAGTAGAAATCCATTTCTCATGATTTTGTCAGCATTCTCAAAATCATCCAAGTATTCACGGAATGCTGGGTGTCTCGTGATGTTGCCAGCAAACGTGACACGTGTTTGTACATCGTTCTCCTCGAGGAATTTCACCAGTTCAAGGCGATTCATACATTGTAAGGGGATAGCAAGCCAATTGGGTTTCACCGAATCATCCGGGAGTGTATAGTATGGACAAGTCTTAAGGTTCTCCAAGTATCTCTCAATCATTTGTCGCCGAGTGGCGAGGAACCCCTCCAACTTATCCATCTGAACGAGACCAAAGGCGGCATTCATTTCACACGCTTTGAGGTGATATCCAGCGACACCATAGAGGAACTTCCAATCATAGGGGATGCCGTCAACCGAGTGATTGAAACGTTCGCTTGGCTCCTCAATATTGTCACCGATGCGACCCCAATCACGGAACATTAGGGCTCTCTTGAGATGGGCATCATCATTGAACATCACCATACCACCAACACCACCCGCTGTGATGACATGACTCGCATAAAAGCTTGTTGTAGAAATATCGGTACACACATTCTTGGTAATTGTATCCGCAGAATCTTCAAAAAGGGTCACACCTGGAAAGGCTTCCCTAATAGCTTCCCAATTGGGGACATTTCCAATGAGATTTGGTAACAAAATACACTTCGTATCTGGGGTCACAACCTTCTTGAGATCCTCAACACTTGGGACATATGTATTGAGACCCACGTCACAAAACACTGGTTTGAGACCAAGTTGTACAAGGGGTGCCACTGTCGTAGAGAATCCACATGCGGGTGTGACGACCTCACTCCCCTTTGGGAGATCGAGAGCACAGAGACCCAAGAGGATTGCACTACTTCCAGAGTTTACAAATAGTCCATGTCTCTTTCCAAATGTGTCAGCCACCCTCTTCTCAAATTCCACAGAACGATCACCAAAGCCAGCGAGCCAGCCATCGCGAAGGCAAGCCTCAACGGCTTTAATTTCTTCCTCCCCATATGATTCAAATTTGTTGGGTGCATACCACACTTTCTTGGGCATTTGGTTAAAGACTATGCTAATCTTTAAATCAGATGAAAGTGTGTGTCCTTGGCGCCGGTGGTTTTATAGGTAAAAACTTAATAAAAGGTACGAACTGGACAGGTATCACGAGACAGGACTTGGATCTCACGAATCAAGATGCCGTGGAAAACTATTTCAGGACTCATACATATGATGTTGTAATACACTGTGCCGCAAGTATTGATCAAATATGCGAACATATCACTTACAAAAACCTCCTTATGTTTGAAAATGTTGTGAGAATATTCAAAGGAAAGTTGATTTATTTTTCGAGTGGCGCGGCATTGAGGGGTAATCCACCAATTGATCCATATGGTCTCTCAAAATGGATCATAGATAGACGCATTGAAACAATACCAGATGCCTACTCCCTCCGTATATGGGGGTGTTACGGACCCGAAGAACTTCCAACGCGATTTAGTGCTGTGTGTAAGAGAGATGGACACATTGTCATAGAGAGGGACAGATATTTTGACTTTATTGATATTGAAGATGTAAGAAAAATCGTATACGAGTATGTACATGGCTATCTCACAGACAAACAGTACAACTTGGTGTACCCAGAAAAGTTGCTTCTTTCCCAATGGGCGGAACGCTTTGGCGCCACTTGGGAAATTAGGGACAAGAGTGACCTTGGTGAACCTTATATTAGTTCCATCCCACCATCTTTTTAGGTGGAACTTCAACTATCATGTCTTCTTCAAATTCAATATAAGGTGACATATTCTCCAATGAGTTTCCAAACTCTAATTTTGGATATATTTTTTGTGTCTCAGGTATGGAAATATCTCGTAAAGTTTTAACACCATACACTTCTGCAATCTTGGCAAAGTCAACTGTATTACCAAATACATCCGATTTAGATGTTGCTGCGTGGTTTGAATTGAAGTATATATCTTGAAATTGTTTTACAATTCCATAACCACTATTATTAAGAATAGTTATTTCAATAGGTAGGTTGTATTTCTTTACTGTGAGAAGTTCTTGGATATTCATTTGAAATCCACCATCACCCGCAATCACATACACTGGTTTATTAGATCCGATGGATGCGCCAATAGCGGCGGGTAATGCAAATCCCATTGAAGCATTTCCACCATTTGTAAATAACTTTTGTGTTTTTGATAATTGTGCGCATTGCATCGTCCAAACCATATTACTCCCGATATCTGAAATAATAATACACTCATCTGGTAGTGAAGAGAAAAACTTGGCTAATACATCATATACAATGGGATCATCGTCTCGCGCCTTTTCAATACCATATTTATTTTTCCAAGTAGATATGATATTTAACCAGTTTGAATAATCTGTATGTATATCAGATCTTACACACGTAAAAAAGTTATCCACATCGTCAATAATTTTTAAATCAATATTAATACCCATCTCAATGAGTTTATCAATTTCATTTTCATCAATATCAATCATTATCTTCTTTGAGTGTACCGAAAATATATCAGGTTTACCTCCAATTTGACGACTATCTAAACGACTACCAACAACAATGACCAAATCGGCATTTTGAATCGCATAATTCGCATGTCTATCCCCATAGACACCTATTGTACCTACACGGAGCTTATGATTCGTTTCACATATATCAATCGCACCCCAAGATACAACAAATGGAATATTATATCTTTCTACAAAGTTAATAGCTGACTGCGAAGCACCTGAAAGTATGACACCGTGTCCAAATACTATAAGTGGTCTCTTACACTCTTTTAAAAATCCAGAGATGTCATAAATAGATGTATTGAATGGTTTCAATTCAAGTGTAAATGGTTTAGTATCTATGACTGATGACATTTGTAAATTTACTGGAAGATCTAATAGGACTGGTCCATACCGTGGCGTCTTTAAACTTGTGAGAAGTTCTGCGAGAGTGGATTCAACGCGTGTTATGTCTGAGAGATATACCGATTTTTTTGTCACATCTTGAAACATCTTCGCAACTGGCATCTCTTGAAATCCAACTTGTCTCGGTTTAGACTTAAAATTTGAAAGAGTTTGAACAGTATTTACCTGTCCCGTTATAAAAAATGCAGGTATTGAATCATACCAACAACCACACACCCCATTAAGTATATTCTGAACACCTGGACCACTTGTTACACAAACACCCGCAATCTTTCCGCACCCCCTATAGTATCCTTCAGCTGCCATGGCTGCCGACTGTTCATGTTGAAAACAATAATATTTAACTTTTGAGTTTTTTGATATTGCATCAATAAATGGCACAATTGATCCACCTGTGACTATAAAATACGTGTCAATACCATTTAAGTATAGTGTATCTATTATATAGTCACAAAGATTCATACAATGTTATGATATAAAAACTTTAAATAAATTACAACGAGTCGTAGTATTCACCTTGTTTGTCTTGACGTTCAACAGTCTTGATATGAAGAAGGGAGACGAGGGGTTTGGCGTCAACACGAGCAACCTTTTCACCCCCCACAAGCTTTTCGTGGAGATCACTTTCCCACTTAATGGAGCCGTCATTCTTGTAGTAGCGCCCTTGGTAATCTGGAAAGTTAATCCAACCCATCTCATTGAGTTGGAACTTGTGTTGGTCAAGCCATTTCGCGGTATATCCTGGGCAGATATTGATTCGTGGGATGTACATGATGTCCCCATCAAATGTCTTGATGTTCATGATGAGAGCTTCTTGTGGCATTTCATCGGCGTCAACTACAAAGATGTAGTCACCCGAACACTTTGTCGCGTGGTAATTTCGGTGATCAGAAAACTTTCCATCAAACTCTCTCTCATTCACAACAACTTTGTCACCATAGGATTCCAAAACTGCGCGTACCTCCGATGTGACCTTACCACTGTCAACAAGAATGTTGACTTCATCTCCTTCATCCTTCACTTTGAGTAAAAAGTTTACGAGGGACTCCAATTCACGATGTTCGGTACAGACACAGATAGCATAAGAAATGTTGACCATTTTATAATTTAAAGTATTCATTCTTTTAAATACTAATGAAGTATATTTCATATTCTCTTTGGGGAGACAATAAAGTATATTCCTATGGTGTGATTGAAAATGTTCTTGATGCCAAGAAGTATTATGAGGGATGGATAGTGAGAGTTCA
>Ga0181605_10001118_pt1 | contig 25853 bp, 22 predicted proteins | sample 041ome_11_FD_148676 | JGI IMG/M metagenome (GOLD analysis project Ga0181605, IMG submission 148676) | Coastal salt marsh microbial communities from the Groves Creek Marsh, Skidaway Island, Georgia - 041411US metaG (spades assembly) | ecosystem: Environmental > Aquatic > Marine > Intertidal zone...
GGTTAAGCGTGGTTTCACTGTATGTGCCCTCCGGTTCAGCCTCAGAGGTGGCCCAGGCGCGTAAAGATGGCTTTATGGAGCCGTTTTACGAACACCTCGCGGCGCTAAAGCGAAAGCGCCGACAGTTCATCATCTGTGCGGACTGGAATACTTGTCACCAAAACATTGACCTCAGAAACTGGCGCAGTAACCAGAAAAATTCTGGTTTCATGCCTCACGAGCGGGCGTGGCTTGACCGCATCTACGACCAGCTTGGCTGGGTGGATATTTTTCGCGAAATCACGGATCAACCCGATCTCTACACATGGTGGTCTAACCGGGGCCAGGCATGGGCTAACAACGTCGGGTGGCGGCTCGACTACATGCTGACAACGCCGGGTCTATCCGGCAAAGGCAGGCGTCAAGCAATCTATCGCGAGGAGCGTTTCTCGGATCACGCGCCACTCACGATTGACTTCGATATCGACCCACCGGCTTAGCGGTGGCGCCAGACTGTGTTACCAGCAGGCCTGATAACCGCGCTGTCGAAGGGCATATTGTTGAAAAGCGTTTCAGGGCTTAGAGTGGCGCCTCGCTAACAGGAGAGAGCACCATGTTGATCCCGCAAGCCTATGCGCAAACTGCCGCAGCACAGCCGCAAGGGGGTGGATTTCTGCTGCCCCTCATGATGATCGGCATCGTGGCGTTTATGTACTTCACCACCATCAGACCCCAACGCAAGCGCCAGAAAGAGCATGCCGCGATGGTGGCAGCGCTCAAGAAGGGTGATGAGGTGGCGTTGTCCTCGGGGATGCTGGGCAAGATTAGCGGTTTGGACGACAACTATTTGCTGCTGTCGGTCGGCAATAAGGTGGATTTGAAATTTCAGAAAGTTCACGTCACCTCGGTGCTCCCTAAGGGCACCCTGAAGTCGGTTGGCGTTGAGTCGGCTTGATTACCCGCCGCGCCTCGAGCTGGCGCGTGCACCTACGCCGCTTCAGTTCCTGGCGCGAACGTCAGAAAAATGGGGTGCGGGCAAGCGCCTATGGATAAAGCGGGATGATTTGACGGGGTCAGCGCTCACCGGCAACAAGATCCGAAAACTTGAATTTATCGGTGCGCACGCCCTAGAGCATGGGTACCAAACGTTGGTGACCTGTGGCGGCGTTCAGAGTAATCATTGCCGCGCTACGGCATTGGTAGCGGCCCAGCTGGGTCTTGATTGTCACTTGGTACTGCGAGCCGATGACGAGCCGGAATCGTTTACCGGTAATTTTTTGCTCGATCAGCTAGCGGGGGCCACCCATGAAATCTGGCCTGCGTCAGATTGGGGGCGTCATCTCAAAGAAACCTTCAGCCGGCTGCAGGCATCGTTTGACGCCGCCGGACGGCCCGCTTTAATGATCCCAACCGGTGGCAGTGACAGCCTCGGTGTGTGGGGCTATATCCGCGCCGCTGAGGAGCTAGGCGCCGACCTTAGGCATCACGAAATTGAGACTGCGGCACTGGTCATGGCAACGGGTTCTGCGGGCACTCAAACGGGCCTGACAGCAGGTGTGGCGATATTTGATTTGCCGCTCCATGTAATCGGATACGCAGTGTGCGATGACGCCGCCTGGTTTAATCAGCGCGTCGCCAGCGACTGGCAGGCCTCTGTGGCGCGGTGGTCGCAATTACCCGATATCGATCTTGTGCCGACAACCCGGGATCACTCCGTCGGCCCCGGTTATGGTCGCGCCGATGCGGCTGTATACCAGTTGATCGCCGAACTGACGCGACTCGAGGGGATACCGCTAGATCCGGTCTACACGGGCAAGGCGTTCCACGGTCTGATTACCGATATTGAGCATGGTTTTTTCGATGACGTGGACGATATCGTTTTCGTGCACACGGGAGGTGTCTTTGGTTTGTTCTCCCATGCTCGGGCACTGGAGCAAACCGTTCAGACCCTGCGTTAAAGAAGAAGAGCCAGCGGCAACCGGCGCAGCCGGTCCCTTGCATTCAGTCTGCGCCAACACTCAATAGCCAGCCCGTGAGGTCCGCTGATATGCTCGCGGCAGCGTTCGCGGATTAAGGTGAAGCAGTGGAAGCCATCATTATAGAAATCAATGCCTGGGCATGGGGTGTTCCCATGCAAGTGCTGCTGTTGGGCACGGGTATTTTCCTGACCTTGGGGCTCGGGTTTCTAACCTGGCGCCGCCTCGGCTTTGCTTTCCGACTCCTCTTAAGTGGTTTTCAGGGGCAGGGTGAGGGTGATATCCCACCGTTTCGTGCGCTCATGACGTCACTCAGCGCCACCATTGGCACAGGTAATATCGCAGGCGTTGCGACTGCGATGACGCTGGGCGGACCTGGCGCGCTATTCTGGATGTGGCTGACTGCATTGTTTGGCATGGCAATGAAATACGCCGAAGCGGTGTTGGCCGTGCGCTACCGAGAGCAGGACGATCAGGGTGGCTATAGCGGTGGACCTATGTACTACATCAAAAACGGGCTGGGACCTCGCTATGCCTTGTTGGGTGGAGCCTTTGCGCTATTCGGCAGCATGGCGGGATTTGGACTGGCAAATACCGTGCAATCGAACTCGGTGGCGCAGGTGTTGGGTGATCAGTTTCAGGTGCCATGGGAGCTCACCGGAGTGGTGCTGATGGTAGTCGTTGGCGCCGTGATTTTGGGCGGAATCCAGCGAATAGCCGCTACCGCGAGTGCGGTGGTGCCCGCTATGGCAATTGCTTATGTTGCGATGAGCTTGATGGTGATCGGCTTGAATATTCAGGCCGTGCCGGCCGCTTTGGCGACGGTGGTCGATAGCGCATTCAATGGCGCATCGGCAGCTGGGGGCTTTGCTGGCGCTACGGTTTGGGCGGCGATCCGTTTTGGCGTAGCGCGAGGTATTTTCTCCAACGAAGCGGGTCTCGGTAGTGCGCCGATTGCGCATGCCGCCGCCAAGACTAATGAGCCGGTGGAGCAGGGACTGATAGCCATGCTCGGCACTTTTATTGACACGCTTGTGGTGTGCACGATGACCGGGCTGGTCATTATGCTCACCGGGGTACTTGAGTCGGGTGTATCGGGTGCGAGCTTGACCGCCTCAGCTTTCGGGTCCGCTTTACCAGGAGGGGAGCTGGTGGTGACGTTAGGAGTAGTCCTTTTTGCAACGACCACCATGATTGGTTGGTCCTTCTACGGAGAGCGATGCGTCGTCTATCTGTTTGGAACCAAAGGTATCCTCCCATTCAGAATACTCTGGGTGTTGGCGATACCGGTGGGTGCGGGCACAGACTTGGGGTTGATCTGGCTGGTCGCTGATACCCTGAACGCGTTCATGGCGATTCCAAATCTCATTGCACTCCTGTTGCTGTCGCCGGTGGTCTTTCAAGTGTCAAAGGTTTATTTCAGCCGTGGCTCGGGCCCTGCCGGGAGCGTCGCGTAGCCATGAGCGCCATCGGCGCGCAAAAGCTCGTTATCGCAATTTCCTCGCGCGCCCTATTTAATCTGGATGACGCTCATCGGATTTTCGAGGAAGAGGGCCTTCAAGCCTACTCAAACTACCAGATTGAAAAAGAGGAGGAGGTTCTCGAGCCAGGTCAAGCCTTTCCGATGGTGAAGAAGCTCCTGACTCTGAACAGTCAGTTACCGGATTCACTCGGCATCGAGGTCATTCTTCTGTCGCGAAACAGCGCCGACACGGGTCTCCGTGTATTTAACTCTATTGAGCATTATGGGCTGGGCATCACGCGGGCCGCCTTTTGCGGCGGAGAACCTCCGTGGCGCTACATCGAAGCCTTTGGTTGCCAGCTGTTTTTGTCTGCGGAGGGCGAGGATGTGCGAATCGCACTTGATCATGGCGTTGCGGCCGCAACGTTGGTCTCTACCGCCACCGCTGACCAAAATGATGGTCAACTGCGTTTTGCCTTTGATGGAGACGCCGTCCTGTTCTCCGATGAGGCGGAGCAAATTTATAAGCGGGAGGGTCTGGATGCTTTCGCCGCCAGTGAGGATGCTGCTCGCAGGGAGCCCCTCATGGGTGGTCCGTTTAAAAACTTTCTGGCTTCGTTGCAACGACTGCAGCAAGCGCTACCCGCGACTGACCCTCCGATTCGAACCGCCCTGGTGACAGCCAGATCTGCACCCGCCCACGAGCGTGTGATCAGGACGCTTCGGGCCTGGGATGTTCGGATTGATGAGTCGATTTTTTTGGGTGGACTCACTAAAACCGAGTTCCTCAAGGCATACCGCGCCGACGTTTTCTTTGATGATCAGCAAGTTCATTGTGAAGACGCCGCTGGGCATGTTCCCACTGGGCACGTTCCCCATGGCGTGGCCAACAGGCGCTAAGAATTATAAAAAATAGAAATTTTATTCCCTATCGGTAGCCACTCGGCGGAAACGGGAGTAAGGTTTTGGTGTTTTTCAGAGACTTGAGGCGCCCGCCTTGAAGCTACAGCAGTTGCGATACATATGGGAAGTGGCGCATCACGATCTCAACGTGTCTGCGACTGCACAAAGCTTGTTCACCTCACAGCCCGGCATCAGCAAGCAAATTCGGCTCCTTGAAGATGAGCTCGGCGTGGAAATCTTCGCGCGCAGTGGTAAGCACCTTACCCACGTCACCCCGGCTGGCGAGGTGATTCTGGACCTTGCGGGAGAGATGTTGCGCAAGGCGGAGTCAATCAAGAGAGTGGCTCAGGAATTCTCGGACGAAACCTCAGGCACGCTCTCTATCGCCACCACACACACGCAGGCGCGCTACGTGCTACCTGAGGTGATTCGCCGATTCATGGCGCAATACCCCGATGTCTCTCTAGTGATGAAGCAGGGAACGCCGCCGCAAGTCGCACAAATGGCGGCTGACGGTGAAGTAGATTTCGTGATCGCCACCGAGGCGCTGAATCAGTTTTCCAGCTTGATTACTCTGCCTTGCTACCGCTGGAATCGCTGTGTGGTGGTGCCCGAGGGACACCCACTGGCGTCGGTTGCCCATTGCTCTCTAGAAGCTATCGCAGAGCATCCCATCGTCACCTATACCACCGGTTTTACAGGCCGTTCCAAGCTTGATGAGGCGTTTTTTGATCGCGGCTTGACGCCGAGAGTGGTGTTCACGGCCGTGGATTCTGATGTGATTAAAACCTATGTCCGTCTTGGCTTGGGGGTCGGGTTGATCGCGGGGATGGCGTATGACGGCGAGTTAGATGCAGACCTAGTGAAAGTGGATGTGTCGCATTTGTTCGCCAATTCCGTGACAAGTGTGGGGTTCCGCAAGGGCAGCTTTCTACGAGCGTACATGCACGACTTTATTCATGAGCTAGCGCCGCATCTTGGGCGCGAACTGGTACAGGAGGCGCTCTCCAGAGCCAAGCTGACCGACCGCATCGCGCTTTATGAAGGGATTGAGCTGCCCGAGCACTGACTTGCCGCCTCTAGCGCGCTCATGATCGGGCCGACCTTGTCCAAAGTTTCCTGATATTCCGCTTCCCAATGAGAGCTTGCGGTAATGCCGCCGCCGCCCCAGCAATAAAGATTACCGTTGCTGGCTTCAAGCGTTCGGATTGCGATACTGCTCTGTAACCAGTCGCCACCACCCAGCATGAATATTGACCCGCAGTAGGCGCCGCGGGGGAAATCTTCAAGCTCTGCAATGATCTCCACGGCGCGCTTTTTTGGGGCGCCGGTGATCGAGCCGCCTGGCGATGTGGCGAGCAGTAACTGGCCCGCCGTTGTGCCGCTGGCAAGCCGGCCCTCAACGGTGCTGATCAGGTGATGCACATTGCCAAAGCTGTGCAGACCACACAGCTCGGTCACTTTGACCGATCCGGCCTCGCAGAACCGGCCAATATCATTGCGCAACAGGTCGGTGATCATGACGTTTTCGGCGCGATCCTTTTCTGAGCGCTTCAGTGCTTCAGCCAATTTTTTATCTTGTTCTGGGTCGCTGTGTCTTGGCGCGGTGCCTTTGATCGGTTGTGTGGTCACAACACCATCTCGGATTTTAAGGAAGCGCTCGGGCGAGAGCGACAGGATGGCGTGATGGGTTGCGGGTCGCATGAACGCGGAGAAGCCCCCTGCGAGATTGTCTCTAATCGCCAGATAGGCGGTCCAGGCGTCACCCTGTAACGTCGACTCAAAGCGTTGCGCGAAGTTAACCTGGTAGCAGTCGCCGGCGAGAATGTATGCCTGTATCCGCTCAACAGCCCGCTGATAGTCCTGTTTCGAGATGGCCGCCTCAAATGGCCGCGTGATGGCGAATGGACTTGGCTGTCTTGGCTCCTCAGATTCCAGTGCCTTAAGTACTGCGCTTCGCGTCTCTTCTGGGCAGTCGGCGTGAAAAAGTAGCTCTGTTGTATTGCTGGGCCGATGGGACACCAAGAGCCAATGGTAAATGGCAGCCATGGTGCCTGTCGGGTGACTGCCATGGCCCATTAGCCGAGCAGCCGGCGCGTTGTAATCCAGTGAGCCGATGGCAATGCGGCCCGTAAATGTGCCGGAGCTTCCCAAAGTGGCTTGGTGCTCATCCCCCTCGCTGATATCGCGCTCAACAGCAGTCATCCAGTCACTCAAGTTTCCCGAATAATCATCCAATTGATGGGTGGTGGTAGGGAGAGCAGCCACAATTTCCATCTCGGCGCTGAATTCTCGATCACCACTGTCGAGATAGACGAACCCCGGTAGATGCGCCAGCCTGTCAGCCAGTCCCGACAGGCTTGCGGTGTAAGGGAGTGAAAGCGTTATCGCGATGGGCACCATGCATAACCCTATAATTTTTAGGGGTTAAATTGACATCAATACATAAGGATAAGTAATGTCTCGGCCTGTGCACAGAGCGTTGAACGGCACATTTTGTCCTCGGTGGGCACTGTCGCCTTCACATAGCTGATCTGAGAGTTCACCCATGAGTCAAGATACCGAGAAGGTCGCCGCAAGCGAGCCGACCTTATCTCTAGAAAACCCGTTTTCTGTCATCCCTGAGGATGCCGTGGAGCTGGGACGTTACGAGACGACGCTGAAGCGGGGCGCCGAACTGCGCAACCAGCCTTATGTTGCTGCGGGCATTGCCAACCGGCAGCGGCAGCATCTCAAAGAGCGGATGACGGTTTGGGAACGCATTCGTTTTTTGGCAGACGGTGAGCCGCATGTGCTTTTCCAGAACTGGGGGCCGAATCTCGATGGGGCGTCTCTGGTCACCGCGATCATCAGCATCAACGATCGTGACGTTGCGGTTTACGGACACGATTTCACGGTTCGAGCGGGCTCAATGGACGCAACGAATGGCGAGAAGCTGGCGCGGTTGTTCGAGCTGGCCGCAAAGCGTCAAATCCCGCTGGTGGGGCTCAACGACTCTGCGGGAGCCTATATCCCGGCCGGAGTGGGTGGGCTGGACGGTTACGCGGATGCTTTCACCGCGCTGCGCAAAATTAGCGGCATTGTGCCCAGCATTATGTGTATGTTCGGTTTTAACGCGGGTGGGGGAAGTTACCTGCCTCGGCAGGGCAGTTTCCTAATACAGCCTAAAAACACTTTTTTTGGACTCACCGGCCCTGGCGTTGTGAAGAGCGTTCTGGGTGAAGACATCACCCCCGATGAATTGGGCGGCCCCTCGGTTCACTCCCAGACAGGTGTGACGGACTTCGTTGTAGAGGATGAAGTGGCCGCGCTGCGCAAAGTGCGCGAACTGTTGCGATACCTGCCTGACTCCTATCAATCGTTAGCTCCTTATAGAGAGACGTCAGATCCTATTGAGCGAAAAACCGTCGATATCGACATCTTGTTAAAAAAGGCATTTAACTCGCCCACTGGCTTCAACACGCCTTTCGACATCAGCATTCTGATTCAGCAGTTGTGCGATCACGGTGATTTTCTTGAAACTCAGGCGGACAGGGCGCGCAATACCATCACAGCCTTCGGACGAATGGGTGGCAATGTGGTGGGCTTTGTGGCCAACAATTCTGCGGTGGCATCGGGTCAAATTGATATCGACGCCGCATACAAAAATGCGCGCTTCATTCGCTTTTGTAATCTCTACAACATTCCCGTGATCTTTCTTGAGGATACGACTGGCTTTTTGCCGGGTCGTGAGCAAGAGCACCGCGGCATTGTGCAGGCGGGCAGAGCGATGCTCGACGCCATTGTCGACCTTCGCACGCCCCGGTTTTTGGTTCTAGTCCGCAATGCCTTTGGCGGCGCGTATGCGTCTTATAACAACTATGCGACAGGCGCGGATTTTGTCGTTGCCTTGCCAACGACTCGAGTGGCGGTAATGGGGCCGGCAGGTGTGGAGTACGTGTATAAAGACGAATTGAAAAAGATTCGCGCTGGCCGCAGTACCCAAATCAAGTCCGAGATCGACGCACGCGTGTCGCAGGGAATGTCTGAAGCGCAAGCCGTCCAAGAGGCGGAGGCCGCGGTGGATGCCGCGCTCCGCGCTGAGGAGGCGCTTCTCACGCAGCGGTATGAGCGTGAAATCATGAACCCGGAGGAGGCGCTGAGTTTAGGGTCTATTTCCGAGATTGTGATGCCGTCGGATTTGCGAAGCACGCTGGCGACGCAAATGGCATTTTGCCTACGGCACTATACGCCGGGGCCGATGCAGTCGGTCCAGCGTGAATTCCACTGATCAGCATCCGGGAGAGCATCACACTTGGGTACGCAACATTATCTAGATAATCCTCTGATTCATGCTGACCGTCGTGCCAAGCTTCGTCAGTCGGAGTGGACTGAGCAGTTCCGGTGTGATCACCTCAAGCCGCTGATTATTTGCCGTGGCCCGATTCGTAAAGAAGCGATGGATGTTTTTGCCGAGATGGGCATCAACAGTTACGGCATCCTGCTTTCGGAAAAGGATTCGATTGTTTACCGCGGCGCGCTGGCGCCCGAGCTCCGCGTCCTGACAGATCCGGATCGGGTGCACCGGGTGCCTGACTACAGTGGTGCCACCAAAGAAGAGCGCGAACAACGGATTGCCGACATCATCGCTATCGCCCACACGTGGGGCTACAACGCGATCTTCGCGGGTTATGGATTCATGGCCGAAGATGAGCAGATGGTGGCGGCGATGGAAGGCGCTGGGCTTAATTTCATCGGGCCCTGCTCACGAACAGTGCGGCAGGCAGGTCTGAAAGATGAGGCCAAACGCACGGCGTTAAAGGCAGGTGTATCGGTCACACCGGGCATCGATAACGGCACGACTTTAACGCTACTCAAGAAATACCCCGATCGCCCGGCGCTGGAAGCAGTGGTTGCTGAGCAGGGCCTTACCCTGGAAGATCCCGCGGACGCGACTGACCTTGAAGCGCTTGCTGAGCAAGTGCTGACGGCTAGCTATCGAAAAGGCATTGATCTTTACACCATTGACGAGCTGGGTGAGACCCTGACTGAGGCCGTGAAGCAAATGGCCGAGCAATACCCTCAGAATCGCGTTCGTCTGAAAGCTATTGGCGGTGGTGGCGGTAAGGGCCAGCGCATTGTGCCGTTGGGGCAGGCTGACAAGACCCCCGAGCTGGTTAGAGAAATCTTGAATGAGGTGAAGGCGACCGGGGTTGGTGATAACAAAAACGTGCTGGTGGAGCTCAATATTGAGACCACACGCCATCAAGAAATTCAGGTCATCGGTAACGGCGACTGGTGCATTACGCTGGGTGGACGCGATTGCTCCCTGCAAATGCACGAGCAAAAACTGTTGGAAGTATCGGTGACAAGAGAATCATTGCAGCTAGCCGAGAGCCGGGCGCAGCAGGCCGGTGCCGAAAATGAGGCTGCGGTGTTGGCGCAGGACGTGAAGACGCTCGATGCGATGGAAGCCGAAGCGGCACGCTTTGGCGAGGCTGTTGGGCTGGATTCTGTATCCACGTTTGAGTGCATCGTTGATCGTGATCAGCATTTTTTCATGGAGATGAATACGCGTATTCAGGTTGAGCATCGTGTATCGGAGCTTTGCTATGCCATGCGCTTTGTTAATCCCGAGGATACTTCTGATGCGTTCGTGGTGGAGTCGCTGGTCGAGGCTATGGTGCTGCTCGCTGCGCACGGTCCTGCGCTGCCTAAGCCAGAGCGGATCGCGCGCCTTCCCGATTCCCTGGAGGCGAGGCTCAATGCCACCAATGATGCGTTGCAGCCTAGTGCTGGTGGTGTTGTGGAGTTTTGGTCAGATCCCATCGCAGGCGAGATCCGCGATGATCAGGGTATTAGTCTGCACAACCCGGATACCGACGTGTTCATGGAGTACACGTTGGCCGGAGCTTATGACTCCAACATCGCATTGCTCCTGACGGTAGGTGACAGCCGCGAATCTGCCTATGAGCAGATGGCCGAGGTGTTGCGAGCCAGCCGTTTGCGCGGCAAGGACCTTGCTACCAATTTGGCATTTCACTACGGCTTGGTGCACTGGTTTCTTGGCAGAACGGTTAATGCCAGGCCGACCACGCAGTTTATCGTTCCTTACCTTACAGCGGTGGGCGAGCTCGCACAGGAGGCCGGTCAGGTCGACGTCGACGTGGCCTGGCAGCAACTCTGTAATGCCCGGCTTGGCGCAGATGCTGCGGATGCCTCAGTTCGGGAAGTATTGGCCGCTAAGCAGAGCCTCTTAATTCGTCCCATCAAGCAGCTGATGGCTTCGCCTCATTTACTGTCTGGTTGGCTGAGCTTGAATCAACACGCCTTCCGCTTTGAGGACGGGCATTTTTCATGGGCTGAAAATCCGATCGAGGTGCTGGCCGATACCTATCACTTTTTGCAGCTGGACTGGAACGACGCTGAGCCCGCCGCAAATATGATTTGGGATCACGACCACGCTATTTTGTCTGACGCCGAAGACTTCTACGCAGAAATGAATCGGCGCTTCGATGCCGACAATTGGGCCGGGGTGTGCGAGCTGCTGGTGGGTGATGCACCCGAGGGTGTATCGGCCGGCGATTGGGCTGCCATCAAAGCGGCCCATAGAGGCTATCAGGCGGGTACAGAGATTCTCGAGCTACTGCCAGCGATGGCGAAGTTCACGGGTTTCTTCGATCTTGGGGTGAATGCGGATATGACCATCGATTTCCCCGAGAGGCTATTAGATGAGTCGCACCAGAAGGCGATGGCGAGGACGCTGGCTCCGCCACCGGTTGCCAAATCCAACGAGATTGTCGCCGAGAGCGGCGGCATGTTTTACGGTCGAGAGGCCCCAGAATCGCCGCTCTATGTCGAGGCCGGACAGCATTTTGAGGCCGGCGAGCCGCTCTACATTGTTGAGGTCATGAAGATGTTTAATAAAGTAATGGCTCCCTTTGCAGGGACGGTCGACGAAGTGTTGGTAGAAGGAGACGGCGTTATTATTGCCAAAGGGCAGCCTCTTTTTAAAGTTACGCCCGACGAGAAGGTCGAGGTGTTGTCTGAGGCCGAAGTGGTCGCAAGACAACGTGAGCACACGACAGAGCTAGTCAAGCTCTTCATTTAATTTATACCAGGGCTTTTTAATGATTACCGCACTCGATCACATCGCGATCGCCGTACCAAACCTAGAGGCCGCTGTCTCACGTTTCTTGGAGGACTTTGGTCTTCAGCACGACGGCAACGAGATCGTTGAGGCTGCGCAAACGACAACGGCGTTTTTTAGCTTGCCAGAGACGCATATCGAGCTAGTGCATCCCCTTGATGGTCAGGGGCCAATCGCGACCTATCTTGAGAAGCGCGGCGGTGGCCTGCACCATCTTTGTTTTCGCACTGACGACATTGACAGTGATGTCGAGCGGTTGAAGACCAAAGGCTATCAATTCATCGGCGACGCACCGACGCCGGGGGCGCATGGGTCGCGGGTGATTTTCATTCATCCCAAGAGTTGCGATGGCGTGCTCATCGAGTTGTCTCAGCCTGCGGAGGCCCCCGCATGAGCGTCTATGACCCCGGCGAAGCCAATCTCTCGGCTTGGGGCGCATTAGTTGAGAAGCAGAGCAAGGGTCTCAAGCCTGACGACTTCACGTGGCATACGCCCGAGGGCATTCCGCTGAAGACGCTTTACACCGCCGAAGATCTTGAGTCGCTGCCCTATACCAATACGCTCCCGGGTATTTCCCCCTATATTCGAGGCCCTCAGGCTACGATGTATGCAGGACGGCGTTGGACGATTCGCCAATACGCGGGATTCTCCACAGCCGAGGCGTCGAACGCGTTTTATCGCAAATCGCTAGCGGCAGGTGGGCAAGGTATCTCCGTGGCGTTCGATTTGGCGACCCATCGCGGATACGACTCTGATCATCCGCGCGTGACCGGCGATGTGGGCAAAGCAGGCGTGGCGATCGACTCCGTCGAGGACATGAAGATTCTGTTCGATGGCATTCCCCTCGATCAGGTCTCGGTTTCCATGACCATGAATGGTGCTGTGTTGCCGGTCCTCGCCGGCTACATTGTCGCGGCTGAAGAGCAAGGCGTTGATCAGTCTGAGCTGTCGGGGACTATTCAGAACGACATATTGAAAGAATTCATGGTGCGGAATACTTACATCTATCCGCCTGCGCCCAGTATGCGCATCATCGGCGATATCATCGCCTACTGCTCCGCACAGCTGCCCAAGTTCAATACGATCTCGATCTCGGGGTATCACATGCAGGAGGCCGGCGCGAATGCGGCGTTAGAGCTTGCCTATACCCTCGCCGACGGCAAAGAATACATTCACACCGCCATTGCCGCGGGTTTAAAGATTGACGATTTCGCGCCACGCCTCAGTTTCTTCTGGGGTATTGGCATGAACTTCTATATGGAGATCGCGAAGATGCGTGCGGCGCGGCTGCTGTGGGCTGAGATCGTTGAGGAGTTCGAGCCAGTCAATCCGAAAAGCGGCATGTTGCGGACCCATTGCCAGACCTCGGGTTGGTCGCTGACCGAGCAAGATCCCTACAACAATATTGTGCGCACAACCATCGAAGCCATGGCGGCGGTATTTGGTGGAACACAATCTCTTCATACCAATGCGCTGGACGAAGCCATTGCCTTGCCTTCGGATTTCGCCGCTCGCATCGCCCGGAATACGCAGCTGATCTTGCAGGAAGAAACCGGTATTGGTCAGGTAGTGGATCCATGGGGTGGCTCCTACATGATGGAGAACCTGACCCATGATATGGCCGAAAAAGCGCGCGAACTGATTACCGAGATTGATGAGCTGGGCGGTATGGCCAAGGCGATCGAGAGCGGGATCCCGAAGCTTCGCATTGAAGAAGCAGCAGCTAAAAAGCAGGCGCGGATTGATCGTGGTGAAGACGTCATTGTCGGCGTGAACAAGTTTCAGATTGATGACCAGGACGCCGTCGACATTCTTGAGATTGACAACGAGCAGGTCAGAGAATCACAGCTCGCCCGGCTCGCTAGCATTCGAGAAACGCGAGATGATACGGCGGTGCAATCTGCACTGACGGCGCTCACCGAGGCAGCCAAATCAGGGGAGGGCAATCTGCTTGGACTGGCTGTTCAAGCGACGCGCTGTCGAGCTACCGTGGGAGAAATCTCAGATGCATTGGAGAGCGTGTATGGTCGCTTTGTCGCCAACGCACAGACAGTCTCGGGTGTTTACGGTGCGGCCTACGCCGAGGACGCCAATTGGGAGGGTATTTCGATGGACATCGATGCCTTTGTAGCACAGCACGGACGCCGCCCCAGAATGCTGGTCGCGAAAATGGGGCAGGACGGGCATGATCGCGGCGCGAAAGTGGTTGCGACCGCCTTTGCCGATGTCGGCTTTGACGTTGATCTTTCACCCATGTTCTCGACGCCCGAAGAAGTTGCTCGGCAGGCCATTGAAAACGATGTGCATGTGGTCGGCGCCTCGAGTCTCGCAGCGGGCCACAAAACGCTTGTGCCGCAACTTATTGACGCTCTGCGAGAGCAGGGGGCTGGGGATGTCATCGTCATTGCGGGCGGTGTGATTCCCCAGCAGGACTATGCCTTCTTGGAGGAGCGTGGGGTGGCATTGATTTTTGGCCCGGGCACGCCTATCCCCGATGCGGCGCGAAAGGTCCTCGATGCGATCAACGCCAACAGCTGAAGCCATCCTTGCAGGGGATCGTCGAGCGCTCGCCAAGGCGATCACCCTGGTAGAAAGTCAGCTGCCCGGTGATCGCGACGCGGCTCAGGCGCTACTCACTTCATTGTTACCTCATACCGGGCGCAGCATCCGGGTAGGTATCAGCGGTGTCCCCGGCGTCGGTAAATCCACTTTTATTGAGGCATTCGGTCAGCACGTCATAGACCACGGTCATCGTCTGGCTGTGCTCGCGGTTGACCCCAGCTCTCCGGTAGCCGGTGGTTCGATTTTGGGTGACAAAACGCGGATGGAAACACTGTCCCGTTCTGAGTCTGCTTTTATCCGTCCGTCCCCGGCGGGTAAGGCGCTCGGTGGCGTGGCCTTCAAGACCCGCGAATCATTGATGCTCTGCGAGGCAGCTGGGTTTGACGTGGTGTTGGTCGAGACGGTGGGTGTGGGTCAATCAGAGCATCAGGTGGCCGGCATGGTCGACTTCTTCCTGTTGCTCATGCTCCCGGGGGGAGGGGATGAGTTGCAAGGTATCAAGAAAGGGATTCTCGAATTGGCTGACGCCATTGTCGTGAACAAGGCAGATGGCGCCAGCGAGGCGCTGGCGCGGACCACACAGCAACACTATCGAGGAGCGATGTCACTACTCAGTCACGACGGGTTTTGGGAGCCCCGCGTCATGACCTGTTCGGCGTTGCACGGCGTGGGTATTAGCGAGGTGTGGGAAACCATTACGGCCTTTGCAGAAGAGGCCCGCGGTAACGGGGCTTTTGAAAAGGCTCGCGCGGGTCAGAATTTCTCCTGGATGCGGCAGTTGGTCGACGAGATGCTGCGGAGCAGTTTGTCCACTCATCCAGCGGTGCAGGGTGCGCTTCCCGCTATCGAGGAGGCGGTACGTTCGGCACAACAAACGCCGCTAGCGGCGGCCCAGCAGATTCTCGCCTTGTCTCGGGAGCCACTCTAGAAGATGGATCGTCAGACGCCCCCCCCTGCGTCGGCGCGTCTCCGCTTTCTCTGTCATCGCCGCAGCTGTCTGCGGCCATTCCTACTTATCCCTGCTATCGCGTCGCCGGTATGCGGTCAATCGATCGCTTGTCTGCCGAAGGTCAACGACTGTGGGAATACGACCTAATGTGCAAAACGGGCGAGGCTGCGTTCAATCAGAGGGGCCTTAGACTGCCGCACCACTACTCTCATGTCCGTTTGGGGTGTGCGTTTCGCGACCTTGACTAATGCGGAGATGGCATCTTCGGCATTAAAAAGAGGAGGGATTGCCTCGGGACGGCTGATGACCACGGATCGTCTGGCGGCTTCCAATATGGTCAGTAAGTGAGGTGGCAGGGGGGTGTCGTTCACGAATCATGACGCGTCCTCATCCGTCAGTGCGTTTCGCTCTTCAAGATACTCATAGAGTTCTGGGGCATCCTCGCGCAGGGCCTGTTGGGTCGCCCACTGTCCCTCACACAGATGGATGACCCAGCGTATGGCTTTGAGCGGTATAGACCGATACTCCCCATCGACAAAGACATCGATCGCGTCAGCTCTCTCCATCCAGGCAACTCGGCTGGTCGGGGTTAGCCTGACCGATTCGCCAACTATTGACGTGGTGGGGTAAAGATCATCTTGGTCACCTGGCGCCGCCACTTCGGTCACGACTTCTCCTAGCCAGGTAAAGTCATCAAGGGCCTCGATAGCGCTCTGTAATGCGGCTCTCGCATTAGCAATATGGTCTGAGGTGATCTCTCCCGCTCTTGCGCCGGTTGGTGCTAGAAAGCCGTCCTCAAGTAAAAGTTGAGGCGCGAGTTTGGTTAGCACGCCATCAATTTGCCGCGCGAGCAGATCGGCAATGCGGGGCGCGCGATAGCCGAGAGAAAATGTCATGGATTCGCCGCGCGCGATGCCCCAGTGAGCAATGCCCGGCGGCACATAGAGCGCATCACCCGGCTCTAGAACAAAAGTCTCTTTAGCCTTAAAGGGGGGGATGAGGCTCAGCCCGTTTTCCTGCAGCTGCGGCGTGCTGTCGTCGCAAGCCGGGCCCAGTCGCCACTCTCGCTGCCCTTGCCCCTGGAGCAGGAAAACGTCGTAGCGGTCAAAATGGGGGCCAACGCCCGCACCGTCGGTTGCATAGCTCACCATAATGTCATCGAAGCGCCAGCTGGGAATGGGGGGGAGCGATTGGCGGAGCGCAGCCACCTCGCTGTGCCAATGGTCCACCCCGTGCATTAGTAGCGTCCAGGGGTCCGGTTTATGGAACGCATCCTCAGCAAAAGGACCGCACTGCTGCTGCCAAGAGCCAGCATGTTGCCAAACCATGCGGCTTTCAGCGCTGGGCTCCATCGCCAGGCCCGCCAGTTCATCTGGTGTTAGAGGGGACTTAAAGCCGGGCAAGGCTTGTGGGCAGAAGAGTGGCTTCTGCTGCCAATACTCAGACAGAAATTGCCCTGTTGGTACGGAGAGTCTCATAAGCTTTTCAGCGACTCTGTGGCGCTTCAGCTCGAAATGTTTCGGGCTAAATCAGGTGCGTATCCAATGTAGGTATCGGGCGTTAAAGACATGAGCCGCTCCTTGGCTTCGTCAGGTATCTCGAGGTTGAGTATAAAAGATCTCAGATTGTCAGCGGACAGCTGTTGACCCCGCGTCAGTGCCTTAAGTTTCTCGTAGGGCTCTGGCACGCCATAGCGGCGCATAACGGTTTGTACGGCTTCGCCCAAGACCTCCCAAGCGGCGTCGAGATCTGCGGCCATGGGTTCGGCAGAGACCTCTAGCTTGCCGATGCCACGCTGCAGGGCGCTGAGCGCAAGGAGCGTGTACCCCAGGGCGACACCCATGTTTCTGAGTACGGTGCTATCGGTCAGATCTCGCTGCCAACGACTCACCGGCAATTTTTGCGACAAGTGGTTTAGCAGTGAATTGGCCAAGCCAAAGTTGCCCTCTGCATTTTCGAAGTCGATCGGGTTTACTTTATGCGGCATTGTTGAAGAGCCCACCTCACCCTCAACGACGCGCTGCTTAAAGTAGCCCAGTGAAATATAAGACCAGACATCACGGGAAAAATCGACGAGGATCTGATTCATTCTCGATACGGCGTCAAAGTACTCCGCCATATAGTCGTGCGGCTCAATCTGTGTGGTGTACTCATTCCACTCCAGATCAAGAGAGCTGACAAACCGCTTGGACACTTCAGGCCACGCGACCTCCGGATAGGCAACATGGTGCGCGTTGTAGTTGCCCACAGCGCCATTGATTTTGCCGAGTGGTTTGATCGCATCCGCCACAGCCCGCTGCCGGTTAAGTCGGGCCACCACATTGGCTAATTCTTTCCCAAGGGTCGTGGGCGTGGCCGCCTGGCCATGGGTTCTTGATAGCATGGGTTGATCGGCATGCTCGCGGGCCAATTCAGACAGCTGTTGCGCCACAGCGGCAAAGTGCGTCGCCAGCTCGTGATGCCCATCGCGCAGCATGAGTGCGTGTGAAAGGTTGTTAATGTCCTCGCTGGTGCAGGCGAAGTGGATAAATTCGCTGATAGCGGCCAGCTCAGGGATGTCCGCGACTGCTTGCTTGAGAAAGTACTCCACCGCCTTCACGTCGTGGTTGGTGGTCGCCTCAATCGCCTTGATCTGGCTCGCCTGCTCTTCGCTGAACGAGTCGATAACGTGGTGTAAATGCGCTTTGGCTGGCTCGCTGAGCGGAGGTACCTCTGCGATACCGTCACACTCTGAGAGGGCAATCAGCCAGGAAACCTCGACCTGGACACGCCGCTTAATCAGTCCGAATTCTGAGAAGACGTCTCTCAGTGCGTCAACTTTGCCGTGGTACCGACCGTCTAGCGGAGAGAGTGCGGTGAGGGGGCTGGGGCTCATGACTGATCCGTATCAACGTCAGTAGCGAGTTTACCACGGCGCACCACAGCTAGTGGGTGACGCCGAGTTCGCGCGCCATGCCCGCGGCGGTATCTCTGATGGCGCCGCGCTGCCACATCAGTTTCAGCCTGCTACCTCCAAGTTGACGCCAGAGGAATGCGGCACGAATGCCGCACATCAGCACCGCGCGGACTAGATCAGCGACCTGAGGGTTATTTAAGTGCTGGGCACTGCCGGTGACTTTGATGCGATAGGACAGTGTGCTCAGCGTATCCTGATAAATTGCTGATATATTCGAGCTTAAACCTCTAATATCGCTGGAGAAATTCTCTGCTTTATAGGCAGTGTGTTTGAGTCTCGAGTGGACAATGGCCTGTAGGTCGTCGCGGGTCGCAAATTGCTTTTCAAGCTGTAGGATCGCCATGGTGTAGCGCAACGTGTCAGCGGCGGCGGGGTCCTGAGATAAACGCAGGCACGCTGACAGTTGTTCGAGGCCAAGCCGTATTCCTTGTGGCGTGCCAAACACACTGTCGACCTCTTCCGGGTCGAAGCAAAACAGGGAGTGGATCGAGGCCTCAACGAACGGTGTGGGCCAGCTTCCTGTTTTGGCTGCGAGGTCTACGATACGAGCCGCCTGAGCGACGCCTGCCAGTGCCAAAGTTCGCTGCTCCAGTGGCGAGCGGTCGTTCATAGCGCGCGCTCGATGACGCCGCCGCCCAGACAGACTTCATCCTGATAGAAAGCAACGGATTGGCCTGGCGTCACAGCCCGCTGCGGGGTGTCAAAAGTGACCGCCGCGCGGTCTCCTTCGGCTTTGATTGAGCAGGCCTGATCGGCCTGCCGGTAGCGTATCTTCGCGCTGCACTCGAAGGGCATGTCTGGGGCTTTTCCGCTAATCCACAGCACATCAGCAGCATGGAGTTGGGTGCTGAATAGGGCGGGATGATCATTTCCCTGCGCGACGATCAAAGTGTTGTCTGCGACATCCTTATCAACAACATACCAAGGCGCTTCGCGGTGGTTAGCTTTTCCTCCGATACCCAGGCCTTGGCGCTGACCAATGGTGTGGTACATCAATCCCTCGTGCCCGCCCAAAACTTCGCCATCCACCGACCGGATAGGCCCCGGCTGAGCCGCCAGATACTGCTTCAGAAAATCTCGAAATCGTCGCTCGCCAATAAAGCAGATGCCTGTGCTGTCTTTTTTTCGCGCGTTGATAAAACCGGCGCTGGCAGCTTTTTCACGCACGGTGGTCTTATCCACTGAACCGACGGGAAACAGGGTCTTACCCAGCGCCTCGTGATGCACTTGATGCAGGAAATAGCTTTGATCCTTTTGATTATCGAGACCTTTAAGCAAGCGGGTGGTTCCGTCCCATTGATCAGTGCGGACATAGTGGCCCGTGGCGATCAGGTCTGCTCCGAGTTCAGAGGCGTAATCCAGAAATGCGCGGAACTTAATTTCCCGGTTACAGAGAATATCCGGATTGGGAGTCCGGCCGGCGCTGTACTCGGTCAAAAAATGATCAAAAACATCGTCCCAGTATTCGGCCGCGAAGTTCGCGCTGTGCAAATGAATGCCCAGCTGGTCGGCAACGGCCTGAGCATCAGCCAGGTCTTCTTTAGCGGTGCAATATTCAGTCCCGTCGTCTTCCTCCCAGTTCTTCATGAACAGGCCTTCAACACGATACCCCTGCTCCAATAAGAGCATGGCGGCGACTGATGAGTCGACGCCACCTGACATGCCGACGATTACAGTTTGAGATTGGTTGTCACTGAGGCTCACAGCCGGTTATAGCCCATTGAGAACGAATTGGCTGGCAAGCATGAGGGCATGCCTCACCCGGGTCAACGCGCTAGCTCGAGTGCGCAACCCGGCGGTGCGCGCCAGGTGGCAGTTGGTCCAGATGCCATGGCCCAACCGCAACGCGGATCAGGCGCAGAGTAGGGAAGCCCACTGCGGCGGTCATGCGCCGAACCTGACGGTTTTTGCCCTCCTGAATAGCGAGCTCAAGCCATGAGTCTGCAACGGTTTGGCGAACCCGAATGGGTGGGTCTCTGGACCATACCGGCGGCGGTGTAATGGGTTTTGCTCGTGCGGGCCGGGTCAGTCCGTCTTTTAACGAAACCCCTTCACTGAGGGCTTTGCAGGCGAGCATATTGATTTCACCTTCGACCTGAACCCAATACGTCTTCCACTGTTTGTGCCGGGGATTGGCAATCTGCTGCTGCAGTGTGCCGTCATCAGTGAGCAACAAGAGACCCTCGGAGTCGTAGTCGAGTCTGCCTGCAGCCCGGTATCCCGGCGCGTCGAGGTAATCGCTCAAAGTAGCTCGCGGGCTCTCAAGGTTGTCGCGATCGGTAAATTGACTCAGCACCCGGAAGGGCTTGTTAAACAGAATCAGCTCTGACATTCGCCTAGTGTGCCGTATTTGATGTTAAAATGAGGAAATCACACGCCACCAGAAACGTGCTCTTGTTGAGAAAAGCGGCGGATTGGCGTGGGCGCTGCATCAAGCGATGCGGTGGTGGTTTTATCTGGGGGAGTTTCTCTATGTCATACAAGCACATCAACGTTCCTGAAAGCGGCGACATGATTGTCGTTAACGACGACAACAGCATCACGGTTCCCGACAATCCCATCATTCCTTACATCGAGGGGGATGGAATCGGGGTTGATATTTCTCCGGTCATGATCTCGGTGGTGGATGCTGCCGTTGCCAAGGCCTATGACGGCGCCAAGAAGATCTCGTGGATGGAGATCTATACCGGCGAAAAGGCCGCAGAGCTTTACGATGGTGACTGGTTTCCGGAGGAGACCCTCGACGCCATTAAAACCTATGGTGTCGCCATCAAAGGCCCCCTGACTACGCCCGTTGGAGGCGGATTCCGGTCATTGAATGTGGCGCTGCGTCAGGAGCTTGATCTCTACACCTGCCTGCGTCCCGTGCGCTGGTTCGAGGGCGTGCCCTCGCCAGTGAAAAAGCCGGGTGACTGCAACATGGTCATTTTCCGAGAGAACTCAGAAGACATCTATGCCGGCATCGAATATCAGGCGGGCACGGACGAGGCGCAAAAAGTTGTCGACTTCATCATCAAGGAAATGGGCGCAACAAAAATCCGCTTCCCGCAAAACGTGGGTATCGGCATCAAGCCAGTCTCGGTAGAGGGCACTCAGCGCTTGGTGCGCAAAGCCATACAGTACGCAATTGATCAGGATCTGCCCTCGGTGACGCTGGTGCATAAGGGCAACATCATGAAATTCACAGAGGGCGCATTCCGGGATTGGGGTTATGAGTTGGCGCAGCAGGAGTTCGGCGGTGAGCTACTGGATGGCGGCCCCTGGGTCAGCATCAAGAACCCGAGAACCGGCAACGACATTGTCATCAAAGATGTGATCGCTGATGCCATGTTGCAGCAGGTGTTGACGCGCCCGCGTGACTACAGCGTAGTGGCGACTCTGAATCTCAACGGCGACTACTTGTCTGACGCACTCGCGGCTCAGGTAGGTGGGATCGGCATTGCGCCGGGCGCAAATCTGTCAGACACCGTGGCATTGTTTGAGGCCACGCACGGCACGGCACCCAAGTACGCCGGCCAGGATAAGGTGAACCCGGGCTCGCTGATTTTGTCTGCTGAAATGATGTTGCGGCATCTGGGCTGGAACGAGGCCGCCGATCTCATCATCGATGGTATGAACGGTGCGATCCAAGCCAAGACCGTGACCTACGACTTTGAGCGGTTGATGGAGGGGGCGACGCTGGTATCGTGCTCTGCCTTTGGCGAGGCTGTGGTCGACCATATGTAATCGCAGCATCGGTTCTGAGAGCCCGCTCTGTGCGGGCTTTTTTGTGGCTGTCCTTCGGTGATTTGTTGGGTGGACCTGGTTTGGTACCCACTGGCCCGGGTCGCCGCCTTGGCCGCCGAAAACAGGGATAAACCGGCCAGGAGAAGCTCCAAAAGCAGATGGTTGGACTATACTAACGGCATGTTCGAGTTAGATTTAATTTCAGCCATTGAGGTGCATTGCGGCCCTGATTCCGACGGCGATGACCGGGATGACGGCGGTCTTGCGGTTGCCCCGGCCAAACCGCAACTTAAGCGGCCCCCTCTGTATCGCGTGATCCTGCTCAACGACGACTACACCCCCATGGAGTTTGTGGTGCAAGTGCTGGAGCAGTTCTTTGGCATGAATCGCGAACAGGCAACCCAGGTCATGTTAGCGGTCCACACGCAGGGCAAGGGCGTATGTGGAATATACCCACGGGATATGGCCGAGACGAAGGCATCGCAGGTAAATCAATGTGCCCGTGACAACGGACATCCGCTACTCTGTGAGGTAGAACCATCTAGCGACGACGACGAGGACTGACTGAATGCTAAGTAAAGAGCTTGAAAACACCCTCAATGAAACATTCCGGACGGCGCGCGCCCGGCGGCATGAGTTCATTACGGTGGAACACCTCTTGCTAGCACTACTTGATGACTCGGCAGCCGTGGCTGTTTTAGAGGCCTGTCAGGTTGATCTGGATGATTTGCGGGGTGAGCTCACAGAATTTATCGACTCGACCACACCGCTTTTGTCTGATTCCGAGGATGGCCGGGACACGCAACCTACGCTCGGTTTTCAGCGCGTGCTGCAGCGCGCTGTGTTTCATGTTCAGAGTTCTGGGCAGCAAGAAGTCACCGGCGCCAATTTGTTGGTCGCGATTTTCTCCGAGCAAGAGTCCCAGGCGGTTTATTTCCTGAAGTCGCAGAATGTGTCGCGGCTGGATGTGGTTAATTTCATTACCCACGGCATTGGCAAAGATGGTGAAGAGGCCACTGACTCGGCGGATTCATTAGGCGATTTAGAAGAAGAGCAGGGCGCTGCAGAGAAACGCCCGCTGGATGCTTATGCGACTAACCTCAATGCCGAGGCCGAGGCCGGCAATATCGACCCGCTGATCGGCAGGCTGACCGAGGTAGAGCGGGTGGCTCAGATTTTAGCTCGCCGACGTAAGAACAACCCTTTGCTAGTCGGAGAATCCGGGGTGGGCAAGACCGCTATTGCCGAAGGTTTGGCAAAGATGATTGTCGATGGTGAGGTGCCAGAAACGCTTAAAGAGGCGGTCGTCTACTCCCTTGACCTCGGAGCATTGCTAGCGGGTACCAAGTACCGTGGTGACTTTGAAAAGCGCCTCAAGGGTTTGCTCGCGAACCTTAGTGAAAATGATCAAGCCATTTTGTTTATTGATGAAATCCACACCATCATTGGCGCCGGGGCGGCATCAGGCGGCGTGATGGATGCCAGTAACCTCCTTAAGCCACTATTGGCCTCAGGCAAGATGCGCTGTGTCGGATCGACCACCTACGCTGAGTACCGTGGGATTTTTGATAAGGACAAAGCACTCAGTAGGCGCTTCCAGAAAGTCGATGTGTTGGAGCCCTCTGTTGAAGACGCTTATAAGATCTTGAAGGGCCTTAAGTCCCGTTTTGAAGCTCACCACAAGCTCCGCTATACCGACAAGGCGCTGCGCGTCGCGTCGGAAATGGCCGCACGGTATATCACCGACCGTTTTCTACCTGACAAGGCCATCGACGTGATCGATGAAGCCGGCGCTTTTCAGCAATTACAGTCGCCTAGCAAACGAAAGAAAGTGCTGGGCCCGAGCGACATCGAGGCCGTAGTGGCCAAGATCGCGCGGATTCCGCCAAAGACTGTCAGCAGCGACGACAAGGAATTGCTCGGCAAGCTCGAGGGCAATCTCAAAATGACGGTCTTCGGTCAGGACGACGCGGTGTCACAGATGGTCGGCGCGATCAAGTTGGCCCGTGCAGGCCTGCGCGGCGGGCAGAAGCCTATTGGTTCCTTTCTGCTCGCGGGCCCGACCGGTGTCGGTAAAACCGAGCTCACGCGGCAGTTGGCTTTACAGATGGGCCTCGAATTACTCCGGTTTGACATGTCCGAGTACATGGAGCGCCATACGGTGTCGCGGCTGATTGGCGCGCCCCCTGGCTACGTAGGTTTTGACCAGGGCGGTCTGCTGACCGACGCGGTGACCAAGCACCCGCATTCAGTTGTGCTGCTGGACGAAATCGAAAAAGCGCATCCCGAGGTCTTCAATCTGTTGCTGCAGGTGATGGACCACGGCACGCTGACTGACAACAACGGTCGCAAAACCGATTTTCGTAATGTGATTCTGGTGATGACGACCAATGCGGGGGCGGAAAATGTTAGCCGTCGTTCGATTGGTTTCTCGATGCAGGATCACTCCACGGATTCAATCGAAGCGATCAACCGTACATTCACACCAGAGTTCCGTAATCGACTTGACGCGATTGTGCCGTTTGGACCGCTGGGCGAGGACGTCATCTTCACCGTCGCCGACAAATTCCTGACGGAGCTGCAGACTCAGCTTGATGAGCGGCGGGTGGTCATCGATATCGATGAAGAAGCGCGACTATGGTTAGTGGAGAAGGGTTATGACGCCACGATGGGCGCTCGTCCCATGGAGCGCGTGATCCAGGAGCACATCAAGAAGCCACTGGCAGACATGGTGCTGTTTGGTGCATTGGCCAAAGGTGGGTCGGCATTGGTTACTGTGAATGCTGATCGAACGGGTCTGACCATAGAGGCCCAGGTCGAGGCCGAGGCGCCAGTCGAAGCCTGACAGCGCTGCGAGGATTCGCAGGGCGCTACATGGATGGTTCAGAAGCAGCGAGGGGGTCTGAGCCGCTGACTCAGCGCTCTCGATAAGTGATACGACCCTTGGTCAGGTCGTAGGGTGTGAGCTCTACTCTCACCTTGTCTCCGGTCAGAATGCGGATGTAGTTTTTGCGCATCTTCCCAGAAATATGGGCGGTGACGACGTGACCATTCTCCAGCTGCACGCGGAAGGTGGTGTTCGGAAGGGTGTCGATGATTTCACCCTCCATTTCAATTTGGTCTTCCTTTGCCATGCAGGCATTACCTCGGAAATTCAGTGGGCGGCACTTTAGCGGAAACTGGGATTGGGGGGAAGCGGCGATCTACGGTCGCTGCAACGTATTAATCTAGTGATGGATCCAGCAATGACACTACTGCAGTGGTGTCGGGTGTTTCGGTTTGTTCCGTCTTATGCTGTTGCCACTGACCATCAACAAAAAGCTCTAGTGGCGTGAACCGTGACTTGTAGGACATCTTTCGGCATCCGTCGATCCAGTAACCCAAGTAGACAAACGGTAGGCCTTTAGATTTGGCTTCGCGGATTTGCAGAAGCACCGCCTCGGTGCCGAGGCTGCGCTTTGGCTGGTCCGGATCGAAGAAGCTGTAGATTGCAGCAAAGCCATCCAACATGGCGTCGGCGACGGTGACTGCCACCAATCTATTGCCCTGATAAAAACGATAATAACGGGCGCATCCCAAGCCGTCGTTCAAGAAGGACTCATACTGATCCCGTTCGGGTGGGTACATATCACCGTCAGCATGCCGAGATTCGATGTAGTAGCGGTAAAGGTTGTAGGCCTCATCATCAAGAATCGAGTCCGAGAGTTCCACGCGTAGGTCTGCATTTCTGCGGCTAATGCGACGCTGGGTTCGGCTTGGCTCAAATTCGTTCACCCGGACCCTAGAAGCAATACAGGCACTGCACCGAGCGCAATGAGGTCGATAGACATGATCTCCACTGCGTCTGAAACCAAGCAACGAGAGCTGCGTGTAGAGCTCCTGGCTTAGTTTTTGACGGGGGTCAACGAACAGCGTCGTGGCTTCTTCACCCTCGAGATAGGAGCAACGATGTGGGAAGGTCGTGTAGACCTTGATTTCGCGGAGCGAGGCCGTCACAGCAGATCAGCCAGCCGGGATACTAGTGCATTGCCCCACGGCTTATCGAGTGACTCGGACTGGCGAGGCGCTAGACAGAGTGGATTGGCGATGATCGACTGCATATCAGTCTTTATAGCGCCCCTCAGATGATTTTCAAAGTCTTGACGCGACATCAGCTCTGCGCCGAGCGACATCAGATGCGGATTGTGGACCTGGCAATCGATCAGCTCGAT
>Ga0181605_10001165_pt1 | contig 25185 bp, 25 predicted proteins | sample 041ome_11_FD_148676 | JGI IMG/M metagenome (GOLD analysis project Ga0181605, IMG submission 148676) | Coastal salt marsh microbial communities from the Groves Creek Marsh, Skidaway Island, Georgia - 041411US metaG (spades assembly) | ecosystem: Environmental > Aquatic > Marine > Intertidal zone...
CGTCCTATATATCATCAGAGCTTGCCGATTGGTTGGACAAACACGATATGGAGCATACTCGTGGCAGACCGTATCATCCGCAGACCCAAGGCAAGATTGAGAGATGGAGTAGAATACTCTCTTATTATAAAGACTTAAAAACCCAACTTTCCCTGATGACGTACAGATATATTGATATTATGCATAAAAAAGGGCTCGCAATAAATTATGCAAACCCTTAAATAATAATATATTAAAACGATTAACGCTTTGAGAACTGGAAGCTACGACGTGCTTTTGCTTTACCGTATTTCTTACGTTCTACAACACGTGCATCACGTGTTAAGAAGCCAGCAGCCTTAATAACCGAACGAAGCTCAGGCTCAAAGTGTGTAAGTGCTTTACTAACACCGTGGCGAACCGCACCAGCTTGACCAGAAAGGCCACCACCTGAAACAGTCGCAACAACGTCATATTGACCAACACGGCCAGCGACTTCAAATGCTTGCGCAATAACCATACGAAGTGTTGGGCGAGCAAAATAAACCGCTTCTTCACGACCATTTACAGTAATTGTTCCATTACCTGGTTTAATCCATACACGGGCAATCGCATCTTTACGTTTACCTGTCGCATATGCACGACCCTGTGCATCAAGTTTCTGCACATACTCAATAGCTGCGTCTACCACGGGAGCTTCAGCATCAGTTGCAGCTTCAACAGCCACATCTTTAAGGTCTTCTAATGTTTTCTTATCATCAGCCATTATTTGAATTCCTTGAATTTTTCTCATTCATTGCAGCAACATCAAGAACTTCTGGTTGTTGTGCGTAATGTGTATGTTCAGAACCGGCAAAAACGCGTAGGTTTTTAAGTTGTTCACGACCAAGAGGACCGTTGTGAAGCATGCGTTTCACAGCTTGCATAACGACACGTTCAGGATATTCACCTTCTAGGATGTCACGTGCTGTACGGTCTTTAATTCCACCTGGGTGGCCAGTATGCCAGTAATAAATTTTCTTATCTTTTTTATTGCCGCTAAGTTTTACTTTTTCAGCGTTAATAACGATGATATTGTCGCCACAATCCATTGAAGGCGTATACATTGGTTTATGTTTACCTTTCAAATATGTAGCAATGATAGCTGCCATACGACCTAGGACAAGACCGTCCGCGTCAATGACGTACCATTTTTTTTCAATATCTGCTGGTGTTGCAGAGTAAGTTTTCATTGGAATAAATCCTTAAATAAATTTTACGAATTAATTTGCGCGCAATATGCCATTATAAAAAATAAAGTCAACAACAATTATTTGTTATTTTTCAATGGCTTACAATTATGGTATTATAATACCCTTGCATAACACATTAATAATCAACGTTATTTTTAGCGAAGATTATCTAAAACTATGATTTAACACGATTTAATAAGAAAAGCGCAGCCGATATAGCAACAACCGCCCCAGCTTGATGGGCCGCTGCTAGAGGAATTGCGACCATATTCATAATCGTTAATACACCAAGGGTAAATTGCCCTAGTATAGTTATAACAACAAAATGAGCCGCCAAACGAACACTTGAGGAGCTGTCATCTTTAAGTTTCCACCATAGACACAACGCTAAAAATGCTACTACATAAGCAAAAGTTCGATGTTCAAAATGTATTGTCAGTGGATTATCAAAAATATTCATATACCATGGATCATTGGCAAATAACCCGTCAGGTATTACCTGTTCGAAAATTAAGGGCCACGTATCACTCACCAACCCAGCGTTTAGTCCTGCAACAAGCCCCCCTAATAATATCTGTACAAAAATAAGTTTCACATATACGAGCGCCATACCATAGGGTCGCCCGACAACCTTATCTTTAACGGGCATGATCAACCCAAGAGCAATCCAGAAGGCATAAATATAAATGATAACCGCAAGCCCTAAGTGAGCCGTTAAGCGATAATGACTGACATCCGGACGATCAACCAATCCACTTTTAACCATGTACCACCCAAGCAACCCTTGACAAGCACCCAGCAGGAACATGGTCCAAAGATGGGGTCTTATCGCCCGCTTGATTTTTTTCCTGAATAAAAAATAGAAAAAAGGAATAGCAAAAACGACACCAATAAGCCGTCCTAGCACCCTATGGGAATATTCCCAGAAAAAGATATTTTTAAACTCATCTAAGGACATCCCCTTATTAACTTTTTGATATTCGGGATATTGTTTATAGGCGTCGAATTCAGCCATCCATTCTGCTTCATTCATAGGCGGGACAATGCCGCTGATCGGCTTCCAATCAACCATACTAAGGCCGGATTCCGTTAATCTGGTCACCCCACCGACAACAATCATGGCAAAAACAAATGCACAAACAACAAATAACCATACCGCAACATGGCGATTATTTTTATCTTTCGCTTTAAGGTAACTATTCACAGGCGTAACTCTATAATCATGACTTAATGCACGATTTATACAGCATTCTCGACGATAAAAAAAGCCACTATTTAAAAATTATTGCTGATTAAATGCTTTTGTAAATCTCATAATTCTCATGGCGCCTAATCCATGATCGGAACCGCCTACTCGACTTAACGATCTTAAATCAATTCGGCTACCGTTTTCTAACTCTGATATTCGGATAACCACATCATCATGGAAATTAAACCACTTCGTATAATCAGTGGCTTCAATGCGGCCATTTTCTTTATCAAGTGACGCAAAATCCCAATTTAAATCACTAGCAACTTTCAATGCCAGATCAAATGCTTCTTCTTTATCCATGTCACTGGTAATTGGTTGCACCCATGGGAATTTTGCAAGCTGCCTCATTCTATTACGGCCTTCATAAACAAAATCATTTCTTCTGCCTGGCGCATCAAGAAGCGTTATAAATTCAGGCGGGTTTATTGTATCCGTACTGACATCCTGTATTCCTCTTAACCCTGTTAAATCTTCTGGTTCCTTGTTTATTCCCAGATAATAGCCACTCCCAAAAATAAGTATAATAAGAACACTCATTTTTACGGTTTTGCGAATATTTCTAAAACGCCATTGCAATAATAACGCAAGCAACAGAGCCGCAGAAACAATTGAAACGGTCATATACTGCATTGTCATTCGAAACCCTGAAATAGGCTCCCATAAACCGATTGCAGTTCCTGGCCCAGCGAGTAAAGGTAAAATGCCAATAAGCGATAAGATGAGCAGAACCCTAAACAGAATAGCTTTATGTTTACCCTGCATAATTATTCTCCTTATAATTAGATATTTAGCTTTTAACGGAAGACTGGTTTTCATTGTATTCGAAATAACATATTTTTCAAAGTTTACTTCTTCATCTAATCTAATTGTCAAATAAACTTTATCATCATCAGCATGTAGTTCTTTTAAACCGCTACGTGGCAGTGGGATTTTAGATACCATACAAAATGCAAACAAAGAAGCGGCAACCTCCGCATGAGAATAGGTCAATTTATCATTTTTAAATTCAAGTGCTTTATCCATTAAAAGAGAAACAGTTACGCTATCGGCTTTATCAATAATGGTTTTTTGTACATCTTCTATTTCAAAATATTGTTTTTTGAGTACTAAAAAAATTTACCAATGCTTTGCGTAATTAAGATTCCGTAAAGTAAATATGTTTAACTTCTAATGGCATTAAAACCTCTTTATCCCTTAAGATCATTGAAAGAAAAACCTATAGTAAAATGATTAGAAAAGTCTTAATCAATTTTAATATTTAAATAAAGCTCTTGCCCTTTAACTTGAAGAGATTTTTTACCTGCTTTTGGAAGTGGAATTTTTAAATACATACAATAGCCCATTAAAGCCGCGGCGATCTCAGGGTTTGTATATTTCACAAGACCTGTTCTATTTTTTTCCGCATCAAATACTTTCATTGGCATGAAAATCTCATCTTTCGTAGATACAGAAAAATCGGTGATATTTTCCGCTTTAAATCGTAATCCTTTTCTGGCAGAAAATTGCATCAATGCTATTTTAAGTTCATGTTCTGAAAAAAATATCTCTCTATTTTCGCGTGGCACAATAACTCCCCATTGTTTACTCATACAATAATATTCTTATCAAGATCTTGGGGCAATAATAGTTAATAAAGTGTTAAAAATTGATAAAATCGTACGTTTTATCCAAACAAATAAACTTGTATAATTTCAGACAAATTCCTATATCAATCAAATGACATTAGAAACCACACTCATTCTGCTTGGTGCATCAATTTTAGTATTGCTCTTTTCCTTGCTTATTATGCGACGACCAAAGAAAATAGGAACGCCTTGTTCAATTCCTTGGAATGGTGTCATGTTTATTTCAATAATGCTTATATTGTTATTTTCCAGCCACACACTTAGCTTCTTATAAAGGCCATTGATGCGAGCTTTCTTTTTCAAGGTTTTGCGCATCCTTAACGGCAATCGCGGTCATATTTAATATTCCCCGCGCGCTAACCCCCGGTGTCACAATATGTGCTGGCATCGCAGCCCCAAGTAATATTGGGCCAACCAGTAAACCTCTTTCGATACTTTTTACCAACCCAAGCGCACTATTCGCTGCATCAAGTGACGGGAATACAAGTAAATTTGCTGCACCGGTTAAGGCACAGTCTTGAATAAGGTCTTTACGTAAATTCTCATTTAATGCCGCTTCAGCATGCATTTCACCGTCGACCTCTAACCCTGGCATTCTTTCACGTAACATTTTCACGGCTTTAAGCATCTTACAGGCAGAAGGTGCTTTTGAAGACCCGAAATTTGAATGCGAAAGCAGCGCTACTTTCGGCTTAATGCCGAATAACTCAATCTGTTTTGATGCTGCAATGGTACTTTCAACAATTTGTTCCATTGTAGGATCAATATCCATAAACGCATCGGCAATAAAAACGGTCTGTTGTGGTAAAATAAGAACACTTAATGTCGAAATCTTCTGGTTCATATTTTTGCGGCCAATGATATCAATGATATAACGAATATGAAAATCAAATCGTCCATAAGTTCCGCAAATCATCGCATCGTGATAACCAAGCTTAACTGCCATTGCGGCAATCACGGTTGTATTTGTACGGACAATTGTTTTGGCAGCTTCTTTCGATACACCCTTACGGCCAACCGTTTTATGGTACGCCTTATAAAATTCATAATATCGATCATCATGTTGTGGGTTGATGACTTCATATTCTTTATCTTGAGTCATTCTTAACCCGAGCTTCTCAATTCTGTCGGCGATAACGTCTGGGCGACCTACAAGTGTCGGATAAACCATCCCTTCATCAAGTGCCGCCTGCACCGCACGAAGAACATTTTCATTTTCCCCTTCCGCATAAACAACTCGTTTCGGATCTTTCTTGGCATCTTCCAAAATCGGCTGCATCAGCATATTTGATTTAAAGATAAAGTTACCGATCTTCTCTTTATAGGCATTCATATCTTCAATTGGTCGTGTGGCAACGCCGCTATCCATCGCCGCTTGCGCCACCGCTGGTGCCACTTCAAGAATTAGACGTGGATCAAAAGGTTTTGGAATAATATATTCCGGTCCAAATTTTAATTCCTCACCGCGATAGGCGTCAGCTACTTCATCAGAACTTTCACGGTATGCTAAATCAGCAATCGCCCAAACGCAGGCTTTTTTCATTTCATCATTAATTTCTGTGGCCCCAACATCAAGTGCACCACGAAAAAGAAAAGGAAAACAAAGAACATTATTAACCTGATTTGGATAATCAGAGCGTCCAGTTGCAATAATTGCGTCCGGTCTTGCTTTCTTTGCTTCTTCCGGTGAAATTTCAGGAGTCGGATTAGCAAGCGCAAGAATAAATGGTTTATCCGCCATTTTCTTGACCATTTCCGGCTTTAAAACACCCGGTGCTGATAACCCAAGGAATACATCCGCCCCTTTAATGGCATCATCAAGATTACGGTCTTTGGTATCACGGGAATAACGTTTTTTATATTCGTTCGCTTCACGGCCATCATAGACAACACCATCAAGGTCAATCAGCGTAATATTTTCTTTTTTAAGGCCTAACGTCACCAACAAATCAAGACAAGCCAGAGAGGCTGCCCCGCCACCAGTAGCAACAAGCTTAACATCCTTAAATTCTTTTTCTACAATCCTTAACCCGTTAAAGACAGCCGCACCTGCAACAATCGCCGTTCCGTGTTGATCATCATGAAATACGGGAATATTCATCCGCTCTTTCAATGCTTTTTCAACAACAAAACATTCTGGTGCTTTGATGTCTTCTAAATTTATCGCCCCAAAGGTAGGCTCAAGCGCCGCAATAGTATCAATAAGTTTCTCTGGATCTTTCTGATCAATTTCGATATCAAACACATTGATACCGGCAAACTTTTTAAATAATACCGCTTTACCTTCCATGACCGGCTTACTAGCAAGCGGCCCGATATCCCCTAAACCAAGGACCGCTGAACCGTTAGTGACAACACCAACCAAATTACCGCGAATTGTCATATCAGCTGCGGCGGCCGGATCCTCGACGATGGCCTCACATGCATAAGCAACTCCGGGTGAATAGGCCCGTGCCAAATCCCGTTGGTTTGCCAGTGGTTTTGTTGGAATTATTGCCATCTTGCCCGGTGTGGGTTCAGTGTGATAGCGAAGCGACGTTTCTTTAAACTTATCAACCAATTATCAATGTCCTGTTATGTGGCAATAAAAATACAGACATTTCAAAAAAAAGGGAAGAACAATAACGTTCTTCCCTAAAAATAGTTTTATATATTAATTTACTTAAAGCGAAGCAGCAACATATGGAAGATCAAGATCGTCCGCAACGGCTTTGAAAGTTACGTTACCGGCTTCAATGTTAATTCCGTTCGCAAGATGCGCGTCGTCCTGACATGCTTTCTTCCAACCTTTGTTAGCAAGTTGAACAGCAAATGGCAGTGTCGCGTTATTGAGCGCATATGTTGATGTGTGCGCAACAGCACCAGGCATATTCGCCACACAATAATAAACAGCATCATCAATAATAAATGTTGGATCACTATGTGTTGTTGCTTTTGAGTTTTCAAAACAACCACCTTGGTCAATTGAAATATCGACAAGAACCGCACCCGGCTTCATGCGACGCGCCATTTCAGCAGAAACAAGTTTCGGTGCGGCTGCACCAGCAACCAGAACAGCGCCAACAACAAGATCAGCATCAAGAACCGCTTCTTCAAGTGAATGCGCCGTCGAATAAACTGTTTTCACAGAACCGCGGAAACGTTGATCAAGATAACGCATTTGATCAATATCACGGTCAAACACCGTCACATCAGCACCAAGTCCAACAGCCATCTCAGCAGCGTTCATTCCTGAAACACCACCGCCAATAACAACAACCTTCGCAGGGGCAACACCCGGTACACCACCAAGAAGAATACCACGGCCGCCTGATGCTTTTTGTAGTGCATGGGCACCCGCTTGAATTGACATACGACCAGCAACTTCACTCATAGGAGCAAGAAGCGGAAGTGAACCATCATCCGCCGTCACCGTTTCATAAGCAATTGCCGTGCAACCAGATGCCATAAGTGCTTCAGTTTGTGGCTTATCCGCCGCAAGGTGAAGATATGTGAATAGTAAATGATGTGGCTTAAGCATCGCACATTCATTAAGTTGTGGTTCTTTAACCTTAACGATCATTTCTGCTTTTTCAAAAACTTCCGCAGAAGTTGCTATGATTGAACATCCAACCGCTTCATAATCAGCATCACTGATACCAATTCCAGCACCGGCATTTGTTTCCATAATCACTTCGTGACCATTACGGATAAGCTCAGACGCGCTTGATGGTGTTAGACCAACACGATATTCGTGTACTTTGATTTCTTTTGGGCAACCTATAATCATGACTGCTTTTCCCTTATTATAATTGTGGATCTTTCTTAATCACAAGATACACAAAAAAAATAAGAAAGTCCTTGCTTTTTTCAGCGTGAAACACTTTATTTTTTGCATATTATTGCGTAAGAATACAAATATGAGACATAAATTTCGAAATTTAAAGTTAGACAGGATTGATCATGCGATTTTGGATAACTTGCAAAATGACGGTAGAATAAGTAATTCTGACCTTGCTGATCGTGTCGGACTTTCACAGTCCGCATGTCTGCGCCGTGTAAAGTCACTTGAGGCTGAAGGCGTGATCGAAGGATATGCCGCCACTGTCAATCAAACGGCGGCGGACCTGCCTGATAATGTTTTTGTTCAGATTACCGTAGAAAAACAAACCAAAGAACTTCTTACAGAATTTGAACGAATTGTGCGCGATTGTCCGCAAATTATGGAATGCTATCTCATGAGTGGCGATGCGGATTATATGCTGCGGGTTATTGTTTCCGATGCGTCCGATTATGAAAAGCTTCATATGGATGTGCTTACCGCCCTTCCCGGCGTCAGCCAGATTAAATCAAATTTTAGCTTACGCACAGTAACAAAGAAAAATGACATTCCCTTTAATTTATAATAGAGTTAATCTTATAATCCAGTTGTCTCAAACGGTAATTTAAATGGAATCTTCAAATCGTAATCAAATATCATGGCGTTTTTATTCTCTACTGATCATATTAATTATATTAGCCCCCCTGAATTTGATATTTAACAACGTTAATACACCCAGCAGTGTGCTCTTCTATTCTCTTATTGAAATACTATCAACTTCACTGGCGCTTTTTATTAGTATTCTTGCTCTGGTCAGATATTATTCCAAAAAAGATGATATCATCCTCTTTATCGGCACCGGCTTTTTAGGGACAGCTTTTTTTGAAGCCTTTCACGGCATCTCTGCACACATAACCTTAACGGCCTCTTCGGTAGACGAAATTATAATACAATTCCCTTGGAGCTGGCTTGCACCAAGATACTTTCTTTCAGCATTTCTCCTATTAAGCTATGTCGCTTGGCGGTACCAAAAGAAATTATTTAAATCAGAGCTGGAAAAAGAAAAGAATTATCTCGCGATTTCAATATTCCTAACAATCGCGACATTCTTATTTTTCACTTATGCACCCATTATGCCTGAACTCTATTCATTATCCGGGCTTGCGCGTCCCCTTGAAATTATCCCGGCCATTCTCTTTGCAGTCGCTTTGCTGGGATATTATTATAAGGGTCATTGGAAAACGAACACCTTTGAATATTGTTTGGTTTTATCGCTACTTCTTAATTTTATTTGTCAATTTTTCTATATGCCATTTTCCGATGAGCTATTTGATTTAACGGCAAATATGGGTCATTATCTTAAAATTTTAAGCTATATGGCTGTCATCGTTGGTCTGCTTATCAATTTACATCAGATCTACCAGCAAGCCGAAGCAGCGAACCGAACGAAATCAGACTTCTTAAATATTATGTCTCAGGAACTCAGAAATCCGTTAACCATTATACTGGGCTATACACCATTATTAAAAACACCTGAAAAAATGCCAAAAGTAAAAGCATTGATCAATGCACTGGATAATAAGGAAATTACGAAAGCAGACTTCACAATCAAACTAGAAGGCGCTTTAGCAGAGCTTTCAAAATACACCCTTAAAATGGATGCAGCCGGTAAGAATCTTCTTGCTTTGATTAATGACATGCTTGATCTATCAAAAATTGAAGCCGGCATGATGACGGCAAGGGGGGGCCCAGATCGATTTAGATCAGGCCATAAATAAAATATGTTCCCCTTACCTAAATGATGCGAGCAAAAAGGGACTTACTCTCAACATAAGAAAAAGCAATTATACAATTTTTGCCGAAGAAGAGAAATTTACCAAAATCATTTCGATCCTCATTGACAATGCCATTAAATATTCAAACAGCGGTCTCATTCAAATTAGCAGCGACCAATTAAGAAACACGATTGAAATATCCATATCTGATACGGGCATTGGCATTGAACCTAACGCCTTAAACATCATGATCGACCATTTTTCAAAACCAACCGTTGGCAGCAATACATTTGCGGGCGATATGGGTTTAAGCCTTGCTTTGTGTCAGGCGTTAGTAGAACTCCACGGCGGCAACATCTCCGTCATAAGCGAACTCAACACAGGCACCACCTTCACCATCACCCTTCCCGTTCCACCAGAATGATGAAGCCTTAATTAAAGGTCCCCACCTTCATCAACGTCACTTAAAATATCCGTGAAACTAATTCTATTGGATGGGTCAATGTTTTCGACCGTGTCGCTTAATGTATGCTCCGTTGACCATCTGACATCATGAAATGGCGAAATGCGGGCGCGCCTACGGCGCTGGCCTACCATCCAATATCCGCCGTCTGTCGCGGGGCCAAATGTAATGTCACTGTCTTTTAAGACATCAAATGCATTTTCAATATGATACTTTTTAATGGATGGAATATCACCACCAATAAGGACCAATGGTCCATCATTCACAGTATCAAAAACCCGCTGCATGCGTTGACCCAGATCTCCGCCCTCTTGTGCGATGATAGGATATCTATCATCGAAGAAAGTACCCTTATATCCATCAGGGGATACGCAAAGGACGGTGTTCCAATTTCCTTCACCGACACGTTTGATAAGTCCCGTCACGGTATTACGGTAAAATCGCCAAGCGTGAAATTGACCGATATCACGCGCCAAACGCGTTTTAACCCGCCCCATCTGCGGCGCTTTCACGAATATGACCAAAGTTCCTTTTTGCATCTTAATAAATCTTCTTAATGGTTGCGGGATCAACACCGAGTTTATAAAGAAGCAAACAAAAGCCATTCCATATCATACGCAATAGATAACCGTATTTATTATATTTCTCCGCTGATGTGATAACCTCATCTGATCCAACAATTAATCTCGCACGGCCAATGCGTTTAATGATATCCACGTCTTCCATCAATGGCATATCCTTATAACCGCCGATATCATCATAAAGATCCTTTGATATAAAAAGTCCCTGATCGCCGTAAGGAAGTGCAAAAGCAAAGCACCGAAACCGTACCCAATATTCAAGTAACCTTGGAAAAAAACCCTGATCATCAAACCTAAGTCTAAAGGTAAATGCCTTATCAGGATCATGATCAACATGTTTTGCCAAAACTTTCAACCAACTCTTAGGAAGCTGACTATCGCCATGCAGAAAGAATAACCACTCCCCACTGGCAAAATTGGCACCCGTCGCGAGTTGCAACCCACGTCCCGGATTGCTGTTGATTAAATTCAATTCTTTAAATGAATATGTCTCTGGCCCCCCATTAACAATAATAACCCGCTCTCTAAGCTCTTGCGGGATGCTCATCACCAATCGTTCAAGACGATCATCTATTTTTAAGGTGGGTATTATGATTGATAGTTTCATAATTTGGACTTTATAAACTATTTCACCAAGATTATAGTCCCTTTATGAAAAAAACCACTGATTTGAAAATACCTACCTATGATATTGAACGTTCATTAGGCGCACCAGACGCAATTATTTGCGGTGTTGATGAGGTGGGGCGTGGCCCCCTTGCCGGCCCGGTGGTTACGGCTGCAGTCATCCTTGATCCTGGAAATATTCCCCACAGCTTAAACGATTCAAAAAAGTTGAGTGCTAAAAAACGTGCCCTTATTTCAAAAGAGATACTCGCCACCGCAGAATGCGCTTTCGGTGAGGCAAGTTTAGAAGAGATTGATGAGCTTAATATCCTGCATGCAACCATGCTCGCGATGCAGCGCGCGGTCGCAAATTTACCCCGAAAAGTAGATCATATTCTGGTAGATGGAAACCGACTTCCCCAATTCGACGCACCCGCGTCGGCCATCATAAAAGGGGACCAAAAGTCCGTTTCAATCGCGGCAGCATCGATAATTGCCAAAGAAAAACGCGATTTATTAATGAAAAAATTGCATGAAATGCATCCAGAATATGGTTGGAATCAAAATTCTGGATATGGTACCAAGATGCATATGGAAGCACTAAATCTAGTGGGTCCGAGTCGTTTTCACCGAAAGTCATTTGCGCCAATTCGTAACCTAATGGCTCAACAACACCCCTTAAATGACTGATTCCACATAAAAAAATGCTTGACGTGATTCGCCAAATGACTCATGATTCCTGTCATAACCACTTTCTAATAATAAAAACAAGAAGCGAATGGCATGACAAAAACAAAAAGAAAAACGGCTGGGAAAAAGAACTATACCGAATTACCCATTGATACGATCCTTAAGGGTGATTGTATTGAACTGATGAACAGCTTACCTGAGAAATCAGTGGACGTAATATTTGCTGATCCTCCCTATAATATGCAACTTAAAGGCGAACTTCATCGTCCGGATAATTCACACGTCGACGCTGTAAATGACGAGTGGGATCAATTCGCCGGCTTTGATGTTTATGACAAATTCACACGTGAATGGCTAACGGCTGCCAGACGTGTTCTTAAAGACAGCGGTACAATTTGGGTGATCGGCTCATACCATAACATTTACCGCGTTGGTTCCATCCTTCAAGATATTGGATATTGGGTGCTAAATGACATTGTTTGGCGTAAAACCAACCCAATGCCTAATTTTCGCGGCACGCGCTTTACCAATGCCCATGAAACGCTTCTTTGGTGCAATAAGGGCGAAGGATTTAATAAATACACCTTTAACTACGAAGCCATGAAAGCCTTTAACGACGATGTTCAAATGCGTTCTGATTGGACGTTGCCAATTTGCTCAGGAAAAGAACGTCTTAAGGTAAACGGCCATAAAGGCCATAGCACTCAAAAACCAGAAGCACTTCTTTACCGCGTTCTTCTGTCATCGACTAATAAAGGCGACGTTGTCCTTGACCCCTTCTTCGGCAGCGGCACAACGGGCGCCGTTGCAAAACGCATTGGTCGTCATTTCATCGGCTGTGAACGCGAAGATAAATATATCTCGCTTGCCACCGACCGCATTAACGCTATAGAGCCGCTTGGCGATGAAGAACTCGAAGTAACACCCGCAAAACGTTCGCTACCACGTGTCGCTTTTGGAACTCTGATTGATAACGGCATGATTAAGCCTGGAACAATGCTTTATGGACCAAACAAACGTCACATGGCAAAGGTACGCGCCGACGGCACACTAATCAGCGCCGATAATAAAGGATCCATCCATCAGGTCGGCGCTAAAGTACAAGGCGCACCAAGCTGCAATGGCTGGACATACTGGAACATCGAAGTAAACGACAATCTCGTTTCCATCGATAACCTCCGCGCAGAAGTCCGCGCCCTAATGAATTAAAAAGATAATGAGTAAGTAATCGTACAGGAATAATAAAAAAACATATATTATCTTCCCCGATAATATAAACTGGGAACAAATGTTTCAAACCCGCTAAAGTCTTCTTTAGCGGGTTTTTTATTTACATTTCATTGATAATAGGAAAATGCATTTTAAAGGTTGTGCCTTTACCTTGCTCTGAACACACGACGATTTTCGCGTTTAGGCGGTCGATTAATTGTTGAACAATAATCAAACCAAACCCCGTACCTTCCGCTTTTGAAATAAAATGCGTTTTAACAGGAATGCTGGTTTTATTGATTTGTTGAATAATTTCAGAAGAAATCCCCTTGCCATTATCTTGAATGCTGATTTCAATATTTTCAGCAACCCGCTTCGCGGACAAATCAATGATGCCTTTTCCGGTGTATATTTTTGTGCGTTTGATAACAGGTTATATATAATTTGTTTAAATAGACGTTGGCCCGTATCAAATAAAAGTGCTTCATCATCGAAATGTAAATTGACCTGTTGCTGCTTATCCATGGAAATCGGGTTTAATTCATCAACATAGTTTTGCAGTAGTTCACAAACATCAACCCTCTCAATAGAAACGGCAATACCACCGGCTTCTAATTTATTTTGATCCAAAATATCATTAACAAGCGATAGTAAATGATTACCCCCAGAATTTATATATTCCGCATATTCATGAACTTTTTCCCGGGTTAGCATTTTATCATCCATTGTTTTAAGCATATCCGAAAAACCAATAATCTCACTCAGTGGCGTTCTAAGCTCATGGCTCATATGTCCAAAAAATACTGATTTAACATCAAGCGCTCTGTTGAGTTCCTCAACTTGATTTGCAATTTTTTGCTGAGCATAAAAAACATTCTGACGTTGTATATCCATAGTATATGAAACAATCGCGCTCATAAACATGACTGAAAGGAGCGCGATTACAAATACATTGGGGGCAATTTCACCAATATTGGTGGCGAAAAAAAAGAATACCCCATTAGCAATTATAAGAAGTAATTGATATTTGAGGCGTTCAACAAACAAAAAGGCAATCATTAAATGCGCCACCGCCATGGCGGTAATGCCTCCGCTCGAAGATAAACCCAAATAGCTTAAGGCGTCAGAAAATAAATAAGCAAATATTATGGCTGCCCAAACAGTTACTCTTTGAATCTTAATACTGTCTTGGAATATTTTAAAGATAATCCAAATACATAAAAACGTTATAAAAAAGACGATCGATATATTATCGGAATTAAAAATATGATTATATTTGACTAATGGGCTTGGGCCAGAAGTATCCGTTAAGATCAACAGACAAACAATGCAAACAGCAAGCGCGAATTTACTAAGATTCCCATTATTTAGTTCACGAGCATACTCGATATAATGATTTGTAGTACTCTTTACTTCTGACAACACTATCCCTTTACAAATGGAAATGCTATTCACTAAAAAATATGTTACCATACTTTCCCGCGATTTAAAACTGCATCGCTAAACTTATGATATATGTAAATTATTTATAATCACTTAATATGATTGCAATTTAACTTGTTGCTTTTCTTTATACCCCCGCTATAGTGCGCGGCTTGAATTCAAACCTTTATTAAGGACGCATTATGCAAACGGCCCCTGACATTCCCATCGTTGAACCAAAAACAACCGGTAAAATCAGTCAATACCGAACGGAGATACTCGCGGGACTAACGGTTGCACTTGCTCTTGTACCAGAGGCCGTTGCTTTCACATTTGTTGCAGGTGTTCATCCATTGGTTGGCCTTTATGCTGCTTTCATCGTTGGATTAATCACGGCGGTTTTTGGTGGACGTCCCGGTATGATCAGTGGTGCCACGGGTGCCCTTGCTGTTGTCATGGTAGCGTTAGTTTCAACACATGGTGTACAGTATTTATTTGCTACGGTCGTGCTAATGGGTATCCTGCAAATACTAGCGGGGATATTCCGACTTGGAAAATTCATCCGCATGGTCCCTCACCCCGTTATGCTCGGGTTTGTTAATGGTTTGGCGATTGTTATTTTCCTCGCGCAACTTGGCCAATTTAAAGTCGAAGATGCCATGGGCAATCAAACTTGGATGACTGGCTTCCCGTTATACATGACCCTTGGCTTAGTGCTACTGACGATGGGTATTATATGGGCAGCACCAAAATTAATCCGCAGCGTCCCTGCCCCCCTTATGGGAATACTCGCGGTTTCACTTTTGGTTATATTCCTTGATATTAATGTCCCGCGCGTAGGCGATCTCGCATCCATTAAAGGAAGCCTTCCGACATTTTCCATTCCTGATGTACCGCTCAATTGGAATACATTAATGATTATATTACCCTATAGCCTGATCCTCGCGGCTATTGGTCTAATCGAAAGCTTGCTAACATTAAACCTGGTTGCTGAAATGACCGAAACCCACGGTGGTGCAAGTCGTGAATGCGCGGCACAAGGTGCTGCAAACGTGGTAACTGGTTTTTTCGGTGGTATGGGTGGCTGTGCCATGATCGGCCAAAGCATGATTAATGTTAAATCTGGTGGCCGTATGCGGCTTTCCGGTATATCTGCGGCATTATTCCTATTATGCTTTATTCTTTGGGCATCTGGTCTTATTGAACAAATTCCTGTGGCCGCCCTTGTTGGGGTCATGTTTATGGTTGTTATGGGCACCTTCGCATGGTCAAGCCTTAAAATACTTCACCGTGTTCCGCGTCATGATGCTTTTGTGATATTGTTGGTCACGGCAGTCACCTTTTATAGCGACCTTGCCGTTGCCGTAATTGTTGGCGTCATTGTATCCGCACTTGTTTTTGCATGGCGCACATCAAAACGTATTTCTGTTCGCACAGAACTAAGAAAAGACGGTCGTAAATTTTATCATCTTCGTGGACCATTATTCTTTGGTAGCACTGCAAACTTTCAGGATATGTTCAATCCAAAAGATGACCCAAATGACGTAGTTATCGATTTCATGAAAAGTCGCGTATGGGATCATTCCGGCTTACAAGCCATCGAAGCACTAACAGAGCGCTACAGCAGAAGAGGCAAACAAGTGCACCTCAGGCATTTAAGTCCAGATTGTAAAGTGCTTCTTCACAAGGCAGGCAGTTTGATTGAACAAATGCCTGATGATCCCGATTACGGAATTGCCGTTGATTATGATGATTATGACCAAGAAAATTAATATCGATCAGCTGTAAATTAAAACAGTTTTAATATTCCAATAAAAATAACAATGAGCATTTCATGATAATGCGCATTTATTCAATTTATTAGTAATAATGTTCAGTATATATACCAAATGTGGTAAAATATGCTATTAAATATACAATAGTTAATATCTTTATTAGTGTTATTAAATAACATCAATTAGACATCATATCCAAAATACTCTAAATAAGCGTCGAACCTTTATTAAAACAATTTCGATTAAAAGAGTGCAAAATGACATTTCAAGCAGATATTTAAAAAGTCGGCCGCGGACGTATTTATAATGACGTATCAGAATTCATTGGTAGTACACCCCTTGTTCGCCTTTCTCGCCTTATGGAAGAAGAGAATTTAGAGGCAGAAATTTTAGCGAAAATTGAATTTGTAAATCCTGCAGGATCTGTGAAAGATCGTCCAGCAATGGCCATGATACAAGATGCGCTTGATAAGGGCATTATTACACCAGGAAAAGAAATTGTAGAAGCAACCTCGGGTAATAATGGTGTTGCCTGCGCCTGGGCGAGCGCGATGCGCGGCATTCCGATCACAATTTGTATGCCTGAACATATGAGCATCAAACGTCGTCGGCTTCTTAAGTTATACGGTGCAACAGTGGTGCTAACACCAAAAGAGCTCGGCACTAAAGGTGCGATTGATAAAGCCGCGGAATTACAAGCAGCAAATCCAAATATGATCAAGCTTGGTCAATTTGAAAATGACGCAAACCCAAATGCACATAACTGCGGAACAGCAGAAGAAATTTGGATAGATACTGAAGGCGATCTTGATTATTTCGTTGCGGGAATTGGAACGGGCGGCACCTTTACCGGCGTGACAAAATGCTTAAAAGACCGCAACCCAAATATTAAAGGGATCGCCGTTGAGCCGGCCTCTTGCCCTGTCCTTTCACAAGGTAAGTCAGGCGTTCATAAACTGCAGGGACTATCATCCGGTCATGTTTCTGATGTCCTCGACGTGAATATGATAGATGAAATCCTAACCGTGCAAAATGACGAAGCCATCCGAATGGCACGCCGACTTGCCCGCCTTGAAGGAACGGCCGTTGGCATATCATCAGGGGCAGCCGCCGTTGCTTGCGTGCGTCTTGCAAAAAGACCAGAACTCAAAGGAAAACGCATCGTCACTATTTTTGCAGACGGCGCATCACGTTATTTCTCAACAGAAATATTTGATGGTTTTGATGCTGATTAGCCGGCCTCTTGCTTTTTAAGCGAATAACGTAAAACCAAATACCCGACAATGCCCGAAAGTACGGATCCGATAATAATACCGATCCGTTCATCAAGTATGTCCTTGATATTGCTATTTATGAATGCAAACGAGCCGATAAAAAGGCTCATTGTATATCCGATACCGCAAAGCGCAGCCATACCGTAAAGTGCTAGCATCCCCATTTCTTTTGGAAGCTCAGTAAGACCCGCCTTAACGCCTATCCAACAAAAGCCAAACACACCGACTTGCTTTCCTATAAATAATCCCAGCATAATACCCAGCGGCATCGAATGCGTAAGATCATCAAACCCAATACCGCTTATATTAATGCCGGAATTACAAAATGCAAAAAATGGTAATATGACAAAAGCGACTACCGAATGTAAATCATCTTCCAATGTCTTAAGGGAGATACACTCGGATCTCTTTCACATTTAATAGGAATAAACATCGCAAGAATTACACCCGCCAATGTCACATGAACACCTGATTTAAGCAGTGACACCCACATGACAACACCAAAAACAATATAAGTACTTTTTTCCATTACGCCTTTTTTATTTAGGTATGCGAGTGCCCCAATACAAATTGCCGAAACGATAAGCGCCGTAATTGAAATATCGCTTGTATAAAAAAGTGCAATAATGACGATCGCCCCTATATCATCAAATATGGCAAGCGACGTTAGAAATACTTTTAAACTAATGGGCACACGTGAACCGAGTAGCGAAAGAACACCCAGCGCAAATGCAATATCTGTTGCAGCCGGAATAGCCCAACCAGACACTGTGTCAGAATTATTCATATTAAAATATAAATATACGCCGGCAGGAACAACAATTCCGCCTAAAGCACCTAACCCTGGCAAAATAATACTTTTTTTATCAGAAAGCTCACCTTCCATAAATTCACGTTTTAATTCTAATCCGACAAGAAAAAAGAATAAGGCCATTAACCCATCATTGACCCATAGCAGCGGCGGTTTATCGATTTCAAGCGCACCAACTTGTACAACAACAGGCGTGTCAAGAAGCGACGCATATAAAAAACCGAATGGTGAGTTACTGAGAATAATTGCAAAAACGGCCGCTATCATAAGTAAAATCCTGCCAGCGGATTCTTTTTCTAAGAAGTTTGAAATAGAGTTACCTGGTGTCCTACTCATTTGAATTAACGCCCCTTCTTTACTTCCATTTTTTTATTTTATGTCCCTTAATAGCATAAAATAAAATAAACGCATAACAAGGGAAACAAATTACATAGGCAAACTGCATATCACCGGTCACTAAGGTAATGCGACCAAAGCTTAGCGGGATTAATGCACCACCCGCCACCCCCATAATAAGCAGCGATGAACCTTTAGCGGTAAATTTTCCAAGCCCATCAAGCGCAAGCGGCCAAATTGATGGCCAAACCATTGCATTCGCTAACTCCACCATCGCAACAAAGAAAACTGAATTTGAAATGATCGCAAGACCAGCCCATGACCATATAATTTCAGAAATATACGTTTCATCTATCGAACTAAATATTATACCAAATATACATAAAAGACCAACGATCGCTGATATCATTAAAGCCCCGCTTTGGCTAATGAACCGAGGGATGGCTGATACACCAATGATATAGCCAACCACCATAAATGACATGGTATAGGCCGTTAAAATTGAGAAATTCTCCATATATAATGTTGAACCGTAAAGGTTTATCGTATCACCTGAAATAACCTCAACTCCAAGATAAGAGAAAATCGCCATCGACCCCAATACAACTTGTGGAAACTGGAAAATACTTTCTTTGTCATCTTCGCCGTTCGATTGTTCAAGCTGATCACTTATTTTAGGAAGCTTTGAAAAATAGACAAGCCCAATCAATAATAGAAAAACCGCTGCCATGCCGATATATGGCATAATGAGCCGTTCAGAAAGCTCTTGAATTTCCTCTTCTGAAATAACAATGATCGCAAATTCAGACGCATTGTTAACATCTGATAAAACGAGCGCTGAAAAACAATCCGAACGGCAACGCCAGCCACCTTATTAGTAAGGCCCATAATGGCGATCCGCTTTGCGGCACTTTCTTTCGGCCCCAAATAAATAACGAAAGGGTTTGATGCCGTTTGTAAGATCGTCAAACCCGTCCCCAACACAAAAAGCGCCCCTAAAAAGTAAACATAATTAATTGAATATGCCGCAGGAACAAATAAAAGCGCACCAAATACAATCATTGGTATTATTTTATTACTTTTATGCTCTTTATCTCGTTTATTATGCACGCATCATTCCCTATATATTTAAAAAAAATAAACTAATACGTTATGAATTTCAAAATATATTTTTATACGTTTAAACCCTACCTATTGGACGGAATTATGATATAAATTTTTAAACATTTAAAGGTTTTATCTATGGCAATTCTTATTCTACTTAACCAAGTTGACCCAACTTTACTTGAAACCCATCTCAAATCTCATAATGATTGCCCTGAGGTGCGTATTTGGCCCAATTGCGGCAATAAAGATGATATTGAATGTGTAATCGTTTGGAAACATGACGAAGGGGTTTTAAACGAATTTCCCAATTTAAAGCTTATCGCATCATATGGCGCCGGTGTGGAAAATATACTCAGTGATCCCGCCCTTCCCGCCGATGTGCCAATTACAAGATTTGTCGATGATACCTTATCCGATCAAATGGCAGAATTTGTGTTAGCCGCTATTTTAAATCACCGCTTACATTTAACTTATTACCGCGAACAACAAGCCGCCAGTCAATGGCGTGGCAAAGATTTTCTTACTGGTAAAAATGTGACTATTCTTGGCCTTGGTGAACTGGGTAGTACAACTGCAAAGCTACTAGATAAAAATGGATATAAAGTATCCGGCTGGAGCAGATCCGAAAAAAACATTGATGGGGTCAAAAGCTATTTCGGTAATGATCAACTTTATTTGTCCGTTGAGGAAGCAGATTTCGTAGTTTGCTTATTACCATTAACCCCGGGTACAAAATATATATTAAATGCAGATCTTTTTAGTAAGATGATAAAAGATAGCTTTCTGATAAATGTCGGTCGCGGTGATCATTTAAACGACAATGATTTAATGGATGCACTTTATAATAATCAATTATCAGGGGCACTTCTTGATGTTTTTTCAAAGGAACCTTTACCTCAAGATCACCCCTTTTGGAAACATCCGAAAATCCATATCACACCACATATTTCAAGTCCCACCGACAAAGCAAAGGTAGCTCGTCAGATACTGGATAATTATAATAGAATTTTAAGCGGATCGACCCTTAAAAATCAGGTTGATCCACAAAGATCATATTAACCCCCATAAAAATCATATTAACATTGCATATAAATGCACTTGGTGTTAATTTCCGCCCAATTGAACAATGCTCTTTTAAATAGGTGAAACCATGAAGATACCTGGCAATACTATTCGCCCCGGTTATGTAATTGAACATCAAGACAGCATTTGGGTTGCTGTTAAAATTGCGCACACTCAACCAGGTAAAGGTGGTGCCTACCTCCAGGTTGAACTTAAAAACCTTATGGATGGTCGCAAACTTAATGAACGGTTCCGGTCTTCTGAAAAAGTTGAAAAAGTGCGTCTCGAGCAAAAAAATCAAACTTTCTTATTTGAAGCCGATGGTATGTATACTTTCATGGATGCTGAATCCTATGAACAGATTGAAATTTCTGCTGAATTCCTTGGCGAAAAAGCGGGTTTCCTGCAAGATGGAATGGAAGTCGTTGTTGAATTTTATGAAACAACCCCACTTGGCGTTGCACTTCCTGCTACTGTTGATTTAAAGGTTATGGAAACGGAACCTGTCGTTAAAGGTCAAACACAAAAATCATCAAATAAACCTGCTCTAATGGATAACGGCATGCGCGTTATGGTACCCACCTTCGTCAATCAAGACGATATGATTAAAGTGAATACTGAAGACGGCACCTATAACGAACGTGTTAAATAAGGACAATTAAAATGGCACTTCAATCTGCCCTCATTAATGTAATGGAAAAAGCCGCGCGCAAGGCCGGAAGCCGTCTGGCCCGTGATTTCGGCGAAGTGGAAAATCTTCAAGTTTCGCGTAAAGGCCCATCGGATTTCGTTTCAAAAGCCGATCTAAAGGCAGAAAAAATCATTACAGAAGAATTACAATACGCAAGACCGCAATTTGGTTTCATCGTTGAAGAAGGTGAAGATATTCCACCGACAGAAGGCAGTAATAGCGTATGGATTATCGATCCACTGGATGGCACGACAAACTTCCTTCACGGAATTCCGCATTTTGCAATTTCAATTGCGCTTGAGCAAGCTGGCGAAATAATTGCCGCAATCATTTATAACCCAATTAACGATGACATGTTCTGGGCCGAAAAAGGGCGCGGTGCCTATTTAAACAATCGCCGCTTACAAGTATCAGGACGTAAAAATTTAAATGAATGTGTACTTGCGACCGGTATTCCTTATCATGCCCGCCCACATCAGGATACATTCGTTACAAATCTAGAGCATATTATGGGCGAAGTGGCTGGCGTTCGTCGCTTTGGCTCAGCCTCACTTGACCTAGCGTGGGTAGCCGCAGGCCGTTATGACGGTTTTTGGGAAGAAGAACTAGAAGCATGGGACATCGCCGCCGGAATTTTAATGGTACGTGAAGCGCGCGGAATGGTCAGCGAATTTGACGGTCGTTCAAAAATGTTACAAACAGGTCAAATTCTTGCCACAAATGCGTCTATTCATGGTAAAGTAACAAAATTATTATCGACGGCTAGAAAGGCCCATAAGGAAAAACACCAGAACGGCAACTAAAAAGTAACGACCCCTGAAGGCCTTAAAAATGAACCATAAGCCTTTAACAAACCTCGCCATTAGCTCTGCGCTTTGGCTTGCAATGTTGCCGACTATTTCCTTTTCTCAAGAAACAATTGCGCTGCCCAAACAACAAAGTCAGGCGCAATTATTTCTTAATGCTGGTTCCCTTACTTCCGTAAAACCACTAGTTATAACTTATCACCCACAGCAAGTGACACTTGACGAAGATAATATTAAAATTTTGCAAGAATGGCTCACAAAATTAAAAGACGCCCCTGTCCCTATTCATATTTATAGCTATGCAACCCCGCCTATGGCGCGGCGTGATATGACGAAAAATTCAGCCACACATTTCGCCATGAGAAAAGCGTTCAACCGTGCCTTAGAAGCAAAAAATGCCATTGAGGCTTCGGGTATTAATAGCAATCTTATTGCGATGCATGCGGTCGGACATCGCGAAGATGATCCCACGGATCAACTGCGTGTGACATTAAGACAGGAATAATTTCTTAAAAGAAATCCTTATTCCGCCTTATTATTGCCAACTAATTCTTAGACTCTTTCAATCATTATTGATAATATCCAATGCACGGAATAAAAAAACTATATAAAAAATAAGGGACTAGGCGTTTAAATTAGGAATTCGCACATAGTCAGGGAGCCATTTTTAAAATGATAAAACCGCAAAAATACCTCAATAGAACAATATTTTTTCTTATTGGTGTCATCGTTGTGTGTGCCTTTTTATTTCCAACAATGCAATCTGCATTTGAAACGAACCCCGGTTTAAATGGTCTTATTGCGATTGTACTGATTGCTGGCATAATCATTTCGATGCGTCAAACATACACTTTAATCCCCGCGGTTCATTGGCTCGAAAATTTCAAAAAATTAGACGTCACTGAAACGGTTGGGGATGCTCCCGCGCTCCTTGGTTCCATGGCCAAAATGATGGATGAACAGCGCGACAAAAAAATGTCGCTTTCAACCATGTCGATGAACACTCTTCTTGACGGCATTGCCGCGCGTATGGATGAAGGTCGCGAAATCACACGCTACATTATCGGTCTTCTAATCTTCCTTGGTCTTCTGGGTACGTTCTGGGGGTTACTCGGCACCATCGGCTCCATCGGCGATACCATCAACAGCTTACAAGTGAGCAGCGGTGATATTTCCCTAATGTTCGAAGATTTAAAAGAAGGGCTCGCCGCACCGCTTGCCGGCATGGGCACCGCCTTTAGCTCCTCCCTCTTTGGTCTTGCTGGTTCTGTTGTTCTTGGTTTCATTGATCTTCAAACCGGCCAAGCACAAGGACGCTTCTTTAACCATCTTGAAGATTGGCTTAGCAGCATCACCAAACTTTCAAGCGCATCATCAAACATTGGCATTGAAGCCGGAGATGCATCCGTCCCTGCATATGTCAGTGCATTACTAGAGGAAAGCGCAGACAGTCTTGATAGCCTTCATAAAGTAATCGCAAGGTCAGAAGAAAATAAAACCGAAGTCAATAAAGCAATTACCAACTTATCAATTCAGCTTTCATCGCTTTTGGATCATCAAGCCGAAATGCGCAGCGTTATGAAACAAATGGTAACCCATCTTGCCGCTGGTAGTGATGGCAACGCAGATGTCAGTGAAAAACATCTTAGAAATATTGACGTACAGCTTAAAACTCTGACCGATGAAACCATAAAGTCACAAGACAAATTCGCGGACACCATGCATTCTGAAATCCGTTTGCTTGCGAGAACAATAAGCGCGGCAATGGACGGATCGGCCGCCGCAGCAATACCAACAAAGCAGCGCGTTAAAGCAACGGTTACCAGAGAAGCAACAAAAGATGCGCCAAAAGCCGCCGCACCTAAGGCACCAGAACCAAAAGAAAGTGCTGCTGAGGGTGATTATAAAATGCCAGAAATTAAGCCAAAATCTGGTAAAAAACCCGCATTAACCGCTAAGAGGGAAGATTAACAATGGCGCTTCTTAGCAAAGGACGTCGTCGCCCAGGCGGTGCTAGCGATAATACATGGCCTGGATTTGTTGATGCCTTGAGCACACTTCTCCTTGTCATTATTTTTCTGCTTTCTATCTTTGCTTTGGCGCAATTTTTCCTAGGCCAGGCCCTCTCCGGTCGTGATGAAGCCCTCGAAAGACTACAAACACAGGTTCTTGAACTTTCTGATCTTTTAAACCTTCAGCGTCAAGCCAATGACGACCTGCGCGCAAATGTGTCGCAGCTTTCCGCAAGCCTTCAAATTGCTGACAGTTCACGTGAAGAAATGCAGCGCCGCATTCTTGAACTTGAAGCCGACATCGCCGAAGCAGAGGGCATATCGGGCCGTGTTAGTCGCTCTAACAATGAACAACAATCAACCATCAGCGATCTTCAAGGTCGATACAACGTCGCCATGGAAAATTTAGCTGAGGAACGTGAACTTTCAAAACGCGCACAGGATCAAGTTGAGCTTCTTAATAGTCAGCTCGCAAGTCTCCGTCAACAACTCGCCGCCCTTATCGAGGCACTCGAAGCATCAGAAGCTAAAGATAAAGAACAACAAGCGGTTATCACAAATCTAAGCTCGCGCTTAAACACCGCCCTCGCCTCTAAGGTTAGTGAACTTAATCAATTCAGATCAGAATTTTTCGGCAGGCTCCGTCAAGCGCTTGGCGACCGTCAGGATATCCGCATA
>Ga0181605_10001204_pt1 | contig 24787 bp, 38 predicted proteins | sample 041ome_11_FD_148676 | JGI IMG/M metagenome (GOLD analysis project Ga0181605, IMG submission 148676) | Coastal salt marsh microbial communities from the Groves Creek Marsh, Skidaway Island, Georgia - 041411US metaG (spades assembly) | ecosystem: Environmental > Aquatic > Marine > Intertidal zone...
GGCACATGCTCGTAGTACTTGTTGAGTCTCAACTTCTTGAGAAGTCCACGAATCTTGGCGTGGGTAATCTCATCAAGATTCTTAATTTTCATCTTTTTGAGTTCAGACCTCAATTGTTCCATGACCTCGTCTGGTATTGTAGTCATTTCCTGTGCTTGAAACTGACTTAACCATTCATTGAAGTGGTTCTCCCTTTTGTAACTATAATTGACAACCTTTTCTGATGTTTCCTGCTCTTCCCTATAGGTTAACTCTTCACTGATGAGACATGCTAATACTAAACCACAGGAGTCACACACCAATTCACTCGTGTCTTGAATGTGGATTACATTACTAGATGAACAAGATTCACATTGTTCCACCTTCCGTTGCTTAGGTCTATTTATATTCTGATTTTCTACTTCCACTAAATAGTCTGTGAAGATATCTTTTCTTTGAATACCAACAGTTTCTTTGACATTAAAAACATTATCAGTATTTATTGACTCCTCCATGTCATCTGCGTATTGGTTCATGTAAGGCATACATCTAATCATATAGTCGGACATTTCATCCTCGTACCTCCTTTTATTGGCGGGATCGGTTTCAATGAGGTTGGTCCAATATTCAACCTTATTTTTATACCTACTTAAAAAGTTTCCCTCCATTATAATTAAGAATGTTGTTCAAACTTTTAAGTAATGTTTTATATTTTTACAAAAAGTTAACAACACCCAGGGACTATACAATAATTTCAGAAGAATTGGAGTATAGGGTTGACTACAGGATGAAGTATCACATAGAGGATCAATTCTGGGAGGAGGAAAGTAAAGACTGGGATGGCACTCTTGATGAGTTCTATGTGTCTGCGATGGGTAGACCATTCAGATACACAGTTGTTCCACAAAATGTTAAGAACCTCGTTCTTCGTGTAAAATACTGGTACGGAGGCAAGGTGTACAAGGCTATCTCTAAAGATATCAATTTCATTCCAGGGCAGGATGAGAAAAGGGGTATGAACTTTAGTATTCCTTTGAGTAGTGTATGGATTGTGGATCATGATGATAAACCACAAGTAAACATTACTGAAAAGGTGAAAAGATACGCAGGACCAAGAAATGACTTTCATGACCAAGATGTTCCACTCAAGGATTTTTTATATTACACATCTAAAACATTGAATAAAAAGCTTCCAAAGATAATACTTTCAAATACATTAGGTATGAAAAAGGTACTACTCACATTGGAAGATTCTACGACTGATCTTCGGATACCTTAGTTGCGAGGTAAAACTTTAGCTCCCCCAAGTTTGCCAAATTATACATGAGGATCAAGAATCTATTTCCCTCTTCCTGCATAATTTGCACAGACGCACACATACTCGTCGCCTTTGTAAATATATTCAGGTATCGCAAAGAATAGAGACCCGTGATTTCTGGACTTTCCTCGGGGGTCTCAATAGAGGTTTCCTGGTTGGCAAAGTCTCCTTCACATCGTAAACGAAGTTCGTTACCGACACGGGTAATTTCAATATCTTGACCAATGTTTGACATGTCTCTGCAGAGACGCTGAAAGTCTGCAGATGGGAGGGTGGTCACACTCGTCATCGTGACACTTGGCACTTCAATTCTACTCTCGTTGATATCAAGAAGTTTTAATTGAAACTTTGTACTTGTCTTCTTAGATTCACTTGTAATTTCAATATCCATAAATTCTTTTGAATTAATTTCAATTGTGAGAACATCATTATTTGTAATTGTCTTCAATAGTTTGAAAGTATTTGAAATGTTAATTCCAGCAATGATTTCTTCCTGTTCACAGTGATATTCTTCAAAATTGTCGGCCGATAAAAACATATCAATGAGGGATGTTCTCGCGGTATCTAGGGTAACGATATACATACCCTGTGGACGGAAGTAGATATTCACATCATTGAGGATATCCTTGAGCACCTCAAATGTTGATTTGATGGCTGAGGCTTGAATAGTAACCAGTCTCATATTACTAAAAATACTGCGTTATATCTTTAAATCTGTTCGGAATATGCGACACCCTTACTCACATCACGATTAATCTTTTCTTCAAGCTCTCGGCTCATCGCAGGTTGGAGAGATTGTCCATAGTTGTCTAATGAAAACATATCAGCCTCGTTATCCTCACCATCAAGTGTCGTCATTGAACACCCTCCACCAAATCCACAGTTCGTGACTTCTTTGTTTGGAAGAAGTGAATCCAACCAATTTTTAATTTCATTCCCAACTAAAATTTTACCGTTCTTTGTTAACATAGTTGGAACGCGACTAATCTTGTTACGGTATGCCGGTGGAATACCCTGGGTATTAATATTATGATAATGCACAAGCTGTTGCAATTGTGGGTGTTTGTTTACATAGTCAATGACTTCCATTGAATGTTTGCATCTGGGGCTATATATCAGCAGCGACATCTAATATCTATAGGGTATTTTGTAAAAAAAAATTAACGCATAGTAGTAAAGATGAAGTTACTTTTGACAGTCATCCTTCTTGTGATTGTCCTGTTGCTCACAACCAACCGTGAACCATTCACCGAAGTTTTTGGTTTCTCAGGATACAAGAAGCCAGTGGGATCCGTCCGCTTTGATGACGCCAGTCCAGACCTCAGTGGTTACAGTCAGGCGGAGGCTGATATCGATAACAATATGATGGAAGAGTTCGTTCTTCAAGCGAATCAGGAAATTTCAAAGCGTACAGGTCTTTGTACATACATTATTGAAACAACCGCGGTGAAGAAATTTGTCGGAGATGGCAAGAGTATTTACGAATGCATGTTCATGACTGTGAAAAATAACGGTTTCGCATTTGGTTTCTCCGTTGTTGCGACATTTGAAGTTGTGAACGGCACAGTTAAATTGTTGTCCCTTCGCTCGCAACCACTTGATGTTCAGACAGTCTCTGATGTCTCACCATTTGTTGAGAGTCGGGGTGGTCAAGACTTTGTGAAGTATGAACTTGTGAAGGAAAAGGCTGTACCAACACAAGGTGAGTTAGAAATGGCTAAAAATAAATTGAAGCAATTATAATGATCAGCATCAATGATGTAACGAAAATTGATGAGAAGAGAAAACAGATCAGAAAGGAAATATACACACGAGTATATGAACAGTTTTCTCGTAAGATTAAACAGTCTGTGGAGTTGGGACATAAGCAGGTATTTCTCACAGTTCCAACATTTGTGATTGGGTATCCCACATTTGATAGGGGTGCGGCTGCGAGGTATGTCGCGCGACAATTCAAATTGGGTGGTTTTGATGTGAGGCTCGTGGGCGACTACGATATGTATGTCTCATGGGTTATACCGAAAAAGGTAAAACAGAAGGTTGAAGAACATGATGAAACGGAGTTTCCAGATTTGATGAACCTTAAGAAGATGGCGGATAGGTACAGGAGAGGTGCGTAGGAAGGTGGTTATTAAAAACACTCTCAATGATAAATGGACAATCTCAATATATTAGTCGAGGCTCGCAAGGAGTACCTTGGGCAGTTATACAATATTATGTGTCCACCTATGATTGAAGTTTTCCAGGATATGTACGACGAAGCGACTAAAATCTCAAAGGGGCGAAAGACTCTCATTATGTTCCAAAAACTTCTCAAGGAAGTTCCAAATTGGTCCAACGCCATGTCCAAGCAACACAGTGATAACATCGCGAACCGTTGTGCTTGGTTTAATGATCTTTTGGCAGCTGTGTTTGTTGCGTGTACCAAGATTCTCTCAGCGGTTCGTCTCAAGGCGGATAACAAGAAGATCAGCCTCAAGCTTCCAACCAACGAGGTTTTCATTCAAACCTGTTACAATAATGTGGCGAAGGATCTCTACAAAGATCCATATGTTTTCCACGAAGAACAAAGTGAATATGTGAGAGATGAACAATTAACCCGAAGATTCTCCCAATGTATTGAAGTCACTGTGAAGGAGCTCATCCCAGTCCAGGAGATTCTTCAAACTTACATGTCACAAGATTCTCGTGATATTGATCTTGATGGTCAAGTCCACGATAGTGAAGATCCAGATGTTTTTGATGGTCCAGAGGACTTCCCAGAACCTGAACCTGAACCACTTCCAGAAGATGAACCAATGATGGGTGCGGAGGAAGAACCTCTACAACCCACGGGTCTTGAAAATGAATTCAAGACAGTTCCAGGTGTTCAAGCTCCAGAACCAGAACCAGAAGATCAACCCATGGAACAACATGTCATGCAAGAACCCGAAGATGAGGGTGTCTTTTTTGGAGATGCCCCAGAACAGCGTGTAAAAAAAACTGCGTATAATTAAATGGAAGATCTATCCGAATATCTCCGAGATCCCGTGAGTGCCGCTCTTATCGCAGGAGCCATAACTGCTGGTTACATTCATGTAAAGGCTCAACTCAACAACGAAGGCAAGTTGGAATTGAACAAATATACCAAGCCAGCTGTGCTCAACGCGATCCTTGTCTACTTTATTGTCGCGAATGGTCTTGGACAAAGAGAGACCATCTCTAGCGAACCTTTCTAAACTTAAAGATTTAGCCCTAAAATTAAGAAAATGGCGTCTGTCACTGCGTTTAACGACATGCTCTCCCAATTTCTTGTGGAATTGCACAAGACTTTTCCAGATGAAACCGGAATCAAGAAGATGACTACCTCTTTTGAGTTACTCAAGACAACGAACCCACGACTCATTGTTGATGGATTCATGAAGGGTGTGACGCCTTATGCCGATAAGATTTCTGCGAAGGATGAATCTTTCCTTCTCGAGGAAATTGAAAAGATTGAATTCCTTAAGGATCTCAACATCAAGAGTTACTGGTCTCGTATGAGTGCCAATACTAAGGCTGCGACCTGGCAATATCTCCAAACACTCTACATGCTCGGTACTACGATTACTGCCATTCCAGCCGAAACCCTCAATCTCATTGAAGGTATTGCCAAGGATTGTGCTGACAAGATGCAGACTGAAGGTGGTGAGATTGATCAAGACGCACTCATGAAGATGATGGGCAGCATGCTTGGGGGCATGGCTAAAAAATAAACCTCAAGCTATACTAAATGAAGGCTTGGTTTGACGATCCTCAGCAACTCATTCGGGCTGATAGAATTTCCCAGTTCTGGCCAAACCGTGATCAAACTCCAGAAGACAGAATTAACGCAGCTTCCCGTTTTGTCATCTATGCGTGCTGTACCATTTATCTCATTCGCCGTGACCCAAGAATTTTTGTTCTTGGTGGCACTGTTTTGGGTGTTCTTTATGTGTTGTATAAGTCAAAAATGGTTAAAGAGACATATGGCATGGCTTCAAGTGGTGACATAAATGGGTGTCAGATGCCAACATTAGATAACCCAATGGGCAATGTTCTCATTACGGATTATACAGATGCGCCTAACCGCCTTGAAGCCTGTTATTATCCAACTGTGAAGCCAATTGTGAAGAGTTTGTTGGACGACCGTATTCCATACGATGCGGGGCGTTCTCGTTCGGCACATCCAATGTATCAGCGCAACGCCGCTGCTCGTCAGTTTGTGACTTCACCAGTTTCTAAGATTCCAGGCGACCAAACTTCTTTCGCCGAGTGGTGTTATGGATCTAAAAATGGTAAAATGTGCCGTTCTAACCCAGAAATGTGCAATCCAAATGCTCGTGGTGTTCAACTTGAGGCGTTTGCGGGACTTGACGCCGCGGGTGATAGTCGGGTTTCTCATCGGGGACATGGTGTTGGCCCTTCTTAGATTATAAATATTCTTATGTAATAATAAATGGCATACCAACTTCAACCTGGTCTTGCGATCGTTCAAAATGCAGGTGCGCTCCCAGCGGTGAAAGCGACTGAGGAAATCTTTGTGTACCCCCAGCCCAGTTCCATCAATTGTGGTGGATGTCGGCCAAATACCATGTTGTGGGGGACAGCCCCATACATGGCGGGTAAAGGTTCTCCAGCGCAATACATTGATGTGAGTGATCAACTTCGTCCCCAAACAACCTCTAGATTTAACAAGGTTGTCGTTCCAACATATGAGCGTAACCTATTCCCACTCTCCAACATGGAGTGCAAGGTCCCCCTTCGCACATTGAGTTATGAGCCAGAAAGTACTCGTGCGGAACTCCAGAACGGACTCTTCCAACAAAGATACGCTAATAAAAATGTTACTAGAAAATAAGAATGGCCGATCCTATTTCACTTGCAGCCGTTGCTGGTCTAATTTATGCTGGTCGTGCTTTGAGTAACAAGTCCGAACCCGCACCTGTTGTTCAACAAGTCTCCGAGACTACACAGCCCGTTGTTTACAATGACGACATGGTCCCAGAATTTATTGAACAGGAGTTTGAACCTCGTGTAGAAATACCAAATAAGAGAGAAATGGAGAGTTTCGGTGATATTGGTCGCCAACAAAGAAGTGGTGGCCAAGAGATTCTCAACATGAGAAACCGTATGTATGACACTGGTCGTATGAATAACCTTTCACCAATTGAGAAGCAGTTGGTTGGTCCAGGTTTGGGTGTCAGTGCCGATACACCCGCGACTGGTGGTTATCAACAAATGTTCAGGGTGAACCCAATCAATGTTGGTGAATACAAGCTCACAACTCTCCCAGGGCGTTCAGGTCCAGCCGCCGACATCACTGGTGGTCGCGCAGCTGTCGTGGGTCAATTGACTCACAATAAGCCAGAAACCACCGCATTTTTGCCTTCTCGCCTTCCAACGATGTTTGGTCGTGCGCAGGGTATGTCTGGTATGATCCCACGCCAAGAACATGAAAAGACAAAGAGAACCACCAACCGTTCCGAAACTGGACATCGCGCGGATGGTTTGGGTTTCAATGGGGCGAAGCGTTTTGTTTCAGCCCAGACGATGCCACAAGATCCAACTCGTTTCAAGAGCGATCGCAATGATCAACAGTTTGCTCACTACAGCCACGCGGCTCCAGGTATTACGAACTTCAGTGGCGCTTATGCGACCAGTGCGGCTGCTCAGATCACTACAAAGAACAATGAAGAACTCATGAAGTATGGTTTCAGGCCAGAGGACAGACGGGGTAAGGCGAACCGTATGGGTAATGCGGGGCGTATGAATGTCAGAGAGTCCGCACTCAAGCAAGGTGGTGCTCTCACTGCTGTGCGCGTGGATACAAGCCGAACTGACGGACGCTTCGCCGCCGCGAATGGTGGTTGGACCCAAAACTATCAACAGAAACCTTTCCACCAATTCAATGCCTACAAGGGCAACGAGAATCCCAACTCAAGATGCTTGGACATCGCGAAGAGACAACTCCAGAACAACCCATTGTCGCATCACATTTATTAGATTTATTCCAGCCCAATTTAGACAAAAACAATCATTAAAATATTGTGCCTATATTTTAATGAAGGTCCATACCCTTGACATAGATAGTAGCGAAAGAGATACTAATGTGTATCCTTATGCGAACAACTATGTTGTGACACTTAAGGAACCAATTTATGATGTCACCCAGATTAAACTAGTGTCTGCTCGCATTCCAACACCCCAATTGACGACATGTGCAACAAATAAGACTTTTAGTGTTTATGATTCAGGTGCTCCCAATGATACCATTGAAATTACCCTTGATGAAACGAACTACGCGGATGGTGACGCTTTGGCGAGTGATTTAGACCTCAAAATGCAACCCCCTCTCTCATGTATTGATCAAGTTGTGTTTGACTCGGATACAAACGCACTTACATTTTCAAATACAACAACAAGTAATACATTTTCTCTTGAATTTTTTGATGGTACAAACGGTTATCTCAGTAATGCTGTCGTTACAACACCCCATCAAGTTTTAGGGTTTTCATCTAAAAATACAACTTTGGGAAGTAGTGTTATTTCAGGTTCAATCAACTTGGGTGGTCCAAACTCTCTCGTTATGAAATTGACGAGTGGTTCTGATGAGTTTACAAAAACTATTTATTCTGCGACACCTTTTTACACTGGACACATCTTATTAAATGGTACAGATTCCATAAACTATAGCCATGCGGATGATCCACTAACACATGAGTTCTATAAAGGTCCTCAAAAGTTTATTCGTGATGTCAATATTGAATTTTTCTATGTGAGTCACGGGCGTCACATTCCATATGATTTTAGGGGACAGGATCATATATTGAAGTTTGAAATTACAGGTTCTACAGACAAACTTGAAGGATTACCAAAAGTTCCCCTAGAAGATGTCAAGAAGGCTTTGCCGCCACCAATAAGTATCCCTGAACTTGTAGTGGATACTTATAGATGGAAAGAGTATCTCTCCATTGGAGTGATTGTTTTCGTTGGTATTCTTTTGTTGTCCCTGATGAAGCGACGCCCAAAACTTAGCGAGTAATCGCGAAGACTGGTTGCGCTGGCTTGGAGACGCGAGTGGAGATGCCTGAAACAACCATGTAGACCGCAATGGACAACAAGGTGGTGAGGATCGCGGTGAGGGTGTATTGGGTACCACCGTTCTTTGGCACCTTAATCACTTGTTGGATGATCCAGCGGACCAAGTCCATCCAGCTCATCGCGGCCGCAAAGGAGAAGCCCGCGACGATCGCGTTGAGGGATTGGGTTTCCAATTCTTGGGTAACGAGGTTAACAGTCTTGAGAGCTTGGGTGGTCATGTCAGCCATGTTGGAGTTTTTATACTGTATATTCAGAAAATTATCTACTCTGGTAACAACTCTTCCTTCTCAACAATCTTCTTGTACTTTGGTCTCCTGACAATTTGAGATTTAGCAAATATTTGCTCCTCCTCGTCGTCGGAATCTCCATCAGTGCTACTATCCTCGTCAGCTGTAACTCTGAACGATTTATATTCAGAAATTGTCCAACCCTCCGGCTCCGATGTACTCATTACTATTAATAGCATTTTTTAACATCTCTTCTACCGGACTTTGAGGAACCCAAGTATCCCAGCGATCACAGGCTTCATTCATCTGCCTGAATGTGGGATCTTCCCCCGAGTATCTCACAAATGGTGGACACTCACCTGGTTCAACCTCTTCAATGTCCTCCTCGTCTGAGGATTCTTCGTTGTAAATCTCTGGAAAGAGAGAACCGATATCCTGTCCAACCGTATACATAACACAATACTTGATTGCATATTCCATATCTTCTGAAAGCACTGTATCGCGACCACAAGCTTTGGAATATTCTGCTGCGAGTATCATACTTCTCTCAAGAACTGGGAGGAGAATACCCATGAGCGCATCTTGTTGAGATTGTTCATAGGCACCTGAAGTTTCACCAAAACCCGTTTTCATCATCTTTCTTAGTATTTCAAATCAAAAAGAGTTCGGGCAGTTCCCTCACCCACACGAAGGATGTTGTGACTTAATGCGTAGACGCGAACTTGTCTTTCATAATCGGCACAAGGTGTGAGACTTAGGTTGAGGATTTGCTCCTTTACGAGACTAAAGTTCACCTGACCCGTGGGATACCACTTTTCGGGTTCAAGGGCAAAACTATATGAGTAAAATCTTCTCAAAAGTTGTGTCTTGGAGTGATGAATCGCCGCCTGTACAGCTTTGAGAAATATAACATTGCCAGTTTCTTGAGTAATTATTGGTTCACCATCTAGGTCAAGAGTGAGATAATCCAAGTTTTCGTAGAGAATGTACTTGTTACTTGTTTGATCTAAAGTATTATCGTAGTCAAATGGTGTTATGAATTCACCCTCACCAGTTCCAATGTCACCCTGTCTTTGAATGACAAAGTAAAGTTCCTTTACGGGATTGTAAAAATCCAACTTGAAGCGTCCAGATTGTCCACCCTGTGCGATATCAAAAATGTTTTGTTGCACCTGTGTGATTGTGTAGTCTCTCTTCTCATTCTCAATCTTGAGTCTCTCACATGGATCAATAAAAATGACTTCCGAGCAGAGTGTGAATTCTACAATTTTGAGAACTTCACTAAAATCCTGTTTCGTACCATCAACCTTTACCACGAGGTCTTTATAGTTTCTAAGTTTTACTTCAACTTCAACTTCCTGTTTTTTAATGGCACAAAGGGGGATTGCGAGTTCTGGATTATTCAAAAAGTAAAATGGCAAATCAACAAAACATGTCTGAATACTGTCTGATGTTCCAAGATGAGATAAAATGGCACTATCTGAAACTCGGGTTGACACCGATCTCTCTGGATACTTACCAATCAAATATTCAAGTGCTCGTTGCTTTGTTTGAGTCACATTGTGTTCTGAGTATATCTGAAGATAATCACTCGTTAATCTTTGTATAATCTTACCCCCAATGATAAGATCAACAGATTCAATGAGAGCGTGACCAACTGAATCTATGTACCCCAAAAAACCAGTCTGTATTTCTGGAAGTTTAATTTTCAAACTGAGAGTTGTGAGAAGATCACCCACATTTTGACCTATTCTAAATCTCGCCTTTCCACCAAAGTCAACCGCTGTCTCTGGGTCTATGTTTACATATTCTCTTGCAAAGTTTGAATGTTTCTTAAAACTTTGCAAAAAGTATGTGTAGTCTGGGTCTACAGTGAAAAACCTGTCTTGGAGACCAGATGCTTCAAGCTGAATACGCCCAGCCATTACTATTATAAGACTCTAAAATTTTAAACCAGCTAATCCACCACTGACACGAAGTAAGTTGTAATTTACAGCATAAATCCTGGTGTTGTTATTATCAACTGAATTAATTGGATCTATCTCAATTGTAAGAAGTTTATGAGCGATACGACTCATATTGACTTGTCCAGTTGGATAATATACTTCTGGTTGAAGAGCGAAACTATACATAGCAAAATCTGATTTCAGATAATTGTAAGATGCACTGTAGTTATATGGCGAATTTACATGATGTTTAAAAGCTTGTTCATATACAAGAAAGTCGTTATCTCTATCAAAAACAATTGTATTATTAAATTGAAGTTTTATATTTGAAATTGTATTGTAGCGGTGTGGATGATTATCACGAACCGCCTCTTCTGATTGCGAAACAAAGAAAAGTTCCCTCACTGGATGTGAAAAGTTGAGCATGACAGACTTTGTATTTTCACCCGCATTCATCACAAACTTTGACATTTGAACTTGTGTGATTACATAATCAAGTGGTCTAGACATCATAAAGTTTCTTTCATTGTCTGTGAGAAATACAAATTCATTATCAAGTGAAAACTTTTTAATGTTAGCGGTAACACCCGCAGAAGCACCACCGTTTATCAATTCGGGGAGTGATCTCAATTTTATCTTCACCTCAACCAATTGTTTCGTGAGAGCACATGTTGGTATAGCTAAACTTGGATTTCGGTAAAAGTAGAATGGTAAATCCATAAAGTAAGTATATTCAGTACCAGCTGCGTATGTTAAAACATTACTGTGTCCATTCAAGAAGTACAGCGTTTGATTGATGTCATCGTCTGTGTTATGGAGTTGTTGATGCATGTAAATGTACTCACCTGTGATTTTCTCAACGGTTTGACCACCTATGAGAAGCTCGGCACTCTCCACCAAGTGTGAGATGATGGATGGAGACCAGTTATCATCGTTTGGGACTGGATCGTCCAGGGTAACTTTAATAGTCATATTACTCACGAGATCCCCTTTATCGTTGGGTACACGAGAGATGATTGTTTTTCCAAAGTCAATGTCTCCATCAAACTGACTTTCAACATAATCTATCGCAAACTTTGTATGTCTTCTAAAATTCATCAGGAAATATGAAAATTGTGGATCTCCTGTGAGCCATTGGTCTTGGACTCCAGTGGCTGCAAGTCTTAAACGACCAGACATTCCTACTCTATGTGAGTAAAATTTTACTAAATAAAACGGGACACTACTGTAGAATGAATCTTCAATTGAGGAAATTCAAACCTGAGACGATATCGGACGACAGGGTGTGTGTTTTTATAGGTAAACGAAACACAGGTAAATCAACCCTCGTCAAGGATATTATGTACCATAAGAAACATCTTCCAGCTGGTATAGTTCTCTCAGGAACAGAGGAGGGGAATCATTTCTATTCAGAATTTATTCCAGATCTCTTTGTGTATGGCGATTACGATAGAGATGCGATAGAGAGAGTCATGGCGAGACAGAGGAAGTTGGTGGGTGACGGTAAACAAAATTGCGGAGCCTTCATGCTTCTTGACGATTGTATGTATGATAACAAGTTCCTCAAGGATACATGCATCAGGCAGTGCTTCATGAACGGAAGACACTGGAAGATCTTCTTCATGCTCACTATGCAATATTGTATGGATCTCCCACCAGCTCTCAGAGCTAATGTTGATTATGTGTTTCTTCTTAGGGAAAATATACTTCAAAATAGGGAGAAACTCTATAAATCCTTTTTTGGTATCTTTCCAAGCTTTGACATGTTTAACAAGGTCATGGACGCTTGTACAGAAAACTATGAATGTCTCGTGTTAGATAATACAGTAAAATCAAACAGGATACAAGATTGTGTGTTTTGGTACAAGGCATCTATACGCAAAAACTTCCGAGTTGGAAGTCCAGACTTGTGGAGACTTCATAATAAGATGTATAATCCCAAACATATGCAGCAGCGGGAGGATGATGCGAAGAAGGCGACTAAGAAGACTTCTCTAAAGATTACAAAGACGAAATAACAAATAGATATTCTGTAACTTTAGTAGAACGATTCTTTAGATTACGACTACCTTTGTAGCAAGTATAATCAATCTCAATTTTTTCATATTTGTAGGGCCTAAGGATTTCCTCCCATTCATCGGGTTTGATGAAACCTTCATTGTTATATGACACCAAGGTATGTTTAGCTTTCTCAGTAGCCAACTTTAAGGTACGTTCCATAGCTTCTCTAATTTTGTTTTTATAATTGTACTGACTCTTATTCCAATCCCCAGGGATACCTGATACTTTTGAAAGTGTATGAGGTCTCTCATTGGTACAAATGAGATTTAACATGAAATAGTTTGACCCATATGGGTGTTGATTATAGGGTGGATCCAGGTAGATAAGATCAACTTTCGGGAGATCCCTCAGAAAATCACACGCATCTTGGCGATGAACTTCAACATCCCTATGTGGTTCAAGCCACACAGGACAATCAACTTCAATCCTCTTTGTAATTCTATCTTGTGCGTGTCCACCTTTACCACCCCAACCACCTTTGTGGAAACCTTTAAAAACACCAGATGTATTTGTGTGAATACTCGCCCTTACTATGAGAGGTCCTAAACAGTACGGTTTAAGATTCTCGGGGACACACCTCTCAATATAGTCCAACATACCATCAATTCTTCTTCCATTTTCCGGAGTATAAAATTGTCTTTCATTTGAAGCGTAGAGTTCCGTAATAAACCCAACTTTATCTGGACATATGTTCATATTCTCAATATGTTTACAAACATCATCTTGATCGGCCCAAGAAGGTGTCTTCAAGAAACATTTTGAAAGAACTTCACAATATTGTTCAAGATCGTTTACATACATTTTTTCAGAATGACCCAGCAACATTCGTGAAACTACTCCAGAACCAGAGAACGCATCGGCGCATGTTGACGGTCGGAGTTTCTCCACAACATCTTGGATTTTATCAACAAGTTTCCTTTTGTTTCCAATATATGTTATCATTGGCTGTTGAATAAAGTCTGTCATTCTTAGAATTTAATGAAACGATTTCTCTAATACAGGCTGCGTCACTCACTACTCTCAAAAACATGTGAATATACTAAATGTCCACGGATATTAATACTCTCAATTTGTCTGATAATGGAGATGGAATGGTACCTTTGAATGATAACCCCACTACAACTTTCGTGAATCGTGAGCCCGTGTTTTCACAACCCGAAAAAAATGTGAGTCAAAGTAAACAGACGATGGACTCTACGCCAATCAATGACATTATGATGGAGCCACCAATGATGATGGAAGAGCCCAGGATGCAAGGAATGATGCCACAAATGACTGCCCCACAACCCCAGGGTAGTTATGCGATGCCACAACAAGAAGCGAAGCCAGAAAGCAAGAACCCATTCAACCTCACGGACGATCAAATGATTGCTCTCGTTGCGGGTGCTGCGGCTGCTCTCGCGGTGTCTAAGCCAGTTCAAGACAAGCTCGTGACTTCAGTCCCCAAGTTTCTTAACGAACAAGGGAGCCGAAGCATGATTGGCTTGGCTTCAACAGGTTTGGTTGCGGCGCTTGCATTCTATGTGGCGAAGGACTACATCGTGAAGCCCTGATTACTTGATTCCCAACCCATATTAGAATAGATTGAATTATCAATACCTGTATAATAGGTGATTAAAGCTCCTGCTGCAAATGCCGTCATGAGCAAGGCACTCAACTTAAGTGTCTTGCCCCTGTCACTTCCATATTTTTCAACCGCCTCTCGTGTATCTTTTGAAAATGTATTGATCGCGAATGTAATAATTAAGGCAATAATACTCGTAGATACGAAAAAGAGACGATCCACGGCAAGTCGTGGAATACTTCCAACAATGAGACGAAGCACATTTGGCACCACTACAGTCAACCATACGAGGTTAAGATTGTAGTTTTCGCTCATGTGTGGAACGAGTGTCGTACCATACACAGCGAGCCAATAGGCAATGACCATAATCAAAACAGTTAATGGTGTTTTCATTTAATATGGACGAAGAAGATTATTTATCCTGAATGTGCTGTCCACAAAACTTAGTTCTCTCTGGAATCTTGTCATATATACCTAATTCTACGCACATATCACGGAGTTCAATATAATTACTCCAAAATGCATCCGAATGTGAATATTCGTCAACGGTACAATGGGCTAACTCATGGATGAGAACATGGAAGATTTCATTGGGTGTTCCATCAAGACATATCGCAATTTCTTGACCCTTGTTTGTGTTATAACCCACCGTGCCATTCATGGAAATGTAACCTGTTATGGGTATACAGTGTGACAACATGCGAAACTTCTCATGACCATTGGAAGTTAGGTGTTCACGAAGAACGCGATATTTTTCCTTCACCTCGGTGAGTTGTTGAGGTTCCTTGGTCTGAGAAAGTATCAACAAGTTGATGAGAATTAGTATAATGAATGCGATCATCTCTTATATACAAAGATAAATTTACTATAAAGTTCTGAGATTGGGTTGCCCGTGAGACCTTCCCAAAGTTCTAATCTAAATCCTATAGCTTCCAGGTGTGTGATGAGAAGGTCTTTGTAGGCTATAGGTTCAGACCTAGGTCCATCTGCGTAGAAGGGGGTGTCCACTAAGTTTACAAATAGTTTTTCACCGTAGCCGCCATTACCATGGGTCTTCATGAGAAAGAAGTTTCCCATATCATCTTTGAGGGGCACTCTAAATGTCACTTTCTCTGAATCTGGTATAATACCCACAAGTCTCCCACCAGGTTTCATTCTCTTTTTGATTTCACGAATTGAACTAAAAAACTTCTCCCTCGTTTCAAAAATATAATGAAGTGAAAAGTTGTAACACACAATGTCATACTTCCTATTCGGACAGTCGTGTATGTCTCCCTCATAGAAGTTTACCCGCATGTGCATATTCTTTGCACGAGACTTAGCCTCCACGAGGGCTGCTGGCTCTGGATCGCACATACTCATATTTGCGCCACACTTGTGCCATTTCTGAAGATCACCACCAAAACCACAGCCAACATCCAAAATCTGATTACCTTCTTGGGTCACAGACTGTATGAGTTCCCTTTTGGCATTATTATGGTTTTTGCGGATCTCTTCCATACTTTTAAAATTATCTATTCTTTTAACACACTTAGGAGCCTCTTGTTTGAAATATCTACATATTCCTGATTTATGTCAAATCCTATATATTTTCTATTAGATTTTACAGCTGCTACCGCGGTTGTTCCACTACCCATAAATGGATCAAGTACAATAGCATCCTTTTTGGTAAATAGCTGAATGAGATGCTCTATGAGATCTACAGGTTTCACAGAAAGGTGTGTATTGAAGTCACCCTTTTCAGACTTTGTTGGCTTCTTTACTAAAAAGACGCTATCTAACACACCTTCCTGTACAGTCATAACATTTGATGGAAATTTCCCATCGACTTTGGTCTCTTCGGATGTGTTTAAAAGACCTGTACCATATTTTTCAAAATTGTCTATGTATCTTCCCTCAATAGGTTTAACTGCGAGACACATGGGTTCAATTGCCGGTTTTAATTGAGGCGTTCTCCAATCTTTACACACTTCTTTTAGGTTGTCCTTTTCCTCTCGCGTCTTTGTCTTGTCTTTCTCTATTATATGATCTTGTGAAAATGCTTTTACTTGCGATTGTGTGTAAATCCAGGCTAGCATATCCCTAATTTCGAAACCACCATCTTCTATGGCCATAGTCATAGAATGATAGAGTCTTGGACTACTAAACGAAACAAATGCACCACCAGGTTTTAACACTCTGAAAATCTCTTTTGAAACTTCTGAATAAAAATTATAAAAATTCTTTGATTGTTTTCTATCAAACTTCATACCCTTTGGTAAGTTTCCAACAACGGAAGAGGTGCCCTTTTTATCCAACTTACCCTTGTCCCAATCGTTACCGAGACCATCTAAAAAATACGGTGGATCGGTGCACACCATATCGACGGAGTTTTCGGGAAGTTTCTTCATTCCATCGAGGCAACTGATAAGTTCAATTCTATTGACTTCCATTATTACAATAAACGGTGCTAGACTTTAACCTTGATTTTTTCAAACTGGCGATTGAAAATATAATTATCGCGAAATCGTGCTTGAATCGGGGGTTGATAGAATAAATTTTCCGGTTCATTCCCCTTTGAAGCGTCGAGATGTCCAATCTGCCATCTGTCTATGGGTACACTCAATATATGCAGATGCACCCATTTGATTTCTGAGAGTTTCTCCGTGAGGTAATCGTAAGCATTCTTTGACCACTTTATTCGAAGATAATCGAGGAGAATTCTACACTCTTGTTCTTTTCTTGTCATTTTTTGAATCCAGTATCGCTTGACTTCAGCAACTTGCTCTTTTTTTGATCCATTTTCAAGAACATGCTTATTAACGGAGATTCTTTTAGAAATGTCGTTCCATTTTAAAGCAAATGGGTACTCTAACGAATAGAGACCGGATTTGGCATCAACAAGTTTAAGCTTACCAGAACATACCTTATTGAATGGTTGGATACTGTCACGGGTCTCAAGTCCTAGATCTCTAAAGAACTCTACGGTTTCACTTGGTGTAATAAACCTATTTCCGCCCCTATTCTCAGGTTGTGCGAGGAATGCCAATGCCTGACCACCAATTGTCTTTACCCCGGGTAGATTGATATGATTACTTTCCGCAAAGGTTAGTAGTTCTTGTGGATAGCTGTACATGTTAATTGACTAGGAATTATAATCCTTAAGGCAACTTAAGTTGTACATCTTCAGAACCAATTGAAGAAGATGGAAGCCAATTGAATAGGTAATAATAAACATGACCACTCCCCTGTAAAAACTTAAGTCTCTCGAGATCGGTTCGCAACTGACCAATGTCTAGAGTATTAAATACATCGTATCCCAAATTCCTAGCAATCAAAAACGCATCATTGTAAACATCGCCGACCATATAAAACGCATATGCTTGTTTCACAGAGTCCAAATTATCTACTCGGTCATATGGAACGTCATAGAAAGAGATAAAGTCTTCAGTCTCATCATTTACATAAGAATTAATAGGAAGTATCCATCTTTTTACCCAATCTTTATTTATGACTGGAGCAATTTTAAATTGTTCAAAATACTTTTTCAATATTATTGTAACTTTTGGAATATCTTTAGAAGTCATCTTTCTAAATTGTGAAGTTCCACGAAGTTCAAAGTATTTTTCCCTCAAACGATCTGTCTGGTAGAATCCAGTCTTGACAAGTCTCTTGATATTTAGGAATCTATGCCAATATGTACTCTTAACTATGGGTGTTGGTATTTTAGTTACCGCTGTATATACTGCTTGCCAAATATTGTTTGTGTTTGCAATTCTTTTGATTTCACTGATAAGTATTGGAGCAAATCCCTTGTCCCTATACTTGGGATGGACACAAAGGAAATTGATCTGAACCATGTCAAGAATATCGTTACACACCCTCACTTTCATGGGTGCGCTCGATATGTAACCAATGAGTTCTCCACTTTCGGTGTGGCGAATACCCTTACCAGGTAATTCAGTCGCCCATTTGAGAGTATTGGAGGAATAGCACAGTTTAAATGTTTCATCACACACATAGTGTTCACTCAAAAGTTTATGTACTTCTTGAAGGGGTGGCTCTGTCCACGAAAATCCATCGGGGAGTTCAATGGGTTCATTGACCATCTTTCTCTCTTTTTCAATTTCTTTGCCAGCCTCGTATGTCATACCTTCATGAGGAACAGGTTGTTTATCCCAAAATGTTCTCATTGACTTATAATCACATAATACTTTTAAGCTGGCTTAAAGTTTTAATGGTAGTATAACACATAAAATGTCTCTCGAGCAAGATTATACCACTGTTCCTGGTCAGCTATACGCATGCCTTTCTGTCGTTGGTCCAGAAGCGCCACAAAAGAACGATAAGTTCGGTATCAAGATTCGTGGTGCCTTTGCCTCTCGCGACGAAGCTGCCGCGCACGCGAAGCGTCTTCAAAAAGAAGATAACACCTTTGACATCTATGTTGTTGACATGTACAAGTGGCTTCTCATCCCCCCAGATCCTCTCAAGATTGAGGATGTTCACTACCAAAATGAGAAGTTGGAAGAAATCATGAGTGGTTACAAGGAGAACCAATCTGAAGCTGCGCGGATGTTCAACGAGCGTAAGCGTGACATGATGGAGGCGAAGTCGTACGCGAAACCTGGTGACGAAAACTCACTCTTCTACACCAAGCCAGATGAACCACCCGTGAGTCACCCAGCCGAAGTTCTTGAGCGCCTCAAGAAAGAAAAGCCAGACGCCTCTATGGAAGATCTTGTTAAGGAGGCTGATGCCGTTGTCGCCGCTGAGATGGAAGAGCGACGCAAGTGGCGTGAGGAACAGGCTTCTTCTACCGAAGCTAAGATTGAAGAAGCTAAGGATGAGGGTGAACCAGAAGTTTCATCAGCCTAAATATAATATTCGTTAATTTTAAAGCAAAATGTGGAAAATTCTTATGACCATACTTTTGACAAGTGCGTTCTTTATTTTGTTTTTTGAACAGGGTATGTCTTCAAAAAACAAAAGTAGGAGAGATGAGAAGGTGAGCACAGCTCATGGATTTATTGAGGATACTCGCGATGCGTTTATCGTGCCAGTGTATCCAACACAGGTTATGAATCGTGATATTACAGGGAAGGTTATACCTATTTATGGGGACATTGGTGACTTTGTTCCATACTCAAGCGTACCTGAGGATCACTGGTTGCATGGTTTTCCCCATGAAAAAGCCTAATAAGAAGACAGCGAAAGCTATAATCCATGTGGATTTGTCTACACCCGTTAGAAAATCTGCTCTTTCTGGATATGGCTGAAATTGTTGTTGTGGATACATCATCTCTGAAGGTTGAAAATAGTATTGATCATTTTGTTGTAAACTCTGATCGTTTATTGGTGTACTATCTTCATCCTTTCCTTGATCTTTAAATGGATCAGTCGCTGGATTATAATCAATTGGATTTCCTATATCAGTTTCCATTTTTTAATATATCCCTTGTTTTTTTTAAGCGTCTTCTTCCTCACTCTCTTCGTCATCGTCCACTAAAAAATCCTTCAAACTACCCTCATCGTCGTCGTCTTCGCTGTCGTCTTCAGAATAGTACTCGTCTTCTGTATCAATATCCGACCCAATGTCGGAATCGTGGTCTTCGGGGGCGTAATCGTCTTCAAGAACAGTTTCTTCTGGTTGATAGAGTTCTGGCTTCTTTATTTGTCTCCCTGAGCGTGTTCTGGTCTGAACCATTTAAATAAATAAAGACTCTTGCCTTTTAAGTATCTTTTCTTGTATTTCTTCTCTAAAGTCAAAATCCGCGTACAATGCGAGCTCTTCAAGAGCGTTTTGCGCATCTATGTGACGCCCTTCACTTTTATACTTAAGATACTCTTTATATAGTTCTGGATGAACACCGGAATACATGTGAAATTCGTCTGTTTCTGGTACTATTTTGGGAATTTCAATATCGTTGATGAGTTTTACTGCGAGATACACAGTCACACCAACGAGAATGAGAGCCATTCTTCTACTGTTGCGCTTTATTTTTTTTCGGGTGGTTTGAGTGCTTGCTTCACACTACCACTAAGTTCATGAACTCTCACACTCCCCCTTGGAGTCCTTTTACAAACTGGACATTTTTGAGATATCTTACCATTCTTGATAACATATGACATCGCAGCTCCTTCATGATCACCTCTAATTATCTCACAATATGAAGATGTTGTTAACACTGTAAAGTCCTTTTTCAAACGAGTAATTTTCACAACATGTGTATCTTTGGGACACGCCATACATCTTTGCATGAATGATTCCAGATGTGGCTTCACATCACTCTGTTTAATCTGAGGCTTCTCCTCAAACTTTTTGATTTCTGGACACTTCTTCAAGTCTTCCTTTTTGGGATACAACTTTTCAACAATCTTGGGTGTGAGGTTGTGCTTACGACCATAGAAGTCTTTACAGAAACCATCACGCCGACCCCGAATTGTTTCACAACGACAGAAACACTTTTGAGCTATCACAGATCCACTAATATGAAACCAGATGTGATTAGAGCTATGTGGTCTCTTGAGATTTTCACAATATTTGGAGTTTGTTGAAACGAGGTATGTCTCATTGTGTTTGAAGAGTTTTGTAATCATAGCACCACTCTGTCCCTCCATATTTCTTTGGACAAAGTTCTCAACGAGACCCCTGAGTTCATCATCCTCAATCTCATCTTTTGTCTGTGCAGATGTAAATGAACCCTCCTTAATAACGGAGGATGGTGGTTCAACTGTATTGTATTCTATAGAATTAGTTCTTACAGAAGACATTTTAAGTATTTCTGGGTCTGGGTCGTGACTAATTTTTAAAAGTGTACTCAGTGGACCATATTTATATATAAATACGGGTAGGTATGCGACTTGTACGATTTTACCTTTGTCACCACATCCTTCACATCCCTGACCACCACACGGCATATGTTTTGCCATTTTGTGAGACCACGGCATCCGAAGACCACTTCCCTTTGTTTTTCTCTGTATGGATCCATATACAGAAGAATCAATGATTTCATTCCAATCTATAGATCCCTTTGCTATAGACAAAGCAACGAGAATGTGTTCCCGAAGTGCTAGTGCCGATTCTTGATTTACTGGAAATCCACACCAATTAAGATGTATCCCAGTTTTTATATATTCACCAGCTGTTTTGGGGGGTGATACACAAATGAGACACTCCTTACCACCATGATATTTGACTTTATCACAAATGATTTTACAGATATCTCGAATCTCATTCATTGTGAGCGCTTTTTCATCCTTGTAGTCAATATCCACAAAGAAGTTGTATATGGGACTCTTTTGTTCAACGACAAAGAGTTCTTCACCAGTCCTGATAGCCTGAATATACTTTTCGTGGAACTCGTTCAATTTATCAAATGGCACGGAAAGGACTCCTCCGTCCATGAGCACATGTGATAGATTGGTTGCATTATTAAATTTTTGTTCTTTGCACCACCTTTTAAACATACCTTTGTATCGCGTCTAACCTCTAAACCACCTCATCACAGAAACATCTCTATATTCCCTACTTTCAGAAAGTTCTTTCTTGATGACGAGGAGTTCATAGACTTTCTTTTCCTCATTCTCCTTAATCCATTCCTCTATTTCTTCTTCACAGAGACCTCTGTTTGATTTGAGGAGCTCTCCAATCTGCATTAAAATGTAAGACTTTGACTTCATTCTACTTAATAGAGAATGTTTTTCTATTGAGAGAACTCACACACGAGTAAAACTCTGGATTTCTGAGGACATTGTCCACGATGAGTTTCCATCGCTTGCGGGTATTGAACTCCTCGAGGGTGTCAAAACTCATGTAGTCATTTTCATCAAAAGTTTTCTTTATTGGTTGTTTATTAATCTTCTTAAGATTTGTCTTTTGTTTTTCTTCATAAAACTTCTTTACGAGTGTTTGTTGTTGTGGTTTGGTGTAGTCCACAAAAAAGATGAAAACATTATATTCCAAATCCACTGTTGGACTCTCTTTGACTGTAAATTTAAACTCCGTATACTCACCGTTTTTGAGGGCAACCACACCACGGGTCTCTTCCTCGAGTTCACGAAGAGCGCAGCGAAGGGGGTTGAAAATCTCCCGTCGTCTACACCCCCCTGTGACAAAAATCCAATCCTTAAAACGCCGATCCCTCACTGTGAGGAATTTAGGCTTTTCATCGGCAAAACTGACCGGTATCGCTATAGCTTTGTATTTTTTCATTGCGCATTCGCAAGTTATAATAACTGAATATGTTTATTCTTCCACATTTTCTTCGGCATCTTCCTTTTCAGTTTCTGGTTCAGCTTCGGGTGTGGCTTTCGCTTCGGGTGCACTGAGACGATGCACGAGGTGGGCTGAGAAATTCTTAAGATTTTCAACATCTTGTTTAGCCTTGTTCATCTCCTTAAATAGGAAGACAACACCGGCAATCGCCACAATTGTGGCGATCATCATAAGGGTTTCACGGTCCATTGGAATCATTATAGTCTATACGCGATTCTTCTTTTTAAGTAAGAGCACCCATATGTGTTCTGCCTGAGGGAGGGCATTCATAAGGTGATTGAGCAAACTGCACGGCTTCGTAATGCGTAGGTTCACAAGACTTTTGAGTTGGTGGTGTGGGTTGACCGACAAACTTTTCAAGTGTCCTGGATTTGGGATCGTACGTCAATACAAAAACGATGGCGAGAAGGAAAACTAGGTTCCACATGTGTTTTATTAATTAGTTAGAATATAAAAGTCCACCCATACCATTCTCAATGCGGAGAATGTTGTAGTTGACCGCGTAGATGTCATCATCGCAGTCCCGGGTGTCATTCACGATGCGAGCCGAATCAAGGCGGGAGAAGTTGAGGGTACCAGTTGGTTGCAACTTACCGGCATCCAAGCAGAATGGGTACACAAAGAGTGTCTTGAGGGTCGCTGGCTTGGCCGCATTTGTGGTGTGGAAGTAGAGTGGGACGTGGGAGAAGTTTGGATCCGCAAATTTGAAGTCCGCGACATCGGTCCCGTTGATTTGGAGCTTGAGCTTGTTGTCGTCATTGAGGATCTCGAGAGCCGACGCCTTACCAGCCGCCAAGTATTTGACTGGGTGATTGAAGTTGAGCTCTTGGATCTTGGTCGCAGAGGCGGTCGCCTTTTGGACTTGGGTGATGATCATGTTTTGTGGCTTGGAGGCGAAGAACTCGCGCTCTTCGGTATCCAAGTACACATAGTTCGCGTAGACATCCCACTTATCGGTGGCAGCATCGGAGCCCCAAGTAATGCGAAGTTCCACATCGTGGTACTGGAGAGCAATGAGGGGAAGGGCGGTTTGGAGGTTTTCGCAGAACGCGAAGCGGAGGGGGTAGAATCGGGAAGTGTTGGCACCACCGAAAAGGTCACCCGAGACGGACTTGGAAGAGTTTGTGGCGGAGAGCACAGGGGCGATGAGGGTGGAGTAGGTGGAGTCCTGGTCATCAATGACTTGGCCACCCACGAGGAGTTCGATCTTATCGATCTTTGTGCGCCAGTCGGCGGCACTGTATCCCTGGGCCGCGGAGCCGTCATTGGGGACAAGGTACACATAGCTGAGGAGATCCCCCTTGCGTTCAAAGCGAATGGTGGACATACCCCCATTAGAGACATTCCCCTGGATCACTTGGCGTTCCACAGTTTGGGAGAAGTTTGTGTGTCGCTTGTAGGTTGAGCGGAAAAAGCTGATTTCAGGTTGACCGACAAGGTGCGCATCCTGAGCACCGACGGCCACGAGTTGAGCAATACCACCAGACATTTTATATTATAGTGAGAGTTTTTTTTAAGTGTTGTAGACTATAATATAAATTGTGTAATTGTATTTTATATATTAAATTAAGACCAAATCGCTGTTGGTTTTGTAGGCCATTCTAGATCACCTTCTGTAGGATTGAATGCTATTGCTCTCAGTTGGGTTCGATATTCTTTGAACTCCATATAATTTGTAAGATATGGTGTATTTGTTTCATCAGTTACATCTTGAAGTGTTGTCCAGTCAGTTTCTAATAATAAATGTTTTGCTAATGCTTCATTTTCTTGGGCTGTAGGTCCCGATAAGTCCAATGTTGGTTGTCCATTTTCATCACCGATGATCTTCTTTCCCGTGACACGCTGTTGTTCAAATATATCATCATACACCTCTCTTGTGATTTCAATGGCGTCATCTGGTCTATTCGCTTCACTCACATTATCGATATAAAAACCACACGTTGTTTTTGAGAAGTAGATGGCGTCTGTCATTATATCATTATATGACAATTTATTATTTAACGACCCACCGCGATGTAATACCATGTACCATAGCGCGCACCACTCGAGTAAATTCTAAAACCGGTATTTGAAATCTGTCCACTGCACCAAGCGTAAGAGGCGGCGGAGGTGTCTTCATTTCTGGTCGTAACAACTGAGTAGATAGCACCAAATGCAGCTCTAAATGTCATGTACGCACTTGTCTGTGGAATAGTACCACTTAACCCCCAATTGATTAAATACTTGTTTGATCCTTGGCTGCCAATGCGCGCGTATCCCTGTCCATTATCATAGAATTGGTAGCCAGTGAGTGCGGTCGCATTGGTCGCATTGGTGGCAAAACCTGCAGACTGC
>Ga0181605_10001215_pt1 | contig 24702 bp, 18 predicted proteins | sample 041ome_11_FD_148676 | JGI IMG/M metagenome (GOLD analysis project Ga0181605, IMG submission 148676) | Coastal salt marsh microbial communities from the Groves Creek Marsh, Skidaway Island, Georgia - 041411US metaG (spades assembly) | ecosystem: Environmental > Aquatic > Marine > Intertidal zone...
GTGCGTTGTCCTCGATGCTGTAGGTGTCTAGAAGATCCTCGTACTCTTGCACAGTACCGAGGAATCCAGCTTGACCCAACACAGCGGCTTTATGATTAGGCTTGTATCTTTGAATGTACCTCAAATCCAGTCCGTCATCCAGTCCCGCTTCCTCAAGGCGTCGCATGATGCGCGAAGGCTTGGCGCCATCTCGCACGCAACCATCGATGAAAGTTTTCTGTTCGGCAGTTGCACGAGTTCTACGATTGACTGTGGGCACGTGCGCGTTATGGATGTTATTGACAGGTTCTTCTATCGATCCTGTTCCCGTATCCCGCCCTCCGATGAGCACATACACGTAGTAACCACACCCGCACGTGCGCCAGTCAGCGCACGCGAATTTAAACTTCCATGCTCTTTCAGTAGTATTGTAGAACTCCTTTCGAAGCACGGGCGCTGACTGGCGAAAAAGACCTGCCTCACGAAGTTGTTCACGGGCAACGTCGATACGGTCGCGCGAGCCGTTCTGCAGGTCGAACGCGAACTCCGAGAGAGTAACGAACTCGCGTCGAAGGCGTGGATGAGCAGCACCAATCACGTCGCCCACGGGTGCAAGATGACGGTCATTCTCGTCGTGCTCCGACTCCGACTCGGACGACTGAGACAACGCCCTCGGCCGTACGCGCCTCGGAGCGTTCGTGAGCGGCGCAAACGGCGCGCGCATCGACGTATGACGGCGGCGCGGCGGTTTTTCGCGCGGCACTTCGTTTGGGTCCGCTTTAAGTAGTTTGGGTCCGCTTTAGTAGTGTTTGGATCCGTTATAGTGCTATCTTGGGTCCGCCCTCAGTATTTTTTCCGGCAGAACGACACGGCAGAGCTCGCCGGGTGGAGCGAAGAGGGAGCTCCGCCAGAGAAAGTGCTCGTGGGCCTTTGGTACCGTGACTTCGTCCGGCGCAAGATCGGCGATCGCCTCCGCGCGGCCGTCACGGAGCCGGCGGTTCTGGCCGCGCTCAACTATCTCGAGCAGCAGCCGCCGCGACCTGCGCGTCACCGTCGCGCGCGCCTCGCGTAGCAGCTTGCCCCGAGTAAAATACATACACAGAAGACAAAACCAACGACCCCCTCGTGAGCGCATGACACGCTTACATCAGTGAACGCAACGGGGACTCGGCGACACCGACGACCCAGCGGGACACAAAATCAAGTCTAGGAGAAAGAACACCAAACTTGTAGTCATCAATCAATGCCCTTCAGACTCCAGAAGGGATAATAACGCTCGCACCACGGGCGTCGACGCGAGCGTCGCCGACGGATGGTTGATGCGAGCGAGAAGCAGTTCGTCAACCTTGGCGCGCAGCGCTTTCACGAGAACGCCGATTTTTGCGGGCGCTGCGAACGTCGCCCAATCGTCGACGCGAACGAGACCTTGCTCGTGGTGGACAGCGATATCGCCGCCAAAAAGTAGAAGCGAATACGAACCGACCATGGTGTTGTCGCGAATGTACACTTTTGCCGTCTCGACGCGTTCGCTGTATACGATCCATCGGCTCTCGAACTTCCCACAGTGAAAGTTTACCGATGCCGGGTGTAAGAACACGCGCCCAAGGTCCTTCGAGTAGTATTTCAGCTCGCGACTGTTCGCAGCCTTCGCCACGGCCCCGGATGTCGTCTGCGCGTACTTGGTCTCTGGATGCTTCACTCGAACGACATGAGGGTAGAAGCCAGCGACGAGCGCGCCTTTAATCACGCGGGCAGTTTCGCTGTTTGAATCAGCCTCCGTTCCTCCCGTTCCGAAACGGCGCATGTTGTTGATGTACTCGCGCCTCACGAAACCTAAATCGGCGAGAATCGTCGCGTAGTCAAGCCGACTCGCATGTACCGCCTCAAGCGCTTGCGAACTCAAAAAGTATTCCTCGCAATACCGTCGTTCGAACGGCTTTCCTCGCGCCTTTGCCTTTGCCCATCCCTTATACGCCGCAACCATGGTCAGGTGGTCCGATTTTGTCGCGGAAAGACTTCGCTTCGCCTTGTCCGCGGCGTCGCGATTATCCTTCGGCGAGAAGAACAACGGTCTACCGCTCATCGCTCCGGCGATCGTGAGAATAGGATCGAGACAGCCCAACAACGCGCCAAACAAAAGCATTTTACCTATACGAGCGTCGACAGGCATCTGCGCCAAGTGACGTCCGAGCGGCGTCAAACGTTCATCGGCGTCGAATGCTCGCAACGCGCAAAGCTCGTCAAGTGCGGCGTGAATTGCGCGAGTATCAGGCGGTGTCAAAGCGGCGCCGAGCGTCTGCGCGACTGGTTGTTCGCTCATAGCCTTGATGGACAAACACAACTGCTGAAGCGGCGTTCGAAGCATTTCGGGCGGTTGCTGAGGCAACATGTTCGCGAACTGCGCTCGCGAAAACATTGCGAACCGCGCGCCCGGCGCCGTGCGACCAGAACGACCTCGCCGCTGCTTCGCCGCCGCCTGCGAGACCCAAGTGTCTGCAAGCACTGATAACCCGCGCAACGTATCGTACTGCATCTCTTTAGCACGTCCCGTATCGATGACATACCGCACGTCGTCAATCGTCACGGATGTCTCCGCAATGTTGGTCGCCACGACGATTTTCCGCACTCCATCTGGCGGACGTTCGAATATACGCTTCTGATCTTTGGAGGACAGCGAGCCGTAAAGCGGTAGAATGCGGAGCGCACCGACGTCATCCGCCTCTAAAAGGCGTGATTGCTCGAGTTTGCGAATCAACCGCAAAATTTCAAATTGACCCGGCATGAAAATGAGGATCGCGCCGAGGCCGACATCTTTCGGGTTTGTTCCCGCAATGGGCGGTGGAACTAGCGCACTCGGACCGTTTTCAAGCTCTGTTTGAATAATTGCACCAACGAGCTGCTCGATGGCGTCATAGTTGATGATGGTTTCGTCGACGTTTTGAATACTTCTTTGAGTCGGGACAGAGTACCCATTCAACGCTCTCGACGCCTCAGACAGCAAGTCCGCTCGTCGACGTTCCTCCTCGATTTGCGTGGGTGTCATCGCAGGTGTCTCGCCGAATTGGTCTTCAACGTCTGGCGCACGTTTTACCTCATACGCGCGTTCATCGTCAGCTAAATCCCAATCGTCAGGAACGTCGTCGATGCCGTCGTCGTCGTCGTCGTCGTCGTCGTCGTCGTCGTCGTCCGAGCCACCTTTGTCCAGCCCGAGAGCGGCGCGCTCAGCCTTACGTTGCGCAGCTTTTTCGGCTAAAAGCGTCTCAACTTCTGCGTTTGACTTCACGCGTTTGATTTGCTTGCGCTTCGCGTATGGTCCACCCTTGCCGACCGTATGACCAGTCATTTCGAATACGTCTTCTAAGAAGTATTCGCGAACGGGATGCGTGAAGCCGGCTATGTGGACTTGCGTCGTCGACACGCCGCTTACCGCGGCGATTGCGGATGGATGCTTGAAATAGTCATCGAACAGGTCCGCATCCGCGGTGGCGGACATAAGTACGATTCGTATTTTCGGGTTCTTTGCTATGACTCTTCGCAGGAGCAGCAGCAACAAGTCGGAGTCGACTGAACGTTCGTGAACTTCGTCAAGAATAACGTGCGTCGTGTTCGCGAGCAAGGGATCGGAAAGCAATCTTCTAAGCAGAACACCAGTCGTGCAGAAAAGAAGTCGCGTTTTCGACGATTGCTTGGATTCGAGTCGAACGGAGTAGCCGACGACGTCACCGCACCTCTCACAGCGCTCCGCCGCGACTCGTTCGGCGAGGCCGATGGCGGAAATTCGACGTGGCTGAGTGACGATGATGTTAGTCTCACCGCCACGGCCCGCGGCGATTTCAGATTCAAGTATGAACTGAGGCACTTGCGTTGACTTGCCGCAACCAGTCTCGCCGCTCAGGACAACCACAGATGATTTGTTCACGGCTCGAGTCACTTCTTCTCGACTTCCGCTCGCCGGCAAATTCAAACGCACGTTCATCATCGCATACGCTTCACCTTTGCCGGATTTTGCCGACTCAAGGTATGCATTGAAAGCATCGAGCAACCTTCGATTCTCAGACACGATATCGCTCTCGGAAAGCCCTCGATGCGGGCGTTTTGTGTTCTGTCGTTTCGACTCCGCCGCCGCCAGAGATGGCGTCGCGGCGCGATTTGGGGCGACGTTCGGCACTCGTGGCTTCGGTACGGGTGGCCGATTCGATGCATCCGCAGCGCTGATAGTTTGCAACGACGAATGTGTTTTCGCGACTTTCTCCACCAAGCTTCCGGCAGCCTCTATCATAGTGTACACGCAAGGCGCGCCGCATCCATCAATGGCGAGCTTCGCAAGCGCTCGAGTCGCGCTGAAAAACTCAGCTCGAAGTTCACCGTGCGCATGAAATGCAATCAGAGGCGGTTCAATCGCTGGATAGCCACCGTTTTTGAGGCGGTACACTTCGAGATATCCCTTCACGCCGGCGGATGTATCGATTGCGACGCGAACGCCGGCGGGTAAGCGCTCAACCGTGTCTTCGCCGCAAATGGCTTCTATCGCCGTCAATTCGTCTTCCCAGTCTTCGTCGTTTGCATCAGAATCGTGGGTCGGCCACGCCTCGTACGATTTCGAAATTCCAGCGAGAACTTGGCCGAATAAGTGAGCGTGCGCTTCCTCTCGACTGGAGTGCGCGCGCAATGCGTCGTCGCACGCCGTCGCCGCGTAACCGCGCTCCCAGAGCCAGGCCGCATCCTCGCTCGACGGCCTCGAATCGATCTCCACGGGTTGAGCGGGTTTGGTTTTACTGAGTAACACCACTCCACCCTCGTTGAGCGATTTAGGAGCGTACACCGTGGGTAGCCTGTAGTCGGGCACGTGAACGCACAACCAGCTAATCGCGCCATCCAGCGCGGCGATGTCTTTCGATTTCGTCGCTTTCGATGCCGCCAGTGCGTCTTCGCGCCCGAACCCTAAGCTTTCCAATTTGTCACACAACGCGTTCACCCCAGCTATCTCAACGTCTTCTTCGAGCTGCATGTCTTCGTCTTCGTCTTCGTCTTCGTCAGACGCGGACTCGTAATCTTCTTTGAGTATGGATTCCACGAGTGCTCGCTTTTCCTCACTCATAGTCAAGACTTGTGCCATCTCCTGCTTTGCAAGTCGTTTCATTCGGGCGATGCGTTGCTCCTCTCTCGCCGCTCGCTTCTTCGCATCCTCCACTTTCTTTTTTTCCATCTCTTCGCATTGTGTGAAGGTCTCCTTGTATTGATTCGGCAACAGGCGCTGCAAAGGTAGCGTGTTGGCAATTTTCGCCAGCGCCACCACCGCGACTCTATGCTCAGCCTCTAATTTCGTCTCGCACTTTTCGTTCCAGAAGAACACCTTGTCCTTGTCGGGCTTGTGCTTGTCTCTTAAAACGAGTTTGCACGTCCACGTCGATTCGCCGTCGAGCTTTTCTTCCTTCGCACGAAACACGGGAGCCTTATACTCCTTCTGTTTTTGCACAAACTCGCGTAAGATTGTGCTCGGGAGCTTACAGCTCATTCTTGCAAACGGCGTGGCGACCTTGGAGTCGGGATTCGCGGCGCGTTCCTTCGCCGCTTCCTCCTTGAATTTTTCGCGCTCCGCGATGATGAGCGCCGCCTTCGCGCTCACCTTTGTCGTCTTCCCATCGCCCACCACGGACTCCGAACCGCTCTGTTCGGCCACGACATCGGCGTGCTGCTTCGCGATGTGCTGTTTCAGTCTGTCCTGTTGCTTGAATATCCGATCGCAGTGCGGACACGGGAGCTCTTTTGGTTTTACTTGCGCTGGGTCGAAGCCGCTCTTAGAGCTCATCGCTCCGGATGACACGATGCCGCGCTTGGCTTTCGCCAAGGCTTTCTTCTGGGCGTTACTGGGACCCATGACGCGCGCGCACTCCCCACGCGCGCGCGCGCGAGCGAGGTCGCGCGACGCGCGCGAGCGAGGCGACGTGTGACGGCGCGCGGACGCCTCCGCAGACTGCGACGCGCGTGTTCACGCATGACGACCCTTCGACGCCTCATCGCGCGCACGGCGCGCTCGGTGACGTCGATGCGAACGCGCGCATCGCTCTCCGCGTCCTCGTTTCACGCGAACGGCGACCGCGCGAGTGCGGTGGAGGAGGCGAACGCCTCGCTCGACGAAACGTTCGGCCTCGGCGGCGTTCGCGTCGGCGGTGGAGGCGATGACGCGGCGCCTACGGGTCGCTTAACGCACGTAGACGAGCGCTCGGGTGCTGCGTCCATGGTGAACGTCGGTTCGAAGCCGTCGACGTCGAGAGAAGCGACGGCGTCGGCGCGGGTGTGGCTCGGCGCCGAGGCGTTCGCGTTGGTACGAGAAAATAGAATGAAAAAGGGTGACGTACTCGCCACCGCGCGCATCGCGGGGATCATGGGGGCGAAAAAAACGCACGACTTGATTCCGTTGTGTCACGCCATCGCGATCGACGCGGTGAAAGTTGATTTAACGCTGAATGAAAGCGAGCGCGCCGTCGACATCGTCGCGGTAGCTTCGTGTACTGGTAAAACGGGAGTGGAGATGGAGGCGCTCACGGCGGCGGCGGTGAGTGGGTTGACGATTTACGACATGTGTAAAGCGGTGAGTAAGGACATCGTCATCGGAGACGTTAGGTTAGAGGCCAAAGTTGGTGGCAAGAGCGGGAATTGGTCGCGGCGTGAAATAGAATAGAAAGCGAAACATGGCGTCGGCGACGATGGAGCTTTCGTATTAGAACTAAACATCTATCTTCGCGCTATTCGAACTCGCGTACGCAGCGCAGTAATTTACAGTAGAAGCCATCCCACTCCGAGAGCGAGCATGGCGAAAGCCCCTCCGCCCCAGAATGCGCCAGCGGAGCCGAGCTGATCGCACAGGAATCCTGCCATGTAGTTGCCGAAACCAAGAGAAAGGCCTTGTGACATTGCGGCGATGGCGAATCCAGTGCCGCGCACGTTTGGTGGCATCGTCGCGCTCAGCACCGCTTTCATGTTCCCTTGCGTCATGGACATGTGAACGCCGACAACCAGATACCCCAAGAACACCTGCCACGGGACGTTCGCCATGACTAGAATGACGTCGGCGACGACCATGAGGCCGAAACCGACGAGAAGCATGTTCTTACGGCCGTCTCGTCCTCTTTGATCGGCGTTGTCCGCGTACACTCCTAGTGGATACGTCAACGCCGACTGCATGATGTTCGTCGCAAACATGAGGACCGGCAAGTAAGCCACTTGCATTCCGACAGCTTTGGCGTGTAGTGTGACGAAAGCTTCGCTAAATCTGGCGACTTTGAGAATTGAAAACACGAGAAGAGCTCGCCAAAACGCCCAAGGCAGCTGCGCCACCTCTGTCCAACTCCAATTCCATTCGCCCCACATGAAGCTCGTAGCCGAGGAGCTTTTCGTTCTTCCGGCGCCTTGTTGTTGAGCTTCGGCCCACGGATCATCGGCCCAAATCAAAGCTCGCGTCCGCAAGTCATCTTGAGTCATTTCACCACCGTCGGCGCGCCGAAACCAAGTTTTTCGCCTTCTCGTTTTTCTGATGCGCACCGTTCCTTCGTTTTCGGGAGCGCCCTTAGACTCTTCAAAGCCATCGACGATTTGATCTAAGAATGGCGACACCATTTTCGCCCGAGATTTCATTTGCCACAGCCAATCTCGCACCGTCTTCCATGTCTTTTGCCCGCGATGCCAAACGATTTCTCTGACGTTTGACGTGCACGCGGTGCGTCGCCAACGCGCTCGAAGATGGGGCATGGCTAGTGGACCCCGCGTGTGACGTTTCCACGACGGCAGCGCGCGTCCTCGACCCGGCAGCATGAGCGGCTTGTACTTGGGCTTACTCATCAGACGTTTCGGTTTTCGCACGCCCTTAATGAGAATGAAGATGGCGATGATGGACGGCACGGCGGCCAACGTGAAGGTGGCGCGAAAGTTATTGTGCGTCGCCTTCATGCACGTCATCGCCGCAAGAGAGCCCATAACACCGCCAAGCGTCGTCATCGACTGATGCAATCCATACGTGGATGAACGCTTCGGTCTCGGCGATAAATCTGCGATGAGTGCGTCCGTCGGCGCGGCGCGAATCCCCTTACCAAATCGATCCAAAAGCTTGCCTAGCACAACCTGTTGCACGCTCACCGCGGAAGCCAACGTGAGTTTCATAGCCGCCGTCATGATTGAACCGACGGCAATGACCTTGACGCGAGACTTGAGGACGTCCGAAAGCACGCCAGAGAACACTCGGCTAAAGTTTGAAACGAAGAGCGCGAACCCTTCCATGGCGCCGATGCGCGTGTTGCTAAATCCAAATTCCGTTTGCATGAACACCGGCAGCAAGGAGAACACCATGCACGTCGACGCCGTCCATAAGAATCCACAGGTCGCGAGCGCCCAAACCGAGAGATTATCCACTGGGTTTTGCACAACCGTCGGCAGCGGCGTTCTCGCCTGCCCGGGCAGTCTGTGTAACACGTAGTGAATGATCCCGGGCACGCCCTGTCCCCCCACATTTTTCGCACGTCTTCCATCCACGTTCGACGTCGTGTCATCCTCGTCTTCTTCCTCTTCGTCTTCGTCCATCGATTTCACGCCCTCCATCTCGCGTATGTAGCCCGCGTACCAAACTTCTTCGCTCGAGGGCTGTTTCACGCGCTTTCTAAAAACCGTGCCTTCCGCGAACGTCACGTCCATATCCTCGTCGCCACCGTCTGCAGATGGCGCATCGCCGTCGGTGCCGTCGTTTTCGTCGCCGTTCGGTCCCTCGCGCGGAAGTTTACCGATCCCCGGCGGCTCGTCGATGGCTCGCGTTCGCGTCCTTGTCCGAGAACCTCGCCTCGAGCCGTCGGCGCCGTCGCGCGTCCTCGACGTCGACGTCGACGTCGACGTGCGCACGGATGAGACTTTTCGCTCGATCACGAGCGTGTCTATGGAATCCCGCGCGCTCGATCCTCCATCGCGCGCCGACGCCGACGCCGTCGTCCCGCGCGCTTGGATTCCTCCCCCCGCGCGACGCCGCGACGCCGCGCGTCTGAACGCCCTCTCGCTCGGTCCCCCCCTCGCGCGCGACGTCGCGCGCGTCGCGCACGCCGCGTTCGGCGTCGCGCACGCCATCGTTCTCGCCCTCGCGCGCGTCGCGACCGACGTCTTCTACGCTTACCGACGCGCCCGCGTCCGCGACCGCGCGTCTGGCGCGTGCTCGAGCGTGCCGTCGATTCGCCGCGCCGCCGTCGCGCGCGCGCCGCCGTCGCGCGCGCGCGTCGCGCCGATCCCGCGGCGCGCTCGCCGACGCGCGTTCGCCGCGCGCGCGCGCTCGATCGACCACTCGCGCGCGCCGAGGCGCGACGCAGTGCGGGCGCGCGCGCCGAGGCGCGGTCGGTCGGTCGGTCGCCGCGCGATCGCGGGCGCTCCGATGATGGCCATCCAAAGCGCTCGAATGCGTGGAGCGACGCGATATCAGCCTGCGAATGTTCACATAACATAACTCTGACTGCGAATGTCCGAACACGCGGCGTTCGCGTTCGCGGTCCTCCGCGTTCGTCGCGCACACGCGCGCGCGCGAACGACGCCCGACGTCGACGCGAGCGACGAGCGACGCAAAGTTTTTACGGCGAGAATCGCGCGCGCCCAGGACGCACGCGCGCCCAGGACGTCTCGACGCGACGCGCACGACGCAAACGCGGATAGCGAACGACGAGGACGATGATGACGACGGCAAACGTCTCGCGGGTCGCCGCGACGCGCGCGATGACGACGTCGACGACGTCGACGCGACGCGTGATGGCGAGTAAATACATCGCGCGAACGGCGACGACGACGACGACGGATGCGCGCGGACGGGCGCACCGACGCGCGGGCGCGATCGCGCTCGGTGGGTTTGAAGATCTTCCCAGGAGCGGGCTGGAGGGACAGGCGCTCACGTTCCCGCACAAGGAGGATTTCCCTTCGCGCGCGGCGGTGTTGTCAAACATTCCCGATGAATGCTTCAAGAAAGATACGGCCAAGTCGTTGATGTACGCCGCGGTGTCGACGGCGATGACGGTGGGGTGCGGCTTGATCGCCGCGGCGACGTTGCCGTTGCAGGCGGCGTGGTGGCCGGCGTGGCTTGCGTACGCCGCGGTGAACGGTACGATCGCCACTGGATGCTGGGTGATCGCGCACGAGTGCGGCCATAACGCGTTCAGCGATAACCGATTCATTCAAGACGCGGTCGGGTACGCGTTGCACTCGGCGCTCCTCGTGCCGTACTTTTCCTGGCAGCGGTCGCACGCTGTCCACCACTCACGAACGAACCACTTGACGGAAGGAGAAACGCACGTGCCGTACGTCAAGGGCGAATTGAAGGGTGACTTGAACCTCAAGGCGAAGAAGAACTTGGGTGAGGGCCCGTTCGCGATTCTTCAGCTCGTCACCCACTTGGTTTTCGGCTGGCCGGCGTACTTGCTCACCGGCGCGACGGGCGGGAGCGCGAGAGGCGTCACCAACCATTTCTTGCCTAACATCAATACCGGCGCTTTGGAGCTGTTCCCGGGAAGCTGGAAGAAGAAAGTGTACTACTCGGACATTGGTGTTTTCGCGTTCGTCGGCGTTCTCGCCGCCTGGGTTGCCCAGTGCGGTTGGGCTCCGTTTGTCGCCCTGTACCTGGGACCGTATTTGTTTGTCAACTTTTGGCTCGTCTTGTACACGTGGTTGCAGCACACCGATGTGGACGTCCAACACTTGGCCGCGGACGAGTGGTCGTACATCAAGGGCGCATTCTTGACGATCGACCGCCCGTACGGACCCGTGTTTGACTTCTTACACCACCGCATCGGATCCACTCACGTGGCGCACCACGTTGAGTGCGCGATTCCGCACTACAAGGCGGTCGAAGCGACCGAGGCGTTGAAGACGAAGTATCCGGAGTACTATTTGTATGACCCGACGCCGATTTGGGCGGCAATGATGCGCGTCGCGTCCAAGTGCGTCGCTGTCGAGAAGCGCGGCGAAGGCAAGGGTGCGATGTGGACTTTCACTGACGGCACGGCGTAATTATGAATGATTATTAGTATTTAGCAGCTCTTCGCGCACACGCAGACACAAACATTTTATTGATACACACTAACGAAACTACTACGTGCGATTCCAGTTGCGAAAGACGAGTACACACTTGTACACACTAACGAAACTACTACGTGCGATTCCAGTTGCGAACGACGAGTCCTGGAGCCGCGCTGCGCAGCTCCTTGGCTCGTCGAATCGCTCTCTTCAGCTTCACCTTCTGACTCTGCGTCTCGCGTTCACTCGAAGACGACGAAAGCATTTTCACACGCGAATCGATCGGTCGCACCGCCGGCGTCGCCTCGACGAGCGGGATCGCGCTGGTGGTCTTCGTCGGAGACTTGGCGTGAATCGGTGACGAAGACGGACCGACAGTCGTAGTCGTCGTGTTCCGCTTCAGCGCCGCGCGTAAATCGTTGCTCATTTCTATCAATCGCTCGCGTTCAACGTTCGCCCTCGTCACGCGTTGACGAAGCGCCACTATCTCACTCACGAGCGCGTCGTGCACCACGTTGTCTCCCGATGTGGACGTCATGTGTCGCTTTTCTTCTGAGCGCGACCTCGCCTCGAGCGCGTCGCGCAGCGTCGAAACCGTCGCTTCCAATCGCGCACACTTGCTCTCCAAACGTCGCACTTCGCGGGCGGTCGCGGTATGAGCGCCGTAACCTTCATCGTCATCCGAGGACGAGCGCGCGCGGGTGCCCGCATCCATGAAACGAGTTTCGCGCGACGTGTCGCTCGCGAAGGCGTCGGCGTCGACGGATTCGAGCTCGCTTTCCCACGACGGCGTCGTGCTCGCGTTCGCCAGCGTGCTCGAAGACGTCGTCACCGCGCGTGTGGGATCGAGATCACGATTACCATCGATAGTTCTCAGTCTCTGTCTCGCCACAGGCGCGCCGTCGCGGTGTCGCCGCACTGGCTGGGGACTATGAATCGTCATTTCTTTCGTCAAACGGCGCATCGCGCGCTCCAAACTCGCGCACGCCGCGGCGAAACTCTCGTTCGATGGTGTTGTCTTTGTTTTCACGCTCATTTGGTCGCGCGCTGCGGGCCGGGCGCGCCACAGCGAGGGGAAATGACGCGGTCAACGCGCTGCCTCGTCGGCAGGTGTGAAATCCAAAAGCTCCCTCGCGTGTCTCGGGTGTCGCGTCGATGAGTGCGCTGAGAAAGAGCGATTTCGACGAGCGCGCAACTGTCTGGGCGATTTCGAGTGTCTGTTCGAGTGATTTAATTAATCTGCGAATGTTACAGAAAGTTTAACTACGCGCCGCCTCAATACAAACGTCGCCACTAAGGAGATTTTTCGAGCAAAATCAGACGCCCTACGCTTGGATAAGATCGCTCTTACCTTCAGCGATCGCCTTCGCCGCGTAACCAAGCTTGTTGGCATTACCCTTGGTACCACGCGCGAGCTTAGTCGGCACTTGCTTGATACCGACCGCAATTTTGGTGATGAGATCAATCTTCGTCGGCAAGTTTTCGAGCGGCTCAATCTTGTTCGCGGCGATGAATTGACCGTCCATGCACGCACCCGTGAACGCAACCTCCTTACCAGCCTTGTTCCAGACCTTGGTGAGCGCCTTCACCGCTTTCATCGTCGGCGCAACGTTTTCATCCACAAAAACCCACGCGTTCATCCCAGTCGAGCACTCGGAGAGGGGCTCAAACGCCGTGCCTTCCAACGCCTTGCGCAAGAGCGTGTTCTTGGCAACCATGATGTGGCTTCCTTCCGGCAAAGCTCGGCGAAACGTGATCATGTCCTTGACCTGTTCATCGAAACGAGCGCATTTCCGTCAGTCTTCGACCTCTCAACGCGCCCAATACTCGGCCTCGGCCTCGGCGAGACGCCCGCACGCCCGCGACCTAGCCCTAAAACCCTGCGAGCCCCATCGTCGACGCGCCCCGCGCCTTTGCGCGCGCCTCGACGCTCTTACGCCGGCGAACGGGGCACCAAAGGGCGTGGCGATTTTATTTATCGCGACGCTTTCGTCTTGAACGCCGTCGGCGTCGTCGCGGCGCCACGAACGCGCGCTAAAGGGCATCCCTCTCGATAACCCGCGACGACGTCGTCGTCGCGCGCGGCGTCATCCGAACGCGTCTTCGCGCGTCCTCGACCGCGCGACGCGATAGGATCGCGCGTGCGCCGCTGTCACACGTACCGTCAACCCCTTGTAGTTGAACCCAGCCACCAAAAACGTCTCTTCCGCGCTCGCGAGCTCGCGCAATCGCTCGAGGTCGCGATTCTTCTTCGCCTTGGTCGCCGCGCCGACGACTTGAAGGGCGCCGCGCGACGGTTGCGAGCGCGCGTTGGTGGTGGTTTGCGAGCAAGGGCGCGGCGCCAAAGACGCGCGCATCGTGAGCTGCGCTTGGGGGGCGATCATCGTCGTCGTCGCGTACGGCGGCGCGGTATGACGCGACGGCGGATGGGTCGGGCGACGAAAAGACCCGAAGCTAAAACCTAGCCTGCGGCGAAGGAGGAGGACGGTGAAGCCGTTTGTCCCTTTGGGTGGTCTACAGAGTGGTGTAATTATATCGATATCGCGCGTTTCGCTCTAGTAGTAATGCTGAACTAAGGTTTGCTCAATATACATGCTCATCGTTCGTTCGTTCGTACCGCGTGAAAATACATTCGGCGCTCGCAGCTCACGACGGCGCCGCGGCGACGGGCGGTTCAACCTTGACTTCCGCAGCCGCAGCCGCAGCCGCAGCCGCAGCCGCAGGCAGCTTATCACCCACAGGCGCTTGAATTTGGTCGTGTTGCTGCTGTAGCTGTTGTTGCTGCGCCATCGCGTTCATCGCCTCCAACACGTGAGGCGGCATCGACGCGCCCATCATCGCCATCATCATGGGGTTGTCTCCCACGGGAGGAAACACCGGCACGCCCATCACGTCACCAGCGGTCGACGCGCCTGGAGGTGCGGGAAATCCCGCACCAAACATCGGAAACGCCGCGGTTTGCCGCATCATCATATTCAACAGTTGAAATTGCTGTTGCGCTTGCTGCGGATCCGGCGCTCCTCCTCCTCCTCCTCCTCCTCCTCCTCCACCGCCGCCGCCGCCGCCGCCGCCGTCGCCGCCCCCGACGCCCGCCATCACCGGCTGCGTGGAAAGTAATGCAGCCATTACGTGCGGGTTCATGAGCGGTGGGAACGGACCACAGAAAGCGCCTGGAAAGCGTGCGTGCGCGGTGGACGTGCTCGGATCACCCGCCTGCGACGTGTCGCGCGCGACGTCGTCGACTCCGGCGTCCAGCGCCGGCGCCGTCTGACGCACCACTTGCTGCGTGTAATCGATGAAATGAGAAATGTAAACGTGCAAAGCGGCGTTTTTCGGTCGAGGTAAGGAAATTCCGTATGGATTCACGCCGTGCGATCCGCCGAAGTATCCGACGGGCGGCGGCGGAAACGCCGAAGAAAACTGCAGTCCCAAGCCGGCGCCGAAACCGGCAGCCGCGTGCATCCCGTATCCCGTACCCGCGCTCGCGTTCGTGAGCCCCCCATTCGTCGTCGTTGTCGTCGTTGCCGTAAACATCGCGCCCGCTACTTTCTTCGTCGTTCGGCTGCGTTTTCGCTTCCCGTTCTTCTCGCCCGCCGACGCCTCCGTCTCTCTGTCTACGTCCGCAGCGAGCGTGGCGAGATCGAACAATGCCTCCGCGATTTCGCGTTCCTTCGTGTTGACGCCTCCATTTTTCCTACTTCTTGGTTTCACCGTCGTCGCCGTCGACTTCTTTTCCGCCTCGCGTCGCTTGGCGCCGGCGCGCGCGCCGCCTCTACCGTCTCGAGCGTCCGCTCGCTTCTTCTCCGCCGTCTTCGCTCCATCGCGCGCCTCACCGCCGGCGCCGGCGCCACCACTCCCTATCGCCCCTTCGTCGCCATCACCACCCCCCTCTCCGACGGCCGGATCGCTTTTTCGCAGTCTCCGCCGATTCGCTATTCGTCGTACGTAAAAATCGTCGTCGTCAGTCGCCGCTCGCGCCGATTCTCGCGTCGCGTCGTCGTCGAAGCATCTCGAGCGCGCGCGCGCGCGCACGCACCCGTTCGCGCGCGTCTCGGAACGTTCACCACCGTTCCATCCTCTCCCGCCGCACCGCCGTGCTCGTCGCGACCGGCGTCGTCGCGACTCGCGTCCGTCGCCGTCGTCGATTGAACCCGCGTCGACGCCCGCGTCGTCTTCGTCCCCGTCGCCGCGTCGGGCGCGCGCGCGCCCTGTCCGCTCAGCCGCGAGCTCGTCCGACGCGCGTCCCTCGCCATCGCGATCGTCGTCCGCGCGATCCGAATCGATCGATCGATCAATCAAATCAAATCAATCCGCCGATCGTCCAGTGGAGTTCGAACGACACCGACGCGTCGTTCGCGAGCGATGCCGCGCGCGCGTCGCCCCCCCCGTGCGCGATCGCCGCGCACCGCGCGGTGATATTTCCCTCGTCCGTTTCCGACGCGCGTCGTCGTCGTCGCGCCCTCGCGCGCGCGAAGAGCGCCCCGCGATCGACGCCGCGAAAAGCGCGCGCGGCGACGGCGCGACAATGCGCGCGCGCGATGCGACGCGCGCGAGCGACGCCGCGACGGCGCTTCGAGGCGCTCTTCGCGCGCGCGCGGTGACGGCGGTGATGACGATGCGCTTCGCGTCGACGCGCGCCGTCGACGCCGCACGTCGCCGTCGCGCCGCGCGCCGGTCGCGATGTGCGGCGACGCGCGGCGCCGACGCGCGGACGTGGCGTCGTCGTCGACGATGGGCGACCGACCGCGTTTCGCACTGTTTGCCCACGCGTGGACCGCCCATCGTCGGCGCCGAAAAGCGCTGCAAACTTTGATCGCGCGCGGACGCGCCGACGCCGGGGCGAAGATCGCGAAAATCCGACGGCGCCCTCGAGACGAGCGTTCCGCGCCGCGCGTCCGCACTCGAACGCGCCGACGATCGAGGTCCGAGCCCGACCTCGCGTCCACGCACCCGTCCCGACGTCCCGACGTCCCGCGCGCGCGAGGAGGACCCTCGAACGCGCGCGCGCGAGGAGGACGTTAGGTCAGTGCGTCCGAATCCACCGCGCGGCGACGCGAAACGAACGACGAGCGAGCGTCGTCGACGATGGACGCGAGAGACGGCGATAAGGAAGAGAATGAGTTCGTCACCGGGCCGCTGAGCGTGCTCACGGCGTCGGTGAAGGCGAACACGCAGGTTTTGATCAATTGTAGAAACAATCGCAAGCTCTTGGCGCGCGTCAAGGCGTTCGATCGACACTGTAACATGGTGCTGGAAAACGTGAAGGAGATTTGGACCGAGGTGCCGAAGACGGGGAAGGGGGCGGCGAAGGCGAAACCGGTGAATAAAGATCGATTCATCTCCAAGATGTTTTTACGAGGCGATTCGGTGATTTTGGTGCTGCGTAACCCAAAGTAAACTCATTTACGCTTAGACTTTGTTGTGAGACGAGAGAAGACACTACGTAGCTAATGTGGTGATTAAAACGTTTTTCTTCGTTCGTCATAGTCGAATCATTCCGCGTCGGGTTTGGCCTGTCGCACGAGCATGGCGTCCATGAAACGCGGGCACAGCGTCGTGAGCGGGGGCAACTCGTGCGAGGGCGAGTCGAAGAGCGCGCCCCAAGGCATCTTACCCACGCCTTGAAGCGCGCCGCCGATGACGCGCTCGTGCGCTGGAACATCGTCGTCGTCTTCAGTGCTGAGATTGAGCGCACGAACGCTCGCTTCGGTGTCGGCGAGGTATTCCTTCAACTGCGGGTTCGCGGGCGCGCCGACGACGGCGACGCCGCCCGGGAACGTCTTTGTCGCGAGCTTAAGGTCGATATCCATATCGTCTCGCACGCGCGCCTCGCGGTTCGTCTCAGCACCTACTCGTATGATTTGTCTGTCGCGCGTGATGACGAGCATCGGCGTCGAAGACTCGAGCGACGTCGCGGCGGCGGCGCGGTCGGAGCGATCGCCCGGCGGGAAAATCACCGCTTCCGGCGCGCCGTCGCGGCACGCGTACGCACTCGCGGGCGTGGCGTCCCGACCGGTGAATCGCACGACGACGGCAGCGTTTTCAACACCTTCGACATCTTCGCTCGATCGCTGCGGCGCGAATACAGCGACAAACATCGCCACAGACGGATGCGCGAACAAATCGACGCACGGCGCCGAGTAGACGCGCCATGGCTGTAAAGTTTGCAAATTCCAAAACACCAGCGTCGTTCCGTCGCAGGCGGCGAATAGAGGCTCATCAGCGCTGAATGCAACCGCTTTGATTGGGTTCTCGGGCTCCCCATCTGGCGACGACTTCGGCATTGTCAACGTCGCGAGCTTGGCGTTCGTCTTTGGATCCCAGAGCACTATTTCATTCGCCGCCGTGGCGAGAATAGAGCCGTCGGCGCTGAACGCGCCGCACGTGATCGCTGATCCACTCGGATGTGAGGCGCTCGATCGGCATCTCCATCCCGCGTGCTCGCCGCCTCGCGAAACTCGACCGTTCGGGATCCAAATCTTCACCTCCCCCTCGACGCCGGCGGTGAACGCCATGGACTCCTCGAGGCTGTGCGCGCTCGGCCGTACGCCGACGGACGTGATCAAACCTTTGTGAGGTATTTCGCACTGCGCCACGCACGTGAATGCGCCACCAGGAACGACGACGTCGGCGTTCTCGTCTTCATCCGTCGTGTCAAGACGCTCCCAAATTTTCAGCGTCTCCTCAATCGCGCTCGTCACCGACGGCGGTTGATCGCTGCGTCTGTCCACGGTGACGAGCACGCGCCCATCGCGCGAAAACGACGCGTGTGCGACGTGTGATTCTAGCGGCGAGTCTTCTTCTCCGCTCGTGTTGACGTAGTTTCTCGGCGCTACCGCGAGATCGGCGATGTGGTTGTCTCGCGCGTAGTCGTAAAACTGCAACGCGGCGCCGGCGGCGGAAAACGCGAGCACATCCGCGCGAGGATCATACGCGACTACGGACGCGTACGCCACGCCATCGGCGCTCTTTGTCGATTTTGCATCAAGTACGGGTGGACGCACGCCCTGAATAGTCCCTTCAACGGTCATCGACGCGACGTTCACCAGTCGCAAGGCGTTGTCCGAACCGAAGAGCGCCAGTCGCGAGGGATCTTCGCGTCGCGCCACAATTTTCGTCAACGGCGCGCCTAAACGCGGTAAATATGTCTTTTTCCCGTCTTTCACCGTCCAAATCACCAACACCGCCTCTTCACCGCCGGAAAACAAATGCGCGCCGTCCGCGGAAAAGTGCAAGCACCCGACGGCGCGAGAGTGCCAGTGCGACGTCGTGCTCGGCAACGCGTCGCCCTTGACCTCAGTTTCCTCGCCCTGCGCCTCGCTTTGTAATTTGCGCACGGCGCGCGCGAATCCGTGCCACATCACAATTCTTCCGCTCGAGTCCCCGGCGGCTAAGATCTCGTCATCGTGCGAGAACGCGAGCGCGGTGACGCCCTTGGTGTGATGAATGCGCAACGCGCGAGAGGCGACGCCTACGCGATCCTTGCCCACCCCCCACACGTACATGGTTCGTCGTTCCACGCACGCCACGAACGCGCCACTGGCGCTCGCGACTAACTTGCACGGTCTCGACGTCTTTCCTAACTTCTCCACAATCTTCCCTTTAGATAAACTCACCTTGTACACGCGTCCGCCGCCGTCCTCGCGCGCGCTCGCCGATACGTACGCGTAATCCTTCCCGCTCTCCCCTCCTGGATACACCACATCGTATATCGCGCACGGAAACGCATAACTCCGCACCGTTTTCTTCGTTTCCACGTCCCACACGCTCAGCGTCCCGTCCGCGCTCCCCGTGACGACGTGCGTCTGCGAATACGGCGACGCGCACGCGCACGTCTGCTCCGCCCCGCGCGCGACGACGACGCGTCGCCCTCGTCCACCGCCCTCGACGTCGTGCGCGCGCAGGCACTCCCTCGCGGGCGTGATCAGCACGCTATCTTTCATCGCGAACGTCCCGGACGTCGCGGACGCCAGCGCGCCGCCACCGAGCCTGCGCGCGTCGTCGTTTTCCGCGCGCGCCGCCGCCGCCATCGCGTCGTCGTCGTTTCCCGCGCGCGTCGTCGCGTCTTCCGTCTCCCGACGCGCCGTCGACGCGCGCGCCGCGCGAGGCGTTCGCGCCATGCTCGTTCTCCGCGCGTCGCGTCGCGTGGCGTCGCGTCGCGTCGCGTCGCGTCGTCGCGTCGTCGCGTCGTCGACTGCCGCCCGACGGACGCGGCGCTCGACACACCACCGCGCGCGGCGCGACGACGCGACGACGCGACGCGACGCGACGACGCGACGACGCGACGAATTGATTCGAATCGAATCGCCGCGACGCGCCGCGACGCCGCGCGCGACGCCCGACGATGTCCGCCAAGACGCCGATCGCGCTCGTGCGACTCGTCGTCCCCGCGGGCGCGGCGAAACCGTCCCCGCCCGTGGGACCGGCGCTCGGACAGCACGGAGTGAACATCATGAGCTTCTGCAAGGACTTCAACGCCAAGACGAGCGAACACAAGAGCGACGTGCCGGTGCCGGTGGAGATTGCAATCTACGGCGATAAGAGCTTTGAGTGGCGCATGAAGACGCCGCCGGCGGCGTACTTCATCGCCAAGGCGGCGGGGGTGGCGAAATCTTCCACGCGACCGGGACACGCGTTCGTGGGGAGCATTAATTTGAAACACGCGTACGAGATCGCCAAGGTGAAGGCGTCGGACGAGACGATGGGACACGTGGGATTGGAGAGCGCGACGAAGTCGGTGTTGGGGACGGCGCGAGCGATGGGGATACGCGTCGTCGATCCGCGCGCGACGAACGTGAATTAGTCAAGTCGCGCGTTAGATTTTGAAATCATTCGATGAATAATAGATTAGCTACAAAAGTTAATTCTACACCCTGCGTACGCGATGTTGTTTTCACACGCTCGGTCGTCTCGTCTGCGCCGCGTTCTCTTTTTCCAGCGAGGCGATGTGGGAGTAATACGATATCCCCGCGATAGCCACTAACCCACCGATGACGTTGTTCCAAGTCACGGGAATGTCGAACAAGAGCCAGCCGAAGAAGAAGATGAACACCGTTTTGACGTGGCCGATGACTTGAAAAGACAACGCGCTGAAAGTGCCAATGCACATGTACTGCGAAATGTTCACCCAAATCGCCAGCAAACACGACGCCGACAGGAACATCACCGACTCACCGGTCCAATAATAGTCCGTGATAAAGCTTCCAGTCAATATTTGATCGAGAAACGGGCCGACGGTGAGCATGGCCAAGGCCATGAGTGGCGCCGTTCGCCCGAGTAAATCGTTACTACTGATTGAATATTCGCTCTGTAATCGACTGACGAGGATTTGCTGCGCGCTCGTGGACAACACCGCGATCGCGGCCACGATGGTTCCCCAAAAGTTCATCGTCGTTTCCTGCAACGTCGCGATACCGACGCCGAACATAACCACTCCGATGGCGCGCGCGAGCGCCCAAGAAACCTTTCGCCCGAAGAACGCCACCTCGATCAGGCACACCGCGGGAATTTGCAACAGCTTGGCGAGCTGATAAAACCCGACGTGATTCAACATCAGCGACAAGTTAAGCGATATGATGCTCGTCGACGCAACGGCGACGAAGGCGAGCAGTTTCTTTTGCGGCAGCTCGCGGCCGCCCTTCGCGGCCTCCGCGCGCGCCGCCGCCGCCCCGCGCGGTCGACACCACCGCACGCTCATCGTGCACAGGAAGTGCATCCCGCACAGCGTCGTCGCGTACTGAAACGCCAATCCAGACGCTCCCATGAGCTGTTTATTCACCATCACGATCGCCACCGAGCTCACAAAGTTGGACGCCCACTTCATCGCGTCCGCGGTGGACAGCCGCGACGAGGACGCGGCGATGGACATGACGACGGATTCGTGGACGGATTCGCGATCGTGATTCGCGTCCACCGACGCGCGCGCGCTCGAGCACGCCGCGCGCGGACGAGTGGCGACGCCGCGCGGGACGCCGACGTCGTCGCACACGCGCGCGCGCCGTCGCCGCGGACCGCGCGCGGCGAGGATGATGCGCGCCGAGTCGCTCGGGCCCGAAACGAAACGCCTCGTCGTCGGTGACGTCGCGTGCGACACGGTGCGAGACGACCAGTTCAGCGTCATTCGTCGGGCGGAATCGATCGGAGATGAATTCTTGGTGGGAAACTTTGATTTCGGCGAGTTGGGATCGGGCGGGGGGAAAGGCGGTGATACCATGGCGCGAACGCGCGATGGGAGATATTTCATCAAGACGCTGAGCGAGGGCGATGGTAAGAGCTTGCTCGAGGACGCGTTCCTGAAGGATTACGTCGCGCGGGCGACGACGGGGCAGAGCCTGCTGTCAAAGATTTGCGCCGTGATATCGCACGATAAACTCGGACGATTCATCGTGATGAATAATTGCGTGAATCCCAGGGTGAAGTGCTGGAGTCGGTTGTACGATTTGAAAGGCACCGCGGACGACAAGACGCTCGTCGCGGACGGGGCGGCGGTGTATCACGCGCACAAGCGATTTTACAACGTAAATTTGCTAGTGCGCGAATGTTTCGGGTGTTATCGCGACGTGCCCGTGCTCAGGCAGAGATACGTCAAGGGTAAGCACGAGGCTTTCGATGCGCCGATATACGTCACGAAGGCGCAGAGGGAAGAGATTTTAACGGCGCTGAAGAACGACGTGGCGTTGTTCGACAAACACGGGCTCATGGATTACTCCTTGCTCGTCGGTATCCAGCGCGTACCCGCGAACGAGGTCGACGAGGCGATGCGAGCGTTTGAGCATGACGTGCATAATAAGCCTTACGTCATCGAATACGGTGGAGAAACGTTAATACTGTATTTTGGGATCATAGACTTTTTGCAGCGCTGGACCGGGGGCAAGAAGGTCGCGCACGTCATCAAATATCTCTTCGCCCCGCGCCCGATTTCGACGGTAAACCCCAAGACGTACGCCAAACAGTTTCTGGACTTTTTCGACTTCAAGTTCAAGGGCGTGGCGTTCGAGCGCGAGAACCTGGCTCGAACGTCGAGCGTGCGCCGTTCGTTCAACTTTGGCGGCGAGTCGAGAAAGGGCGGCGCGTCGCCGACGGTGCTAGAACGTCTGAAATCCGCCGCCGGAGTCACTATCATGGCCGCGGAAGAGGACTAAATAATCATATTCATCGAACTCTCGCGAGTAGTAGTTTGCATTCCACCAAAAACCGCGACGCGCATCCTAATCCGCGACGAACGATTATTTCACGCGCGAGGCGAGGCGAGCGCGCGAAGGCAAAGGTCGGACGACTCATCATCTAAACAGATGCGTTTTGCTCAACAAAGAAGCGCTAAAGTAGTTTTAATGGTGATCCCATCGCCGCGCGCCGAGACAAATTTAGTTGAAGTAACCTTGCTTGCGCGCTTGCACGCCGATTTGCCCGAACATCATGCACGCGAACAACCCCATGTGCCACGTGAGCATGTACAACCAAATCTTGTCGTCGGCGGCCGGACCTTGCGGGAAGTTGGCCAAGTTGGCGCCGATGCGATCGCTGAACACCTGGAACAAAGACGCGTTGTTCTCGAACGCCGGGCACGGCGACGCGGACGGGATGACCCAGCCGAACAAGGACGCGAGGTGCACCGGGACGGAGGACTTCTTCCAGTCGTCGTCAAACTTCAAGTCGGACGACGCCGCCACCTTGACGGCGGCGCGAGCCTTGACGGTCTTGCGACCTACGCGCGAGCGAAAGCAAACGACAAAGCTCCAGTCAGTCTTCCGCGCGCACTTCTATCGCGCGCTTCGATCGCAGCATCCATCGTCCCGCTTCGGTCGCGCCCAATCCACGAGTCCCGACCCAGCCCCGACCCCCTCGCGCGCGTCGTTCGAACCGAACCCGCGATCGGCCTCCGCGCGATCGACGCCGACTCGTCGCCGTCGCCGCGCGCGCGACGCGCCGTCCGCGTCCCGTCCGCGACGCGCGCATCCTCCGTATTCCGCACGACGTTTCCACGCGCGCGTCGCGTCCGCGCCCTCGCGCGTTCGGCGCCCTCGCGCGTCATTTCGATGCGTCGTATCCACCGCGTATCCCACGCGACGCGATTCGCGCGTCGCGACTGCTCGCGTCGACGCGACGCGACGCGGCGCGCGCGCGCGTCGTCGGCGCGCCCGATCCAACGCGAAACTTACCTCGCACATCGCGACTGAGCGCGGATCGACGGGCGACGGTGATTTGCGTGAGCGCGAGCGCGACCATGGTTCGACGCGAGAGTGCGGCAGTGCGGTGCGGGCGACGACGACGACGCGGGGCGGGGCGACCGACCGCCAGACCGCGGCGACCGACCGCCTGCGATCGGCGATCGTCGACGCCCCGCGTGTGACGACGGAAAAAAAAGCGTCACACGAAGATACACGAAGATGTTGGAGACATCGACCGTTCACGACTCAACGACCCCGAGGATCGATCAACGCAGGGTGTTACAAAATAAACGCGCGCGGGTCGCCGCGATGCCGCGCGCGTCACCACGTCGCGCGTGACGAAATCGATTTCGGCGACGAGATCGGGCTGGGTGGTGACCAGCCAAAAGTTCGTCCGTATTTCCGCGCGCGCGCGCGTCGATAACGGATCGCACGCGCGCGACGCGACGCGACGCGACGCCGATTTGTTCACGCCGCGCGAGGGTCTTTGAAGAATCGGATCGCGGCGTCACACAGCGCGCGCGAACGACGCGACGAGAGCGACGCGCGGCGGCGGCGCGAGACGCGAGCGGCGACGCTCGACGGTCGATTTTCGTGCGCTTCGGGAACACGGGACGCCGCGCGCGCGTCGGCGACGCGTCGAACGCGCGAGACGGGACGCGCGGAGGGAGGAGAGGGATGGTGACGCGATGCGTGAGACGAGATCGCGGGACGCGCGCGGCGCGGGACGCGCGCGCGCGGTGTGGGAGGCGCGCGCGAACGTTGGTCGCGGCGCTGGCGTGCGCGGCGGCGCTGGCGGCGACGCGGGCGGAGGCGAGCGACCCGCTGGTGGCGCGAGTGTGCCAGCACGATTATGAACGAGGCTGGTGCCTCGATGCGACGTATAACACGGCAGACGGGACGTGGACGTCGTTGCATTACAACCAGGCGAGTTCGTTGCGTGTGCGAGACGGGTACGAAGCCATCATCACGGTGTATCATGCTGTAACATCTAATGAGGGTCAATACGGCGCGGGGCCCGGCACTTACACGGATTTCACGCACAAGGACGTCTGTGAGACAATGGTCTATAAATCTACTTACGACGGCGAAACTAAGAACGCTTACGGAGTAAATTTCTACCAAACGAACGGCGACTGGTTGAATGACAACGCCGATTGGATTGGGATTAAGCGTCAACGAGGTTGTCCGGGAACATGGGGCAGTTGGTCGGCGTGCTCCTCATCGTGCGGACCGGGCACCCAGACAAGAACTTACGGCATTCCAAGCGACGCCAAATCGAACTGGAATTTTGCATGCAAGTACGCAAACAACGGCGTGCCAGCGTACAACGGGTGTAAACCCTGTTCCAACAATCGCGGCAGGGTGGAAACGCGAAATTGCCAAGTCGCGCCGTGTCCGCCGCCGCCGTCACCGCCGCCACCTGGATCGTCGATGCCTCCCGTGGTGACCATCTCAAACGCCCCGAAGATCGTGACGTCGTACAAGTTCAACTTTGGCGTCAAAGTGGCGCACGACTCGTGCGAGG
>Ga0181605_10001220_pt1 | contig 24656 bp, 24 predicted proteins | sample 041ome_11_FD_148676 | JGI IMG/M metagenome (GOLD analysis project Ga0181605, IMG submission 148676) | Coastal salt marsh microbial communities from the Groves Creek Marsh, Skidaway Island, Georgia - 041411US metaG (spades assembly) | ecosystem: Environmental > Aquatic > Marine > Intertidal zone...
TTGCCTGTTTTCTATTTCCGGAACCAAAAAACCAAATCCATTGAGAGGGTGTTTGATGCTCTGCTTCTCATAACCATGAAAAACCAGGGCCAGGGGGAAATGGGTGGATTTGGCCAAATCTTCGATAAATTCTGTTCTCTTTAGACCTATCCATTCGATCTGCGTTAGCTTATGTGCGGGTAAAGTACAAATGACCTTATCAAAGGTGTTTTGCTCTTCCTTTCCCAATTCGTTTCTTGTGGTCACTTCCCAATGGTTTTCCAAAAGTTTTATCCGAATGACTCGGGTATTGAGAATGATCGATTGACCAGGCAGTTGCTGGGCAATCTGATGGGTTAATTCCTGCATTCCATGTGGAAAGGAAAGTAATCGGCTCTTAGGGAGGCTGTTGGGATTTTTTTTTGATTTGAGGATTCCTTTAAATAAGGAGCCATAAGTTTGCTCAAGTTCCTGCAGGGCAGGGAAGGCGTATTGGAGAGAAAGACTCTCTGGCTTGGCTGCATAAACTCCGGAAAGAAAGGGGTTACCAGCGTAAGTAAGGGCTTCCTTTCCCAATCTTCGAGAAATAAAGTTGGCCACATTTTCATCTTGGTTTTTACCTCTTGGAATCAGAGGTTCAAGTAGGAGGCGAATCTTTCCCAAGGGAGAGAGGAAAGAACTGCTCAAAAAAGAAGCCGGGCTATGGGGTAATGAGATTAATCGACCATCTCGAACAATAAAGCGCAGATTGGCCTCGGAATTCGCATCGACCGCCTTTTCAAGGATACCTATTTCATCAAGTAGCTTGGAAACTTCCTGACTTCGTAAGCTGAGGGTATTGGCTCCATAATCGAGCAGATATCCTGCCTCTCTTCTCGATTGTAAGACACCACCTGTATTTTCAGATGCTTCAAGCAGAGTAATCTTGCTACCTGACTGGTGAGACCGCCAGGCACTGACCAGTCCGGTTAAACCGCCTCCAATGACACAAGTACTGCTCATTGGTTAGTAAATCTCCCGAATTTTCTTGGCAGGTTCGGGAGGAGCCTGAAAATGAAAAGGTTCATGGAAGAAATCAAAAGTTGTTTGCAGGTAATTACAAACCCCAAGGATGCCAAGCCTGGTGAATTTAAGCAAACCCTGGCTCGATTGGATGAAATTGTCAGGAAGCATAAACAAGATTTGCATCCCAGATTACGCCACTTTTTGGAAAACCGGAGTTATCAAAAAGCGGTTACTTGGTTGAATGGAGAAACTCCAGAAAAGGGAAGCTGTGGAGGATGAGCCGCAAAGATAAATCTTCCTCTAAAATTTCTACTGGTTCATTATCCGATTTCGGAAGTAATCCATTTGCTTCACTTGATGGTCAGGGATTACCCGAAGCATTGCCTGAGCCCGAGAGGGAAATCAAAGTCTCCGTGAAACAAGAGGAGTCCAATCTTGGCAAGGGTGTGCGTCTGGAAATAAGAAGAGAAAAATCGGGTCGGGGAGGGAAGACTGTAACCACAGTGCGTGGTATTCCTCCTGGTTTGGGAAAGGACAAAAAAGAGAAGTTACTCAAGCGGATCAAAAGCAGTTTGGGTACGGGTGGTACCTGGGCGGGGCAGGACATGGAGTTACAGGGGGACCGCCGGGCAGAAGCGTTGGAATGGTTCCGGGCGATGGGGTTCCGTCCAGTTTTAGCCGGAGGTTAAAACTCTTTTTCCAAAAAAGAGCCCGGATTTTTGATCCAGGCTCTCTTGAGAAAATAAGCTAGAAAAAAATGCTTAGGTAGCAGACTGTTTTTCCTCTTCCGTAGGGACAGATTGAGCAGTTTGCTTCTTACTTTCCTTGAAATCGTGATCCTCAAGAGGTTCCTGATTCATGACATCCTGAATGTCCTGCTCCCACTCGTTTTTGGCTTTGCGGAATTCATTGACACCTTTGCCCAGAGAGCGGAAAAGCTCTGGTACTTTTTTCGCACCGAATAACAGTAGAACGATTAAAAAGATTAGAATGATTTCTCCACCGCCAAAGTTTCCAATGAAGGCAAGGGTGGGTTGGAATGTAGTGGTCATATGTAAAAGCTATGTCGGAGATGAATGCAGAGCAACTATTTTGTAGGTCTAAAGCTGGATATAGATTTTACAGCCCCAACTGCCTAAGTGCTTCCGGTTTGGGCTTATTCACCGAACTTTGATCAGCTTCGAAAAATCCGTGAAGCTGGCGGATTCGTGTCGGGTGACGCATTTTCCTGAGTGCTTTTGCCTCGATCTGACGGATACGCTCACGAGTAACTTTAAATTGTCTACCCACTTCCTCGAGGGTACGGCTATATCCGTCCTGGAGTCCGAAACGAAGCGAAAGTACATTACGTTCCCGTTCTGTGAGAGAATCCAAAACATCAATGATTTTTTCCCGTAATAGGGAGTAAGCGGTCATGTCATAGGGGTTTTCTGCTCCTTTGTCCTCAATGAAATCACCAAAGTTTGTGTCATCCCCATCTCCAACTGGACTTTGCAGGGAAATTGGCTGCTGAGCCATTTTCATGATTCCCTGCACTTTATCCAGAGCAAGTCCCATTTCATTGGCCACTTCCTCAGGGGTGGGTTCATGACCCAATTCCTGTAGAAGTTGCTTCTGTACCTGCATCACTTTATTGAGGGTCTCAATCATGTGAACAGGGATACGGATGGTGCGAGCCTGGTCGGCAATGGAGCGGGTGATTGCCTGACGGATCCACCAGGTGGCATAGGTGGAAAATTTGTATCCCCGGCGGTATTCAAATTTTTCCACCGCTTTCATTAGTCCCATGTTTCCTTCCTGAATCAAGTCGAGAAAAGAGAGACCGCGGTTGGTGTACTTTTTGGCAATAGAAATGACAAGACGTAGGTTTGCTTCGACCATCTCCGTTTTCGCCCGGTGTGCTTCCCTCATCAGACGACGCACTTCTTTGACCATGGCGATGAGTTCCTCCGGAGCCATGTGAAATTTTTCCCTGGCATGGGTGAGCTCTTTATTTATTTGCTCCATTTTAACACCTTTACGCTTAAGCTTTACGGCATCTTTCTTGCCTAGTTCCCTGTTGTGTAAATTGCGGGTAATCGATTTGAGCTCAGGTCCAAGGTCCTGAAGAAAGTCTTCAAAAACTTTTAATTTAAGACAGCACTTTTTGAAAATTGGCTCCAACTCGGCTTCGTATTTCTGAAAGCGGTTATGGGCACGTTTTTTCTGGGTCTCGTTGGTGCTGGTCTCCATCGCATTCCATGCATTATCAATTTTCTTTAGCAGACCACTTAACAAATCTACCTGCTTGGCAAGAAGTTTGAAATAGGACTCCCGGCTATCAATTTTCTTGTCCAGAACCACCCGATCGAAACGTTCTTCCCGGTCGAGAAGTTTTTGGCAGATCTCAAGATGAAAGCGGGAGGTCAGGGAGACTGAGTAAATCATCTTCAAGGCGGCAAGCTCAGCAGTTTCAATGCGCTTGGAAATTTCCACTTCCTGTTCGCGGCTAAGCAGGGGAACCTGACCCATCTGCTTTAGATACATGCGGACAGGATCATCCAGTAGATCGGTGTTATTGGTCCTAGCAGTTTCTTCCTCTGTTTCCTCCTTCTTTTTCCTGAATTTTTCCACCTCAGAACTATCCATCAGCTTGATTTCAAGGTTGTTAAAAATGGAAATCACATTTTGAAGTTCATCAGGATCGTTGGATATCTCAGGGAGAGCTTTGTCCACATCCTTGTAGGTAAGAAAACCCTGCTCGCGGGACAGATGAATCAGGGTACGCACTTTTTCAGTAATATCCTTGCTCATCGCATGTGGCTCAATGGATTTCTCCATTGACGCTGCAGCGACTTTGGTTGAGGAAATACTTTTACTGGTAGTCTTTGAAGATTTTGTAGCAGGAGCCTGCTTAATGGAAGCTTTTGCTTTTGTGGGGATGCTCTTTTTGACAGTGGCTTTCTTAGCTACTGTCTCCTTAACTGCTTTTGATGGGACTTTGGTGCTTGTTTTTTTGGTGGATGCAGCGGGTTTCTTGGTAGCAACTGCTTTCTTGGCTGAAGCGGTTTTGGCACTGGCAGCTACTTTTTTGGTGGATTCTGATTTCTTAGCAGGAGCTTTCGCTTTAGTTTCGGAAGCAGACTTGGTGGCAGCAGGCTTGGGTTTCTTGGCTGGGGAGGTGGTAGATTTACGAGGCATCTTGTTGGGTTGGTAATTAAAATTAAGCTCTAAATTTTTAAAATAGGGACGTTTTTACGGATTGAACGGATGTTGCGCAACTCATCACTAAGGGATCTGAGGTCATTGTCCTCCTTGGTAATGGATTTATTAATGAGTGCAAGAATCCGATCTTCTTCTTTTTTGGTGTGGCGAAGAAAAAGAACGCCAAGACATTGTTGCCCAAGGCGGATCCCGATTTCTGGATCCTTGGTTGTAAATTCTTGAAGGAGAAGGCGATGGTAGTGATCGCGTTCTTCATCTCCCTCCAGGAGCTCTTCAATTTGAGCCTGTTCGAGAGGGCCGTCGGCAAGGGTTTCAGAGAGAATTTTAGCGAGAATACGACCGGAAATTGAACACAAGTCAACCCATGACAAGTCAAGTACTTGGGCAAGAGGACTAGCGATTCGGTCATCATGCAAAACGACCAACAGTAAATCATCCTCCACAATTGTCAATCGATCAGAGGGGTTTTCTGAGGTATTTTCTTCGGATGAAGAATCGGGTCCAAGGTAGGTAGGTATTCTATTTTTACGAAAACGGGCAAAGTCCAATTTTAAGGTGTCGATAGGGATATTCAGGAGCCTGGAAATTTGTTCGAGATACCCTTCCTTAGCGATGTGGGATTCCACCTCAGCGAGAGGTTCAAAGATCCAGTTGCAGATCGATTCCTTTTGCTTGGGGGAAGAGATTCCGGAATCGGGTAATTTCTGACGGATAACAAACTCGATCATGGGCAGAGCATGATCAATGATCTCTTGGAGTGCACTTGAGCCTTTTCCTACCAGGATCTGGTCGGGGTCAGAACCGGGAGGAAGTTGGGCAAACCTCGCTTCCAGCCCACTTTTTAGAAAGGTGGATACATAGGAAACAGCGGCTTTTTGCCCAGCTTCATCCCCATCGAGTAAGCAAACGACACCTTTGGGGCGGGAACGGCTCAATAGCCGTGCCTGCTCTTCCTTGAAGGCGGTGCCTTGAGGAGCGATGGCCGTCGGGAACCCATCTGTCCAGCAACGAATTGCATCAAGCTGACCCTCGACCAACAGGAACTCTCTAGATTCATCGATTTCCTTATTCGCGAGGTGCAGATTAAACAGTAGTTTTCCTTTTTCGAAAATAGGAGTCTCCGGAGAGTTAATGTATTTGGGAGATTTACGGTCTCCCCATTCGGGAGTGAAGGAAAGCTTTCTCGCTGTGAATGCACAGGTTCTTCCAATTTTATCGCAGATCGGAATGATCAACCTGCCGGTGAAAATTGCAGCTCCGATTTTTCCATTTTTACCTTCCCGGAATAAACCGGATTTTAGCAGAGTGGAGGGTGAGTAATCTTGCTTTTCTAAATAATTTCCTAGAGAGAAACGATCGGTAGGTGCATAGCCAATTCCAAATTGCTTGGCGGTTTCCAAAGAAAATCCACGATCCTCTGTCCAGTACTTAAGAGCTTCTTTGGCTTCCTTATGATCCTTGGTCAGGTTTTGCTGAAACCACTTTTCCGCAACCTGATGAATTTCGAATAATTCACTGCGCAGGGATTTTGAAACAGTAGGAGCGACGCTATTACCAGTGTCCGAATATCGTATGGTGATATTAAATCGTTCTGCCAAAAACTCCAGAGCTTCCTGAAATTCGAGATGTTCGACTTTTTGAATAAAACTAATTATGTCTCCACCTTCACCCGAACTGAAACATTTAAAAAAACCCTTATCCGGATGGACATAGAAGGATGGGGTTTTCTCCTGGCTGAAAGGACTTAGTCCAACCCAACTGGATCCACTCTTTTTAAGCTGCACATAGGGATTTACGACATCGTAGATATCAACTCTGCTCTTGAGCTCGTTAACAAATCCATTGGCAATTTTGGGCATATATCCGAAGGGGAAGACGCAGGAGTTGCGCGGGAGTTATGGAGACTCAAATTTTGAAAGCTCCATTTCTGCCTGTTGGGCAATGGCACTTTGAGGAGGGGAGAGCTCAATAATTTTTCGATAAAGTACTGCAGCAGTGACAGGCATTTTTTCGACAATTTCATATCTTCTTGCCAGTTCCCAGAGGATTTCAGTGGATTCCGGGAAAATATCCCTGACTTTTTCGAGTTCGATCAAATATCTTTTGCCCGGGAGGGTCTCCCGGGCGATGCGCAGATAATCCATCCTTATTTCAAAATTAACCGGTTGGTGTCGGATCGCTTCCAAAATAGTCATTTCGGCTTCGTCGATCTCTCCTAACTGGTAGTGTGCCTGGGAGCATAATTTCCATGCTTCAGCATTGGTGGAGTCATCTTTTAGGACATCCCTTGCCAGAAGCAGAGCACTTGTATGATTTCCATGGAGGAACTCATTTCTTCCTTGATCGAGCTTGGATTCCGTAGCTCCTTCAGGAGTGGCAATATTCTCAAGAGGAGCAGCGAAAGCTTCAGCTAGGCTGAAGCCACGTGGTTTCTGCTCTTTCACGGCTTGCTTAGGTTCATCAGGCTCCTTTTCCTCGGTAGGATCAAAACTTGAACGGTCAGGAGGGAGTTTTGGCCCAGAGGAAACCACACTGGATGCCCGATTAGTCGTTGTAGCTACACCCGCAAATAGTGCAGATGCCAATTCTGTAACTTTCTTTCCACGTGCGTCTACTCCCCGGGCAATAAAGTCAGCCAATCGGCGTTTACGGAGTAGGTCTGCAGCGGCTTGGGCGTAGGGAGAGTTTTCCAGTACTCTAGGGTTGGATTTTTCCAGAGCTAATATAAGAGTTTCCGCCTCGGCTTCGTTTTTTTCCAGAAAGGCAACCTGGAGTAATCCCAATAGAGGAGCTGGCTCAACTCCTTGAGATGTAGAGCGTCGGGACGCTTCGCGAAACCAGTGCTTTGCCTGCGGAAATAGTTTTTTCTTGGTGAACAAGGAGCCCATGAGTAGACAGTCCTGGGCTAGGGCATGCTGGGGAGCCTGAGAAAAAGTGTTGATCGCATCAGTATTTCTTCCTTTTTGAGCAAGCAATCGGGCGAAGGCCAAAGTTGCTTTGGGGTCATCCACCGCTTTGGAAAAGTAAACGGAGTAATGCTCGATAGATGAGTCAATATCCCCCGATTTGGCGTGAGCTTCCGCAGATTCCTTGGCGATGTCGTGGGGGGCACCCATGGAAAGTGCTTGTTCTAAGCGAAAAGCGGCTAAAGCATATTCTCCGGCGTCAATGAGGGATCGTCCAAGTTGAACAAGGACTTCCGATGACTTTGGGAACCGCTCATTAAGTTTACGCAAAATTTGAATGGCTTCCGCTGGTTTACCTTCGATTCTCTTGCTTAAAGCATCGGTCAGATCCGGCCCTTGGGGAGGGGCGGGAAGGGGGACTGCCTCGAGGGTTTGTTCAACACTTGTTTCCTCATTTTGAGAGCATCCGAAAAAGGCGAGGGTGGTTGACCCTATCATAAGCATTGATAACCATATGTATGGTTTGTTCATGATTTGTTTTTTTCATACGATAGGGAAACGTCAAGCCATGGTCTTTTTATTTATAAAATCTTTACTGTTAATTCTGTGTTTCAGTGAATCTGCTCATGGTGATGAAAAGATGCAATCTGGTGCCTTTTTTGCATCCGATAATACAAAGCTGGAAGAGGTTGTGTATAGCGTGAATCATTCAGGGTCACTGCTTTCTTTTAGGAAGGGTTTTGAAAGGGTTATTCCACTGCTGGAGGAGCAAGGAGGAAAAACAATAACCCCTGAAAATTTTCCCAAGATTTGTATTTTTCTCGATCTTAAATGTGCCCCAGGATTGGAACCTTCCCAGTCCATGGTCGATGCACTGCTCGCATTTTTAAGGAGAAGGGGATTCGGGGTTGATGCTCTTTCTCTGGTTTATTTTACGGATCAGATCGAGGTGGGAAATTTTCTGACTGGAAAAAAAACCTACCAATCTTTCAAGATCATCAATTCAAAGAGGGATGAATATTTTGATCGGGGTTGGTGGCATGAAAGTTCTTTGCCTTCTACGGATCATGACCGGGCGAGACTTTACTTAGATTATCCCGATCAGCCAGACAAACGGCAGGAACTTGAGCGTAAGAGCTATCTTCCTGCCTGTTTATTTACTGAAGATACCTATTGGATCAATGTAGCTGTGGCGATGGATGATCTTATGTTGGGCATCGATGGTGCGGTGGGGAGCCTAACTTTGGGCGCCTCTTCCAATACAGACAGATTTCTCAAAGAGAAAACCATGGCTAATGCAGCTGCATCAGAAATTTTAGCCATTCCAGAATTTTGGGAAAAGCGAATTTTCAGTATTCTGGACATGAGTCGTTTCCAGTTTGCGGGAGGTGGCTCCTTCGACGCTGAATTTATTGCCAGTTCCGATACCTTTTTAATTGGGGTAAATCCGTTATCTGTTGATTACCATGGGATCCGCCATATCGCCAAACAACGGTCTGAGAAAGGCTTCCAATATCGCCCACTTGATAAAATTAGTTTATTTAAATTTGGCAGGCAGTTAGGTCTGGGGGACGCCTCTGCGAGCCAATTATTTCAAGTGAAATATCGTGATTGATAAACAAAGGCAGGATCAGCGACGGCAATCTTGCAATATTCTAAGACAAATTTCCCTGAGGTCATGCATGCGGATATCCGATTCAAGTAAATATTCGTTAAAAATTTTCTCGTTGTGATGGGAGAACAGCCGATTCAGTCGCATGGATTCGTTTAGGGCAGCATGAGCTCTTTTAAGATGGCATACGGTCAGTAGATAATCACCAAGATCGATGGAAGTTGCCGCCAATAGACAGTGACGTTCTGAATCTGCCAAGCTTGCACAATAACTCCAGGAGAGATTTGGGGGCGGCTGATTGCGGTTGTGCCTCATCATGTGTTCCCATGATGAGCGTAAGAAAGAAAATAATGCAGATGATGCGATGTAAAGAGGATGCTTGTGAACGGTGTAAGGCTCAATCTTGTCAAGATCTTCCAGTGGTATGGGACGGATTTCCCTAAGTTGCTCCTCGTCCAGTTCAAAGTCTTCAATACAGGACCAATCGTCTTTTCCCCAATCCATCAGTTTAGCCGTTACTTCCAGGCGATCGGGTTCGTGTCTAGATTTGTTGTAAGCAGATATAAATCGGGAAATTTCTTTGTCGGACTTGCGAACATATTCCTGCCAGTCGCTTTCGTTCCAAGCCACATTCTCATTTTCATCCCACTCTCCGTCTTGGTTACCGTCGAAATCGTATTGGCTCATAATTGTAAGGTGGGAAAAAAGAATAGGTGGAGGATGTTTTATAATTCTATTGTATCTTATGTTAGGTCAAATGATTTTTGAAAAAATTTAGTAGATTTAAAGGATGTCGAGAATTACACGAATCAGCATCAATTATCGAGGGAGGATTCAGGGAGTTGGGTTCCGTTGGAATGTTAAACAGATTGCGGACAATTTTCCCTGTTCTGGATATGTGAAAAATTTGAAGGATGGTTCAGTAGATGTGGTACTGGAAGGAAAAAGGTCAGATCTAAAAATCTGTATCATGCAGATTGAGCATAGAATGAGAGATAAATGGGTCACCAAAACAGTGGATGATCGCTTAGGTAATCCTCTTTTTGACGAGTTTTCCATCCTTTAATGACAATTTTTAAGCACAAAAAAAGCCTCCAAGTGGAGGCTTTTGAAAAATGAAAAAAGAAAAAATTAATCGATCTGCTCCACTTCGAGCGGAAAAGTCAATTTCCCCCCATTTCGGCTGATCATACGTAAAATTGCTTGGATTCCCTTTTCTGCGAGAAAATTAGAATCAACCCCAAGACTTGCTGCGGTGTCTTCCAGAGAAAGAGGAAGGATTGAGGAAACCGGTTGAATAGCGGGAGAATGTTGTGTCTGCACTTGTGGTTCCTCAGATTCGGTCTCGGCGATACGGTTTGTCTTAGCTTTCATTGTTTGTAGCAGGGGAGCAGAAGAAGGTTGCGTTAGATGATCTGAGCTTGTTGAAAGTGTAGGGGATATAGGAGAAGGTTTGTGCAGGTCTTCAGAAGCCCCAGTTTCAAAGGTGGGCTCCAATCCTGAAGAATTGTCCGTCTGGAGATCCGCTATTTCAGCATCATCAGGAGAATGCGAACGGTTGAGTTTTTTCCCAAGTTCTTCCAGGTATTCTTCCTGCTCAATATTATCGAGACGCTCCTGAGCGATCTCTAGCTTTTCGTTCACTTTTTCTAACTCAGATTCAAGATCACTTAGGGGAGCATCAACTAAGTCAGTGGAAACCTTCAGACCATCTTGTAAGGCTGAAATGCGCTTCTCTAATGCATCTTTTTGAGCAAAAACTTCATCGATCAAGGAGTTGGTTTCATCTCGTTTTTTTGCCACATTAAGCTGAGTCGCTAGGTCTTCCTTTTGCTTCGATAGTTCATCGATTGCCCATCGGAGGGAAGTAACTTTCTTTTTAACCGAATCACTCATTGATTTATCTATATATCAACGATTTTTTTTTCATAGCAAATGAAATGTTATTCAAGAAAGGAATTAATTTCTTCAAGTCTTTGTTTAATTTTGATTAAGGCACTTTCAGTTCCATAATTTTTAAGGAAGTTTAGTTTTGCCTTATTTACCATTTGTTCCCTGAGAAAAGGCGAAGTGACAAGGAATTGCTGTAAGGCTTTTGCAACATTGGTTGGAGAAGAGTAAGCACATTTCTGATTCTCAGCATAGAAAGCGGGGTCGCTAGTAAATGGCTGTATAATCTCCTCGTGATCTATCTGTGTAAAATTACCTCTTCTGAGCAGAGATGTATGTCCACCCCAAAAATTTGTACAAACTGGTAACTTTGCCATGATCGCCTCGGCAATCGGCAATCCAAGTCCTTCAGCCAGACTGGCAGAAACGAAACAATCATGATTCGCATATTCTGCCAGAAGCTTTTCACGAGACCATTCTTCCTTGATTAAAATGATATCATTTCGTGGGCTTTCCCATTCGCATGAAGGGGAGGTCTTAATTGTCAGTAATGCATCACCTTTTTTGGGAAAGGCCTTCATGAATCCTTGCATGAGAAGATGATGTCCTTTTCTAAAATGTGGTTCGCCAATAAAAAGAAACTTTGGTTTTTCTGAAAGTTTCCAGTCCTTTTTTTGAGGGACACCTTCAGAATCAAGAGCAGGAGGAATTTTAAACACAGGAACTTTTAAACCTCCCTGTTCGAGAACCTCCAATACATGATCGGTTGTTGTCCAAACCTCCTCAAAATTATTAAGTAATTGAATCCAGTTATCAGGATACTCGCTCCATTCGTGAAAAGGTAGGGCAATGTTGTGGCATCCTTCAATTGGAATAAACGAATCTCCAAGCGTATTGTGAATAACAACTTCGTTTTTCAATTCCTGAGAAAGGGACTTTCTTACGAAAGGATCTGTAGGGGTAAGTAAGTGCTTAACCTTTCCAAATTTCGCCAAGCTATTTTGAAAGAGATTGCCAATAATTTCATAACTGCCCCGATGAAAATCTGTCAGGATTGTGAAAGTCATGAAATTAAAAGCTAAATATGATCAAGTTTGTAAATAGAAGCATTGGGACAAGACTCAAAAATTAGTGACTCGACTGCATCCCAGTGATGCGAACTCATTGCTAAAATAAAAGCGAATTTTCCGACACCATTAATCCCTTCTCCGAAAGTTTGTACTTTGGTTCTCGGGAATGAAAGTTCTTTGGCATTTTGATCGAGATAAACTATATCAGCGGATGTTTTTACACCAAGCCAATGACCTGCTAATATCCCTCTTTGATTCAATCCACAGATATAGATTGTATCACAGCGGTTTAAATCATTAACGGGTAAGTGACCAAGGAATAAAGTAACAAATTTTCCGAGAGAAAAAGAAAAAGTATGATATTGCCTCCCCTCAACCTTTCTTAAGCCGTTTAGTTCCAAATAGGATGGCTGGGTGTCTTTGAGAAGATATTCAGGAGGGAATTGTTCACCTGATCCATAAAAAAAGAAATTTGAGAATTGATTTTCATCGTTATGAGAAACGAGATTTTCAGCAGAAAGTAATTGGTTTAGTGTTGTCAGATTGTGCAGAAAAGCTGGATTCGTCTTACTGTAGGAAAAGCATTTTTTGGCAAATTCAAAATCAAAGGATGGATTGCCTGAATTAAATTGAGGGTAAAAACAAAGTGCACGAATCCCCAAATCAAGATGTGCCTCTTCTTCAACATTTTGATTAACCGAACATGAATCCTCGTAAATCCGATTTAAGTTTTCAGGGGTTCTGTACTTGTTAAAAAGCTTTCTTTTCTCTGAATGTGCTTTGGAATCCTTTGTAGATAATGCATTTTTATGCCAAAGCATTAACCCCTCTGCTTCTGGAACATAACCAAATTTACATCCATTAGAAGCAGCCCTGAGAAAAAACTCATAATCTCCAACAACTTCATAGGATTCATCAAACATACCAATCTTACCATGAAGGGATTTTCGCCAAACAGGTTGTGCACCTATAAAATCATGAAGCAGTAGAGATCCGGGGAAAAACTTTTGAGAATAACAAGGTGAAGACTGATCGTTATCGTCAAAAGTTTCATTAACCATGGTAGATTTATAAAGATTTCCATAAGCTACATCACAATCAGGTTGTTCTTCCAATTTATTGACCAACCTCTCAATGCATTCAAAATGGTGCCGGTCATCAGTGTTAGCATTTGTGATATATTGCCCTGATGCTAATTTTATTCCCTGGTTCCATGCGTGGTAGAGAAGTTCTCGTTTATTGGATTTTACATATAAGGTTTCGGGATATTTATGTTTAAATTCTTCAATGATATTTTCTTCTTCTTCGGTGAAGGCACAACCGAACACAATTATTTCTAACTGATTTCTCTTAAAAAGAGATTGGTTGGTTAAGTTTTGAAAGCATTTATGCAAAAATAACTTACAGTTGTAAGCAGAAATAATAGCGGAAAGTAATTTCAATTAAAATTCTTTATTATTGAATTAGTTCTTTTAACTTAACAAAAATTTTCGAGTCTGATTTAAATCTTTCAAAATTAATATCGAAATAATCGAAAAACTTAGATATTATGGTTTCTGCATCACAAGTATAATTTGCGTAAATCGAAGTTTTGCTAAGGTTGAAATTATTCCAACTCGATATTAGAGATCTTAAAATCAATTCAGGGTCAATATCAGTGATGCACTTTACTCTTTCTTGGGTGCAATACCAATTACAGTAGTAGCAAGAAGTCGGATTTAAGACTAAGGAGCTAAAATCCGAGTAGGGCATAAATCGACCAATGTGACCGCCGCCAATGACAGTAGTATTAAAGATTGATAGACTACATGCAATATGAGATAGTCCTGTTTCTCCACCCAATGTGCACCTAGAATTTTTTATCAGTGCCATGCATTGTGAAAGAGAAGTCTTACCACACAGATTTATTACATTTTTTAATCCGTCTGTGCAATAGTTGGCTAATTTAATGTCATTGATAGTTCCTAGAATAATTATGCTAGCGCCCAATCTCTCTTGAATAGATCTTAATAGATCACGATAATTCGAGTATTTTCTTACTGAAGTACCAGTTCCAGGATAGAAGCAAAGAGTTGTATTTTTATTTAAGTGATGATTTTTAAAAAATAAACTAGCCCAATTCACCTCTTCTTCGCATAAATCAATTTTAGGAAAAATAGGAACTTTAAAAAATGATGGATATAAATGCTTAAAAAATTTAAAAAATTTTAAAATTTCGGGTAAGTTTGGAAATGAGCAATTTATGATTTCAGAATAATGATTATTATTTCTTTCTAAAGAATCTTGATGCTGATTAGCATTATCTCCCTTAAATGTAATTTTATTTTTTGCATCTACTTTTGAGGAAATTAAATCTGACAGATAAGAACGACTATATGAAAGATTTAATAGCTGATCATATTTTCGATTAAGTAAATTATGGTTTTTAAGGAAACTATTATCATCTACTGTGATAATAGTTTTGAAAAATTTATAGCGCCTATAGAAGTTACGAGTATTTGAATTACAAACAATGTCAAATAAAAAACCCGTCTCTTTGTGTAGTTTGCATATATAATTAATTAGCAATATACCATCACCTAACGCGTCAATCTTTATGATTAAAATATTACTTTTTATTATGGGCTAAATAATTTATTTAAAATTTAAATATTTGGATCAAATGTGGCGATTACTGAGCCAAACTTTGAGTTGCTTTTAAAAACAAGTTTAAACCTTTTGTCAGCTTTTATCATTCGATAACTCTCGTGATGTTTTAAATGAAAGATATCATCTAATGCAATAAAAAATTTTCTTTTTAATAAGGTTAGTAAATAACAAAATTCAATATATCCTAAGTGCCCGGCACTATCCAAGATTATAAGAAGTTCTTCCTTTTCATCAATTCTATCAAGGCAATACGAAAGAAGTGAATCATTGACGTTCAAACATTTTAATTCATCAGAATACTTCTTTACTCTCGATTCTTCATTGTGATCTATGTAAATTTTATGATCTTTATAATTTTTAATCAATTCTTGAATTTGGCATTCATTTGGAATTAAGCCTGTGGGTATACTTATACCATGTAATAATCGAACTTTATTGTAGTGATTACTTTTTAATAAATTCTCTGATGCATGAATAATATTCTTTTCGTTTGCTTCAATAGAGAATATCTGATTTTTTTTATTATTTAAAACCGATTCACAAATTATTTTTGTAGAGCCGTTACCTCTATATGTGCCAGTTTCTATAATTGCATTAATGTTATTTCTTTTAATACAACTTTTGATTGCTTCTTTAAAATTCTCGTCAATCGAAGTCGCGTCAATTTTAGTTAAACGTTGATAATTGTGGGCTAATATGTATTTAGATATACTTGGATTTAAACATTTATCTAATTGAATATTTTTTGTGAAAATCGCTGTGCCATTATCATCTATGGTATTAAGGATTAAGTCAAATTCCGGATACTTTTCAACAAATTCTTGTGCAACATTTAGCAAATATTTGTGTGAGCGGTGAGTTATGTCATCAAAAATGATTGCACCTGTTTCGTGTAGTAAATCTTTAGCATTTTCTAAGTCCTTCCTAGCTCCCTCTTCAGTATGGTCTCCGTCAACATTGATTAATTCAAACTTAAGGTTTGATTGTTTTATATCCTCAAGTAAATCATGGCTTGAGCCCTTAAAAAATAAGGCTTCAGTATCTAATGATTGGGTTTCAATAAAAGATTGGATCTGTTTAGTTGCAAATTCATATGAATTAGGCAAGTCAGCGTAAGTTCCCTCCCAGATGTCAACAGAAATAGCAAGTTTTGGGTTTCCTGATTTTATTGTAGGGCAAAATGAGCCTCCGGTACGTGTTCCAATTTCGAGGAAGGTTGAGGGTGATAAGTGTTTTGCTAAAAAACATAAGGCAATATGGACATTCCAAAAAGAATCATCGGATACCAAACTTTTTTTGATTCTTTCTGCCCTTTTTAATAATGGAGAATCGATTTCGATACAATTCCACGATTTTAAAATACTATTTTTTATTTCAGCGTTGGAAATTACTTTCGATATTTCTTTAGAATTTAAACTAATATTCATAGGAATTAAGTAGATTTGTGTCTGACTGTATTACTCGGGGATGTTGACCATTAAATTTTGAAGTGTAAGACATTTTATCTCCAGTCCATGGACCGTATTTATTTTCTAATTGATCTTTATTAGATGGATTCCATTTTAAATAAAATGAAGTAAACCAATCAGATAAGTCTATATCCCAGTTATTTTGCCAACCATATTTTGAGTATAAATCTATTTTCTGTTTTACTTGAGTTCGTTCAACATAACTGTAATGGTAGAATGTTATACCTTCTTTAAATAAATGATCACCAGAAATTAAGTTTTTTCTATCTTTAAAAAATAAATCTTCATGACTTTTTAATAATGGTGGTCTATGTGTTATAAAAAAATCGTTTTTTTCTTTTTTAAAGACTCTTCGATAATGGTATTGGGGTTCATGAAATTTATAACAATCAAAAATGTAACTAAAACCTTTCCAAAAATTAATAGGAATAAAATCAACACGCTTTATTGATGGAAATTGACATATTTTTTCTTTTATTGCGATTAAGTCTTTAGCTTTATAAACTTCATCTGAATCTATTAACCAAATCCAGTCGAAAGATGCATTTTTAATCGCTAAATTTTGCATGTCTACTTTATCTTTAAAATATCCTCTGAATAACTTTATTTTCGAGTATGGGTCTTTAAAATCATTTAAAAACTCCGTGGTTCCATCTGTTGAAAATCCGCTTTTATCATAATATTCTGAATCAAGATTTCTAACAGGTCCTTCAACAATAATAATTTCGTCAGAAAAATCGTAAATAGATCCTAATGAGTGTTTAACGAATGGCATCCCATTCATCACTATCATAATAAAAGTTATATCCATAAATTACTGAAGTTTAATATTTAAGTTAACTACAAATTCAATCTTGGTAACTTTGAATGACAGGGATAGTTCTTCAACCACGGAAATTTCAATCATATTAAATTGGTATTTTTAACATATCAATGAGATAGCAAGCAGACATTACTGTTCCATCAATATCGGTTCCATTTGTGACATACGATGCACTTTCTTTGGATTTTTTGCAGGCATGCCGAGGAGTGCATGAATGGTCACTAGTTTCACTCGTTGACTGACGTAAATGTCATCACCCATGATAAAAGTCTTTTTTAAATTAACTATGGGTGAAACCAATCCAGGCGTTTATCTTCAGTTACAATTTCAAGAGGTATATTTATACCAGACATTCTTCTGACTTGATTTCGTATCATTTTGAGTCAGATTTTTATACTTTTAACCGTAACATCAATAGGGATAACAAAATTTATCGTATAATGGTCATGAGCACCAAATAATTCAAAAAACTTATCTTGATCCGAATATTCAAACTGGCAATTGTTAAAGTCTCCATCGACATCAAAAAAGCACAAATTGATGAAATTAATTAATGAATTCATAGTATTCAATGCTGTAGTCCAACAGCAACTTTTCGAACTTGTTAAGTTTAACACTGATATTATCTGATGTTTTTATGACATCAATTACTTTTGGTATTTTATAATCCAAAGTATCAGATATTCTATCTATTATTTGTATGCCTGAATTGCATTTGATTTGAATAAATATTTTGTAACAAAATATAATACAGTACAACTGGTTGGAATCAAACCAAGGATTTGTATCCATTGTATGGTTATTAATTATTTCAGTATTTAGTGAATGGAGTGAATATGCGTATAAAAACAAAGAATCGAAACTATTATTTAAACTTGTACTTTGGACTAGTTTCTTATGGCTTTCAAATAACTTAATATTTTTATTTGTTATGCTCATAAATAAATACTGATACAAAATATTCCTGACTACTGTAATACCTCCATAAGAACTCAGAGAAGATAAATTTGTAAAATTAAAATCATTTGAATACATCTCATGAATTAAGTTTATTCTTTTGTAAGAAGAGTTATCAGAAATATCTTTAAATATTGAATTAATTCTTGACCAATTATTTAAAATGCTATCCAGACTGTAAAATACAAGGTTTGAATATATATATAGCAATAAGGCTATTTTGTTTATAATGGGATTTTCAATCTCTATGTAATTATCTCCAATTATATCATCAAAACATTTTGAATATCTATATAAAAATAAATTGTTTGAAACATACTTTGAATCAATACATATTGATCTGAATTTTGATGAATAAAACCATATAATATGCTTTAGTACCAAATCATTGTTTATATCTTTTTGTACTTTTGCGATGTATTTATCAATTAAAGAAACTGTTAAATCGCTGTTTGCGGAATAAAGATATTGAAGAATATTATAGGTTTCGTTAATGGATAATTTATCATTAATTATTTTTTTGAATACAAATTTGAATAATGAGTTTTGTATTGCATTCGTTTTAGAAGTATTGTTCTTAAATTTAGATATTTTAACAGCTAATAATAAATCAATATCCCCAAATTTGTTTAAATAATTAAATTTCTTCGATTCGAAGTGATCAATTGTTCTAACAAAGTTTTGGAATACATTATCTAATTGTTCACTGAGGCTAAGAAAATTATCTTCTCGGTTAATCTTAACAGTATCAAACAATTTTAAAATAGACTTCCTTAATGATTCTTTCTTTTTAGTTTTGGATTGGATGAAAAAGTGATGCAATACGGTATTGAAATCAAAACTTAGTCTGTTAACACTCAATTCTAATGATGTATTGAGATTTTTAATGAATGAATTTTTGTTTGAGTTTATTATGCTGTGTATTTCATATGCTTGTTCACCATCATAAATTATTGTTGAATCATCATAGTAGAAATCTATTAAATCATTGTTATAATATAATTTGCTTGTTGGGACTTTTAAATCAATGAAGCTTTCTATAGATTTTGTAATATAGTTTGAATTATTCGATATCAGTACTCTCTTTGAATTACATTTATTACTTTTTCCACTAGGTTTTAAAATTATTAAAACAAAATTTTCTATTTCTACATTATTTGATATTTGCAGTTCACTTTTGGTCGATAAACTTGCAATATTTATTGCACCAATATGTTGTATTCTTTTAAGTAAACTTGAATTTTTTGAGTCAACTAGAAAAATTGTGCTTTTAAGATCTATGTCTTTACTTTCTGGACTTAAGTATGAAATCGTCCATTTTACTTCAAAGGTCTCATCATAAGTAACATAGCTGCAGCCCGTATTGTGGAACCATTCCCTAATCTTGGTATGTTCATCAATAATTAACTCATAATTTGGATCCTCTTTGACGAAATTAACGAATGCACTCCAAATATGTTCGTTTTGATTGTTGAGTGTGTTAAGATCTAGATATAATTTAATCAATTTGTAATTAAAGTTGTTGGAGGATATTAGATGGCGATTGAGAAAATAGTAGTGGTGGATGATGAGCTTATGATTCGCAAAGCTTTGGAATCTCAATTGCGTAATAAAAGATATTCAGTTGCGTCTACAGGTGATTTAAAAGGTGCTCGTAAGATTTTGGCAAGGGATTCTTTTGATTTGGTTTTTTTGGATCTTCGGTTGCCGGATGGTGAGGGGACAGATTTGCTTGAGGAGATTACGGCAAAAACAGATGGGCCAATGGTCGTTATGATGACGGGTTATGGGTCTGTTGAATCTGCGGTTTCTTGTATGCAAATGGGGGCTTTCGATTATGTGGTAAAACCATTTTCTTTTGATCAAATTGAAGTAGTCGTGGATAAGGTTGCTTCTTTTGACAAGATGCGTCGGGTAACAAAATACTATGTTGAAGAAAGTGATACCCGATCATCTGATATTGTCGGTGAGAGCGAGCCTATCCAAAAACTTAAGACTTTAGTAGACAAGGTTGCCAAAACTGAGGCTACTGTTCTTATAACAGGAGAAAACGGTACTGGTAAAGAGTTGGTTGCGAGGGAGTTATATCGCAATAGCATGTTGGCAAAGCAACCATATATAAGGGTCAATTGTGCTGCCATTTCGGAAACTTTAATGGAGAGTGAATTCTTTGGTCATGAAAAGGGAGCCTTCACCGGAGCAACGGAGAGAAGAGAAGGGCGGTTTGAACTGGCAGATGGAGGAACGATTTTATTGGACGAAATCAGCGAGATTGCCCCTGCTTTGCAGGCAAAACTGCTAAGGGTTTTGCAGGAAAAAGAATTTGAACGGGTGGGGGGCAATAAAACTATTGAAGTTAAAGTGCGGGTATTAGCTACCACGAATCGTAATTTGTTGGAAGAAGTGGAAAAAGGGAACTTTCGCGAAGATCTTTATTACCGGTTGAATGTCTTTCCCATCGCTGTACCTCCGTTGAGGGAGAGAGGTGAGGATATTTTACTTTTAGCGAATACATTTCTGCAAAGGCACTCGCGAAGGCATGGTAACGAAAAAATTTCCTTTTCCAAAAATTGTGACAAAGCCATTTTGGGACACGCTTGGCCGGGAAATGTTAGAGAATTGGAAAATGCAGTGGAGCGGGCAGTAATCCTAGCAGATTCTGGAAAAAAGATAGAGGCGGAGCTATTAGGAATTAAGCCTGTCACTTCAAAATCTACTCTTCGTAAGAAAAAATAAGTTAATTTTGTAGCTTAAGCGTTATTTAATTGGCTAGACTACCGTAGGGCAAATTTGTCATATGAGATAAAAGTGCCCAACTAAAAAGAGTCCAAATAGACCTGGTGAATAATTTTTAAAAGCACTTAATATGCCAAGGACAGGCTGAAGTTTAACAGGAAATTACTCCTCGAAGAGAAGCTTGGCCATGCTTTCATCGTCAGAAAGGTCGATGATTTGGTTGGGGTCGAAAGGTTTGCCCTCTTTGATGGTAAAAGCGACAAGCTCGCCGCGATCAAATTCACCTTCTTCCCATAGCCTTCCATCCTCGTCCCATTTGGAAATGGTACCCTGGTATTTGCCATTTTTAAACCTAAGTACTGCTTCTTTTCTACCTTTGTCATCGAGGGCTGTAACCGTTCCGGTATAAAGCTCTTCGGTCTCACGAATCCACACCATGCCATCCCGCTTGGGGTCTCCAGCAAATTTTTTGTAAAATTCGGGACCGGGGCCTTCCCATTCCTTCAACTCGAGAGCAGCAAGACTCTGCCCCGTGCTGGCGGCACCTTCGTCTTCAAATCGGCCAAAGTCTTCAAGCCCGTCCTTAAAATATCTTCTCGAGTAAATTTCCCCTTTGGTGGTCCAAATAAAAAAGTAGCCATGTTTCAGACCAGCCTTGTACTGCTGTTTAGTTTTGAGAGAACCATTTTCGTGCCATTCATGAAAATCACCATCAGGTAGTCCCTCCACATAACTTCTGATCGCCGCCACCGTTCCATTTCTCGCCCTGACTTTAATAACTCCTGAATAAGGTCGTTTGGTCTCAGAAAGACAAAAGAGCTCTTCGTCATTAATAAAAAAGGTTTCAGATGCCTCTGCAGAGGAACCTTCCCAGTATCCTTGCTTTTGAATAATGATGGAAAGAGGATAACCTTCTTCTTTTTTTTGAACCTGAGGTTTTTCACAGGAGAACAAAAAGAAAAAAAGTAAACACATCCCAAAAGGTTGAGTTTTGTCGAAGATGGTTGGCTTTTTGATCGAAATTGCCATTTTCAGTAATCTTTTGCTCACACTGGACAACTGACAAGATTAAACATCTCCCAACTCCCGATATTTAATGATTATTCCCAAAGCAAATAAACTGGACGCATCTCAACTAAAAGAGGTTGAAGCCATCGCCGCAGATTTTGAATGTTCCATACTCGAAATTCAGGGGCGCAACCGTTGCGTCTATGCGATTCTGGGTGATGAGGGCAGGGAGGTGATGTTTAAGAGAATTGCCGGTCTGCCCTATATCGCCAAGGTCGACATGATTGAGTCCCCCTACAAGTTGATGGACCGCCGATCCGGGCTGTCAGATCATCGGGTACGGGTGGGCAGTACCGAAGTGGGTAAAGAAGAACCCTTTATCATCGCCGGTCCCTGTACCATTGATCCGGCTAATCCGAATCTTTACCTCGAATCTGCACACGCGTTGAAAGAGGCGGGAGTTCATGCCTTGCGTGGTGGGGTGTGGAAACCACGCACCAATCCTTATTCTTTTCAGGGAGATAATCATTCCCTATCGATTATTTTACAGGCTCGGGAGGAAACGGGTCTTCCAATCGATATCGAGGTGATGGATTCAGAACAACTCAAGCTTGCTCTTGATGCAAAGGTTGATGTTGTGCAGGTGGGCACCCGCAATGCTCAGAACTATTGCCTGCTTAAGGAGATTGGTCAATTGACTGCAGGTTCCACAACCGCCGTATTGCTGAAAAGAGGGCGGCATATGGCATCCCCCAATGAATTTATTGCTTCCGCAGAATATTTGGTTGCAGAGGGAAATCCCAATGTGATGCTCTGCCCGCGGGGTACAACCCCGCCTTTGGATGGGTATAGGAATCATCCCGATGAATCGATTACCCCTTTACTTAAAAACCGAACCTGGGCTCCTGTGGTGGTCGATCCTTCGCACAGCGTGGGCCACGCCGATTTTGTTCCGGCTTGCTCGCTGGCTGCTATTGCCTACGGTGCCGATGGATTGTGCATCGAGTCTCATATTGACCCAGCCAAAGGAATAGGGGACGACCCTAAACAGGCGATTCATCCAGGCAAGGTTAAGCAATTAATTAAATCCTGCCGGGAGGTTTGGAAAAACCGTTACCTCCCCTAATCTGTTTGTTTTTTAATTAAATCCTCTACCATTTCCATTCGCTGATGGTAGACTTCCGGATCGATTGCAAACGATTCGATCGCTAAAGGTGCTGATTTTGAATCTTCTTTGGGTCTCGGCAGAGAAAAGGATTTTCGGCTCTGTGAGGTTGAGTAGGTAATGGCTGGGCCTTGATCCAAGGTTTGGGGCTCAAATGCCTCGATAAATTTTTTCTCCATGTCCTAAGCCTACTAAAGATTTGACTGGGCACAAAAAAGCCCATGCCGGAAGTCCGACATGGGCTATGTAGATAAAATCTCTGAAGGAGAGGAAGCTTACTCGGAAGCTTCGCCTTCTTTAGCATCGTCAGCTTTGTCGCCGCCACATTTGCCACAGCATTCAGCTTTGTCTTCGCTGCATTCGCCACAGCAATCATGGTCATGACCACCGCCACAAGCGGAGAAAAATCCAAGAGAAATGATTCCGAGAATTAAAAGTAAGTTTTTCATAGTATATTTTGATTTGAATTTAGTGACTAAAACGGGCTGTCTCATTCACAAAAGAATTTATTTTCGCTTAGTATATCTTTGAGTCAAGGGGAATTCAAACTGTCTTTGAAATAGAGATGATCTCTTTTCCATTGGTCAGATAGAGTTTTTCATAGGGTTCGAGGGTAACATTTTTCAGTCCGGTAAATCCACCAAAGGAAGGTAGAATCAATCGATCTTCCCCAACAACCCAGCAGGGACTCCTCAGTGTATCCCGACTGGTTCCACTCAATCGATAGCCTGGATGCAGATGCCCCGCCATGTAGGGTCGGGTGGGGCATTCGACGGGCAAGTGTCGGAGGTCCCAACTCTCCGCCTCGGTTGGGTCCGGCATACAATCGATATGCAATTCCGGCCAGGGATCTCCCGATTGCTGGTCATGATTTCCCCGGATCAGCACGATGCTCAATTCTTTGTGCTGGTTCCGCCAATCGAAGAGAAGGTTGCGGACTGGTTGTGCCCGGCCTGTTCGGGCATGGAGAAAGTCTCCCAAGATGATCAGTTTTCCCGCACCTGTAGTTTCGACTAATTTGCTCAATCGTAGGCAATCCTCCTCGGTGGTGTGCTCGGATACAGGAATGCCCACCTTACGAAAAGTTGCGGCCTTCCCGAAATGCGTATCGGCAATATATAAGGTTTTTTCATTGGGCCAAAAAACCGCCCGGTCCGGCAAGAGATCGAGGGATTCACCCTGCCATTCAATGGAGACAGAACCTTTCACTGCGATGATTTCTTTTCCAGTTCCATCGCCATTCTCTGCACCCGTTCACTCCACGATTCCGAACTTACCTGCGACCGTAAGGATTCCGCCCACAGCGGGAAACCAAAAGGGCTGAGCCGTTCCGGAGATTGCCTGACGATTCGCTGTTTCGAAATTCTTTGGAGTGTATCGACCATGCGGGTCACTTCCAGCTGCCTATCCAACACTTCGCGGCGGGATTGGGTAAGGAGGAGGTTATTCGGATCATATTTGGAAAAGACATCGTAAAAGAGACCGCCAGATGCCTGCACCTGTCGGTTGGATTTTTTGGCTCCTGGGTAGCCCTGAAAAATGAGCCCAGCCACCCGGGCAACCTCCCGAAACTGTCTCTTATCCATTTCGCTCAAGTTCATACAGTCGAGCAATTCCTCCACCACTTTTTCAGGGCTTAGGAGGCTGAGCCAGTCGGATTCATTAAACTCACGCTCCGATGTGGAGCAGAGGTGAAACCCATAATCATTGAACGCAATGGAGAGAGTCATCGGTTCCACCCGGGTCATCCGGAAGCTGACTAGGGCGGCGAGCCCTTCATGGGCCAGGCGCCCTGCAAACGGATAGACAAACCAATTGGTTCCCTCCCGGGTATCGGTTCGCTCAATTAAAAGCTCGTTGCTTCTGGGGAGGTGGGACTGCGAGCCCTGCAAGGTAAGCGATGGTTGCAGGGCCTTCATTTCCTTTTCCAGGAAAATTCCCTGATCGGCCGATTCTAATTTTTGCCTCACGCCCCGAGATAATTCCGAGGAAAGGGGAGACTTTCCACCCCCCCACACCGGGATAGCTCCTTTGCCCCGCTTCGCTAGGGCAACGATCGCAGTAAGGTCGCGCACCCGCTTTAAGGTGAGCAGTTTTCCACTGAAGTAAAAATTGGCCCCGGGCTTGATTCGGGAAATAAAAGATTCCTCCACCGTGCCCAGCCTTCTACCAGTGGCAAATTT
>Ga0181605_10001224_pt1 | contig 24584 bp, 20 predicted proteins | sample 041ome_11_FD_148676 | JGI IMG/M metagenome (GOLD analysis project Ga0181605, IMG submission 148676) | Coastal salt marsh microbial communities from the Groves Creek Marsh, Skidaway Island, Georgia - 041411US metaG (spades assembly) | ecosystem: Environmental > Aquatic > Marine > Intertidal zone...
ACCACCGCCATTCTGACTATGTTGATCGAAATCATGGCAGAGATGAGAGCAGAATCCCGTAAGGCTGGCTTTCAGGAGACTGAAAATGCGCTCGAATATGGGGTGAGTGCAGCGGAAGCTATGAAGGAAACGGCAACGCTCAATGCGATTGCGGACGTAGGTTCGGGCGCCCTTCAGGGTGCCGGCGGCCTATTGCAGATGAAGCAGGCAGGATCTGCTATGACTGATGCGAAAGCCGCGAAGGGGATTAACGACAAGATGGCCGGTTTGGACGACCAGTCAAAGGAATTTAAACTTTTGAATAATGAAGCGAATTCTTTGAATGCAATGAGTGCAGCCAAGGGACAACAGGGAACTGCCTGGTCAGCAATGGCTACTGGACTTGGGGGGTTTGGTAGTGGCGTCGTTAAATGGCTGGCTGCTGGTACGCAAGCAGAAGCGGAGATCGACCGGGCGTTGAGTTCGTATTCACAATCCCTAGCGCAAATGGAGCAAGACTTTTTCCGTCAATTAGGTGACGCGATTAAAAGCGCAGTTGCTAACCAGAAGGCAATAGATCAGGCGCAGCATCAGGCATGGACTGGGATTAACGGGGTCTGAAAGCGCAACTAATAAGACGCTAGAGCCCCTGACTCGGTCATAAGCCAAGGGGCTATCGCTGATTTGGCGGGGGGCTTTTGGCCTTCATAAATTGATAGCGAATTTCCGAGATGACTGGCGCTCAATCTTTAATAAGCACTGTACTTTGAACTATACTTTAGTATAAATTAACGCTACTTTGTATAGTCGAGTCAGCAGCGCTTATGGACAACTTACTCAAAGAGTACACAGCAGACGTAGATTTCCTTTTAACCGATGTTTGCATGACAGCGGCGATGCATGGCTTGGACGTTACAGTGACCGCCATCGCCGAGCATCTTCGCGAGATTAGCAAAACGGAAGCCGCGGCAGTTTTGGCGCAGTCACTGGCGAAAATCGCCACTCGCGATTTTGATAGTGCCGTTGCTTATGCTGACGAGGTTTTGACAAATTCGGGCGCTTCTCAGCTACATCCTCAAGCAGCGGCATTGCGTAGGCTAGCAACCGAGCTCGCGGCGGGCGTACAGCCACAGCCCTTAAACATCGATGCTTAAGGGCTAGGTCATGAAACGCAAAATTCGTTCCGAAGGCGGCATATGATGCCACAGGACTTTAGCGCGCCGACGTTGAATTTCTCAGGGCAGGCCACCGGATCAGTGGCCCGCGTGGCGCCAGTCGAATCCTCTCAGCAGCTGGATCTTGCAGCGCTAAACCGCGTCACCGAGCCTGTATGGATTGAGCGCCCTCGTCCAGATATAGAGGCTATCCCTTTTGAGGATGTCACCCAATTTCGTAACTTGGTCTACGACCTCGCTAAGCCAGATGTGGGTTCTCCTGCTATACCCGACGTTGCGGGTGTGTCATCAGAAACGCTTATGGGACCGGCTTTTTCAGCAGCATATCAGGACCCTAATATGACCCCAGGTGATCGTATTGCTGCCACCTTGCAGCACCTCCGAGGGCTCGACTGCGCATGACTCCGAATCGATCACTGGCTGTTTCCGTACGCCGTAGTGCCTGTCTGGTACTTTATATTGTGCTTGCTATGGTTCTAAGCTCCTGCTCCCAAGAAATTTTATTTCATGACCTGACCGAGCGAGATGCCAATGAAATTGTGGGCGTATTGTTCACCAGTTCGGTCGAATCTGAAAAGATTGTAGACCCCAAAGGTAAAACTTTTTCAGTAAGGGTTTCGAGCGCAGATCTGCCACGCGCGGTCGCGGTTTTAAGGGCCTTAGGTCTGCCCCGTAGCCCACGCACCAATCTGAATGAAGTCTTCCCCTCCTCGGGTTTTGCTCCAACGCCGTTTGAAGAGCGTGTCCGCTATTTATTCGGCTTAGCGCAAGAAATTGAGCGCACTATTTCGATGATGACGGGGGTGCTTGAAACCAGAGTACACGTGGTGACTCCTGATAGCAGTTCGAAGTTGGCGGCGCTGCAGGAAGCCAAAGCATCGGTATATGTGAGTTATGACGACCGCTATGACATCGATGCCTTGGTGCCTAACATAAGGCAGTTGGTCAGCGATTCTATCGGTGGCTTGGATCCTACTCGAGTGGAGGTCTTGGCCGTACCCACTAGGGTTGATTTGAAGTCAGTATCCGCAGTTCCAATCCGACGCATACTTGGCGTGCGGGTGCACAAAGACGATATGAATCTGTTGCTCATCGAGGCAAGCTTTATTCTTGGACTTCTAACGATTAGCAGTGCGCTGCATTTAAACGCTTTCCGACGACAGCGAGCTCACTATAAAGCTCGAGAAGAAAAATTGGCTCGCAGTGATGTTAGCGCAAACTGATAATCCATCTAGCTCTGCTTTGGTTGGGTATTCCGGCGAACTCCAGATTCCCCTAGAGCAGTTCTTCTTCAATGTCGATCAATGGGTGAATACACGCGCATTGATTTCTGACCTGAAACTTCCTAACCATGCGTTTTGGGCACAGGATATGAACCCTTCTGCGGTTCGGAAAATTGTCGCACGTCATTATCTCGCTAGCAGGTTGAGCATTGGCCTGTTGACGGGTTCTTTCAGGGGGCGTTTAGCTCTGCTATCTCGTGATGACTGGTTGCGTTTGGGCATGTGTATTGCCGTTTTACCGCAGCGTGGCGTTATTCGGCATTCTATGGATGGCCATTTCAGGCGTGCAGTTCGACAAGGTTTTGACGAGGACGTCATCAACTCACTAGAGCAACTGGGATCTGTTGAAGACGGGCCCGAGTTTACTGGCGGTGCAGGTGCCTGGCGAACACCTCATACAGTTGCATTGGGCGGTGTGATTGCGGCCGTTGAGCAGGCCTGTAGCTGGCCAGATCCAATTCGCGCCAGATTCTACTTACATTTTGAGCCGCAAGAGCGGGAGGTTCCGCCCAGCGTGGTTGGATTGAATTGTCATTGGTTGGAGCTTGTATGCAAGATTTTATTTCCAAAGCCCCATTGGTTGTGGAGTTAAGAGCGGATCGACCCAGCCTGGTCCCCGGGGTTCAAAGACTGCGTAGTATCGATTTTGAGCAGGTCATGGAAATCCAAGACACGCTCTCAGCTGCGCAAAGTAAGGCTGATGAAATCGTGCAGAGGGCTGTTGATGTTCAGGAGCAAGCGCGAGTAGATGGGCGAGCAGAGGGTCGATTAGAGGTGCGTCAAGAACTTCTTCGGGCTGTTACCGACATGCAGGCAACGCTTCAACATTGGGTGCTTCAAACCGAGCCGCAGCTGATTGATATGGTGTTGCGGTGTGTTCGCGAAGTCGTTAAAGAGACCAATCCCGACTCGTTGGTGCGGGGTTCTATAGGGCGAGCGCTAACCGAGATGTCCACGGCGACAGATATTCGAATTCAGGTCCACGAATCTCAACTAGCTTCGCTCCGCTCTGAAATAGAAGCGTTGACAGAGCAATATGCACTCGAGGGCTCAATTCGAATAGAGGGTACTCCCGCCCTTAAACCAGGCGACTGTATTGTCGAGTCGCCACTTGGCACCGTTGACCTAAGAATTGAGACGCAGCTCAAATTTGTCGATCAGACCTTAAAGCAAGATTGAGCGTGCTCAATTGAATAGGAGCGAAATGAACCCTGACTTTGTGTTACCCAGCCTCAGACAGCGTCCCAATCCCCTGATTGGCGCGCTGGGACGCTCTGAGCTTCGTTTGGAGCGATTGCGAACAAAAATCACTTCCGGCAAAGTCATTGAGGCCATTGGTACTGTGGTCAAAGTTGCTCTCCAAGGAGTGAGTGTTGGTGACCTAGTTGAATTTCGTAAGCCCGATGGCCAAGCCCTTTGTTTTGGTGAGGTCGTTGGGTTACAGGGTGATTTTGTCATTGTGGCGGTATTGGGGGAAAGTCAGGGAATCTCAGCACAAGTCCATGTCTTCCCAGCGGGTGCAGCGCAAAGTGTAGAGGTGTCTGAAGAATTATTGGGCCGCATCTTGGATGGAATGGGGCGACTATCTGATGGCGGGCCACCGTTAGCCAACCCAGGCACATTGCAACCGATTTACGCAGACCCTCCTAAACCACTGGAACGCCAGCTAATTGACCGACCACTCGCCATGCGAGTTCGGGTACTAGATGGCTTGTTAACTGTGGGCGAGGGGCAGCGGATTGGAGTTTTTGCTGCGGCCGGTGGGGGCAAAAGCACTATTCTTTCTCAACTAGTCAAGGGTGCCGACGCCGATGTTCGCGTAATCGCTTTGATCGGTGAACGGGGTAGAGAAGTACGGGAGTTTGTTGAGCACAGTTTAGGCAAAGACGGCATGGCCAAGTCTATTGTGGTGTGCGCTACTTCTGACCGGTCATCCTTGGAGCGCGCTCGGGCGGCATATCTTGCGACGGCTATTGCTGAATATTTTCGGGACCAAGGCAAAAAAGTACTGTTGATGATGGACTCAGTAACCCGTTTCGCCCGAGCGTTGCGCGAAATTGGCTTGTCCGCCGGGGAACCACCTGCTCGACAGGGGTTTCCACCGTCAGTGTTTGCCACCCTGCCTCGCCTGCTTGAGCGCTCGGGTATGGGAGCTACAGGATCCATCACAGCGCTTTATACGGTGTTGGTCGAAGGTGATGATATGACCGAGCCAATCGCCGATGAGACCCGATCTATTCTTGATGGCCATATTATTCTGTCCAGAGAACTGGCGGCTGCCAATCACTTTCCGGCGGTGGATGTTTTGTCGAGTGCATCGCGCGTTATGTCGATGATTGCTACCCCCGAGCATTTGAAGCTTGCGGGCCGGATCCGCGAGCTAATGGCGGCTCACAAACAATCTGAAATTCTCGTAAAAATTGGGGAATACAAATCTGGTGCTGACCCGCTTATCGACGAGGCACTAGAAAAATGGCCGCGCATTCTAGCTTTTCTGCGTCAAGACACCTTGGAATTTACTGATTTTGAAGACACTCAAAGTGCCCTCAGGGAGTTGGTAGGCTGAACCTATGAGCGATCGGGAAAAAAAATCGATTGCTTTGATACTTAATGCTGTTTTTTTGGAGTTATCAAAATGACCGATCAATCCTCTGACACGGACACAGACACCTCGGTGCTCAATGAGCAACACGAGCAAAGGGAAAGTGTTGAGCTTGAGCCGGCCAATCCGTCTTTGGCGAATTTGCCGGTGCAACTAACCCTGACTGTGGGCTCTGTAACTCTGCCGCTTGAACAACTGATGTCAATGTCTGAGGGGCAAACCTACATTGATGAGGTCCAGAGCTTTTTCCCAAGCGTGCGGTTATACGCGTCAGATCGATTGGTAGCCGAAGGTGAGCTGGTGCGCGTTGACGGTCGAATCGGCTTTCGAGTTACGCGGATCTGTGGTTAATTGGGCGCGCTTGAACTATGAGTGACGGATTCGCAAATCTTTCTCAGGGTCAGCTTGCACTGATTGTTTTTCTCGGCATATTGCCTTTCTTATTGATTGCGCTGACTGCCTTCATCAAATTTGCGGTGGTTATATCTTTACTGCGTAACGCTCTCGGAATTCAGCAAATTCCGCCCAATATCGTAATTTACAGTATCGCGCTGGTGATGACGGCCTATGTGATGCTTCCTACTGCAATACAGTCGGGAACAGTTGTCAGTGAGGCTCTGCGTAACGATGTGCCTGTTCTGCAAGAGCTTGATGTTATCGCTGAGCCGTTTGTAGCTTTCGTAGAACGGTTTGCTGCTGAAGGTGAGGTTGATTTCTTTCGTGAATCGGCGCGGCGGATGTGGACTGATGACGTGTCAGAACTCGTTCTTGATGCGGAGCCCGGATCGCTGAAAAGTCTAGCCATTTACATGCCAGCGTTTGTGGTGTCTGAGTTAAGCAGAGCCTTTCAAATCGGGTTCTTGCTATATCTGCCTTTTGTGATCATTGATCTAATCGTGGCAAACGTATTGTTAGCTTTGGGGATGGCGTCACTGTCGCCTGTCACAGTGTCGCTTCCGATTAAGTTATTGTTATTTGTCGCCTTAGACGGCTGGAAACGATTACTTGAGGCACTTGTGCTGAGCTATGGGGTAACCTGATGCTGATCGAGAGAGAAATATTAAGTCTGGCAAGTCAATCACTGAATCTTGTGTTGACAGGCTCCCTTCCGGCTATTACTGCAGCGGCTGCTGCCGGTGTTGCGGTTGCATTATTCCAGGCTCTCACCCAAATCCAAGATCAAGGGCTACCGACGGCAATTAAGTTTTTTGCGGTTATCTTGGTGTTGTTCTTTACTTATGTCTCTCTAGCGACAACGTTAGCGGTGTTTACTTCTAACCTGTTTGACATGATAGAGACAATTTAGTTGGTGGTGCTTGTGGAGAGGTGCCTAAGAAATCTCTTATGGACTTGACTCAAATTTCTCCCGACTTACTCAAGATAATGGTTCTGGGCTTTGCACGAATCTATGGATTTATGTATTTTTTCCCGGTGATCAGCGGAGAGAACGTCCCCGCAATGGTTCGGGCAATTTTCTGTATTGCGCTAACCCCTTGGGTAGCGATGCCACAGCTAGCTGCGCCTATATTTGAACCAGAACTGCAAGATTTCTTTTATGGGCTGCTTCTGAAAGAGGCTATCGTAGGCTCGTTTATGGGCCTGCTGGTGGGACTGCCATTAAGGTTGCCAGAGATAATCGGCAACATCATTGATAACCAGCGCGGTTCCGCCGTCACAGATACCTTTAACCCTATGTCGGGTGGCGATGCATCACTGCTGGGCCAGCTGTTAGCGTTGACCATGGCAGTTTATTTTTTTACTTCTGGCGGATTTGACTTGATTATCTCAATGTTGGCGGGCAGCTATTCCATGGTACCTATGGAGGGATTTTCAATAGTTACCGGTGAAGATGCGTGGAGCATATTCCTTGAAACTTTTCTACGTTATTTAAGCGTTTTTGTCTTGTTATCACTCCCCGTCATGCTGGTTATGTTTTTGTCTGAGATATCTTTGGCTGTTACCTCACGTTTTGCACAGTCGCTCAATGTCTTTACCCTTGCACAGCCTATTAAAGCGATTGTTGCCATTAGCATGTTGATCGCGCTCATGCCAAAGATCTCCTATGAGGTTGAAAAATTCATTCAAGACATGCTGGTGCTTTTCGGTGGCTAATCCCCTTTCTTATAACATCGATAAAGTGGCGACTTAGAGATGAGTGAAAAAACCGAGAAGCCTACGCCTAAGAAACTGCGCGACGCTAGAAAGCAGGGCAACCTTATGTCCTCCAAAGAAGTAGTTTCGACCGTAGTTATGATGGCGGGTTTGTTCGCCCTCTATTATGTTGCCACAGATGTTCCTGCTCGATTTGAGAAAGCATTGGATGAATTAGTTACCATGGTTGGTATTTCCGATCGAGGAGCTCAGGCGGAACGGTTCGCCACATCGCTTGTCAATGAACTACTAGCGGTTTCGGGTGTTGTGTATTGCGCAATAATTCTTTCTGCAGTTGTTTCAAACGTTGGTCAGTTTGGTCTTTATTTTTCATTCGCACGATTCTCCAAAGGCTTAGATTCACTAAACCCAGTTAATAACGCGAAGAACTTATTTTCTAAAAAAACGCTGGTAACTTTTGGCGTAAATCTGGCAAAAGTGCTACTCATTTTAACGGTCGCATGGTTTTTTATTGATGCACAGCAGAAAACGATCATTCAAGATATTTATGTCTGTCGCACAGATATATTGTGCGGCCTGGCCGTCGCAGCAAAAATCGGTTTTAAGTTATTAATGATCATCGTTTGTTTGATGATTCCGATTTCGGTCATCGACTGGATCATTCAGCGTTATATCTACATGAAAGATTTGATGATGAGCATCGACGAGGTGCATCGAGAATATAAGGAAGCCGAAGGTTCACCCGAAATGAAGGGGCACCGAAAGCAGATGGCGCACGAAATCGTCAATGAAGACCCTGCACCCCTCGCCAAAGACGCTAGCGTGGTCGTTCGTAATCCGACCCACGTTGCAGTTGCGTTGCGCTATGAGCCCGGCGTTGTGCCGCTGCCGTACGTACTTTGCAAGGGAACTGACCAGCTAGCGGAGCGGATTATTCGCGAGGCCGAGCGTCATGGAGTGCCCACCTTTGAAGATGTTCCGCTTGCGCGCGGCTTGAATGACGCCTGTGACGTAGGGGAACACATACCAACGGCTTATATCGAGCCCGTTGCACGGGTGATTCGTTGGCTTTACTTAAATTACCCGCAACAGGTGTTTAAAGATCATTTAGACAGCACTAAAGCTGGTCAGGACGGCAGCAGTGGTCCGGCTCGTTCATACAGGGAAGGAAGTGTTTACGGTAATGCGCGCACCTACGGCAATCGTGAACCACAGTAAATTTAAAGTTGAGGTCTGAAATGTTCAACGTCGATTTGTTCTATGAAAGAATGGGTGCCGATCATCCATTGGATGCAGACGAAATGCTTGTGCTGCATGATCAGGTTCGCGTGATGTGCACAGAGGATGCCGTCACTGCAGTTTTCGAAAAGATGGACACCGGCGGAGAGGCACTCGAAACCTTGTTCGAGATATGCCGAGCACGCGAAGGCTCGTTACCTTTCACCACCCGCTCTGGTCAGTTGGCCTTGCGGCTCCCCAGCGAGGTGACGGACGACGAGACAGCGGCGGCGCTGCAATGGCTTATGCGAGCAATGCAGCAGCTCGGTGTTGGCGAGTCAGCGACATAATCCTCACCGACGTGGGTTCACTATCAACATCATCACGGTAGTGGCTTAAGGAGCGTGGTGACGCTGAATCATTTCGTTATGTTTTCAAGAATTTCGTCACCACGGCGTAATAAATGTGGGAGTCAATATGACAATAATCAATAATCAAGGTCCTGCTGCACAAATAGACAGCCTACGTCTAGCGTCGAATCAGACACCTGATAAGAATGTAGGTGTTGGCGAAAGCACGGTAACCTTCGGCGGTAGCGAAAGATTAGTAAGAACTGAGCGCGCAAATCCGCCAATACGAGAAGGTCTCGCCAATCAAGTTCGCAATGCATTATCAAGTTTTGTAAATGGCTTAAGTGCGCGCCTCGCTAAGATCGAGTTGCCAGAAATGCCGCGTTTAAGCTCGCCACTCCAAGCGATACGAGATCATTTCAATTCTAAGATTGCGGGTAGAGACATGACGGGTGCTCGGTTTCTGCCGCAGCACGAAGCATCGGTAAAAAAGAACTTTGCTGGCGGTGCAATGGCTTCGTTAGACCAGATTACTTACAAAGATGGAACGGTGGGGATGTTCAAACCCGACCAAAAGAAAGGAGAGTTAACGCTGCCTAACTCTGCTCGCAATGCGGGTATCCCAGACAATCCGATTGCCGCAAATCTTGCTGGCCGTGCGGTTGCCAGTGCAAAGCTTGACCAGCTGCTCGGTACTAATCTTGTTCCGACTACCGAATTCGCAGTAAGTGAAGGGCGCAGTGGCACAGTTCAGGAGTTTGCTAAGGGCTCGCAAATACTCAAGATGGGTGCCCAAAGGGATGTCGCTGTAACGAATAACGCTGCGGAGTTTGATATTTTTATTTCTTATTATTCCGAAACTGGGGAAGGAGGGGGGCGCAGTATTTCGGGTACTGCCAACGGGCTTCGAGAACTGCGGAGCCTGTCAGGCGCGCTGGCTGAAATAACCGCAAATGCGCATCGACCCCCAGAGCCGGACGTTGTGGATAAAATCACTAGCTTGATTAACAACAATGAAATTTGGTTTGAAGCAGAAGTTCTCCAAGATCTAGGTGGAATTAACCTATCTTCGCCTACCGTTCAGCAATCTTTATCTGATTCCGGGATATTCGATTTTGTTTCTGGACAATTAGATCGAAACTTTGCCAACTTCATTTTTTCAAATAGTCCTACAGCGGCATCGCATTCTCAACTGATCGACAATGATTTATCTTTTGGAAGCAACTTTACAAAGCTCGATTCAGCTGCATTAAAAGCGATTGGTTCAGACAAGCTTCCTTCTGAGCTGCCTAGATTGATCGATCGTGGAACAGCAGATCGACTGATGGCCATTTCCGCAGATCAGATACTGGTTGCCCTTGAAGATACAGGTCTGAATAGCAGTGAGATTGACGCGACCAAATCACGCTTGGCAGAAGTACAGCAGCATATTCAGGCGATTTCTGAGGGACGTGTTGAGGGGGGGCGGTTAGTCGATAACTGGAACGCGGAAACGTTTTCGGAGTTGCTTCAAAAGCCGGACAACTATGTTCAAAAGTGCATTGAGGATCAATCGATACAGCTTGATCAAAGTCCAAATAAAATCAGAATTTTAGCAAGCGATGTCAGGTCTGGTGGACAGCAGCTTGCCAACATACTGCCAGCTTGGGACGCAAGAAGCATTCAGAGCACGCTTAATAACGACGCGCGACAAAGTGGTGATTTGATTGCTGGAATGATTCGAAGCGCACCGCAGTTACTAACAGAGATGCTGACAAAAGCAGATATGGAGTTGTCCGGTCTGCTAAAAGATAGTGCAAAGGGAGCGATTGCCAGTGCACTCCTCGAACATCAGCCTCAGCAGTTAACCACAATATTGAATTCCTTTAGTATGCCCGATCGTGAATCTGTAATAAGAGCAATCGCAGAGCAGCCAATGACTTCCGTGACCGCTGTAACGAATGCAGCGGGTCTGGCGAAAAATGTCATAGTTGATAATGGTGGCTTCTTCCCGCTAGAGCAAAGAAACGCCGGTGAACAGTTCTTGTGGGCTATGAATAAAATGTGTGGTAAATCTACAGCGGCGGGGAGCGTCAACCTAGCAGGGAATAGAGTATCCGTCGCGGATTTGATGCAGCAGCGCGCGGCGATTGTTCATGAAGGTTTTTCCAATGGAATGCTCGGTATGAGCCATATTGACGAGCTATTCTCTGAGCTCAAGATGGCCATAATTGCCGATGGTGAAATCACACAAGCTGACGTTGATGCAATTGACTTAAATGCGCTGAGTGCTTTTCAATTAGACAACATCCCCAAGCCTGGTCTCGATGAGCAAGGTTTGATTGGCCTCTACTCCTTGTCATCCTACAGCGCGCTGCAAAGCTTCTCCTCGCCGTCGGGGAATGACGAGTTTGCTGGGTTTTTACAACTATGGACTCAGATGCCCCAAGCCATCCAGACGTACAACGAGGGCGGCGGACGCGATGATCCGAAGTTCAGCGCGAATGGTCCTGAGTTTCAGCGCGAAGGCGCCAAGATCACAGCTCCGTTATTAAAAAGTTTGCGAGACGCACAGTCTGCCGATCAAATAAGAGGTATCTTGCAGCAGCAGGGCTGGGAGGCGGTAGCCACCAATCGCTTCGATTTACTGCAAGGCCCCGACGCTGCAAATAATGGGCTAAACGATTTCCTTGCCAGACATCTTTTTGCCTTTGCAGTTGATGGCCGGGTCGTTAGTTGATACTCAGTGCATATGCGTCTGAAACTGTGGCACAACGCCAGCAACGCTTGCCTCAACTATTTTGTCGCTTAGCAATCGCGATATACACTCAAACTTTGACGCTTCTAGATGCTCAGGCCATCAAGGCCATCAGAACCCTCATCATATAGCGTGGGGCGAATCAGTTTAGAGGCTGTCAACTTCGATATCGTCTAATATCTGAGCACAGATTAATGGCACGTTAGCTCAAATAGTCTTTCATTTGAACCGTTACTCGAGTCGAGAGCTCTGCAAGCGATTCTTTCGAATAGCGCCCGCCGAAGGAACTATCGTCGATGCCAGGAAAGTCATGCTCCTCTGGGTCTTCAATACTAGACCGATTTTTTGGAGCGTCCTCATCCCCTTGGATATAGACGAGCTCCAGAGTCGCCGGTTCATAGTTGTTTGCATCTTCAAGCGCCTTTGTTATCCCGGATGAGTTGCCCTGCTGGCGCAACTCAGCAATGCGAAATACCGCCTCCGATTTTAAAGTAGAGGTTAAAGATATTTCATAAGGTTTTAGTTGAGCGATGGAGATGAGTCGATCCACTTCACGTGATAAAGCGGTCGATCCGTTTAACTTATCGGCAAAGGGAGTTCCTTCTAATAAGGTGGCTATCCGCTTGGCTAACAACGTTTTTTCGATGGTTACTTGCCCCTTTACAGGGGCAGAGACATGAGCAGGATGGTCCATGAACCCTTTCTTTCTAGCTGTACTGGGGTGCACCACTCCGTTACGTGTGACAACTTGATGTTCTTCAAATTCGGATCGCGAAATCGCGGCTGACAGGCTGGCGGGCAGTCTGAATATCTCCGCGTCATCATCTTCTTCTTCTGCACTGTCTACAACGTCAGCAGGGGGTGTGGCTGTTAGGGGAGCTTCCTCACCCATACTCGGGAATTCGGTAACCGTTGCACCCAGCCCAGCAAAACCGGAAGCCTGCCACGATTGCGTAACTCGAACTGTCTCGATAAGTTGACGGCCGGAAATCTCGGTGGAACTTTCCCTTCTCACCTCCGCTGAGGCATCAGCCCGTAGCTCGAGACCCAGTGAAAGGCCAAGGATTGCGGGCGCCATGACGTCGATTTTCGCGGTGGCTTCGACACTGGCCCCGCCTGTCCCACTGCTGAGAACTGCTGCGCGGGAGGCCGCATCAATAAATTTGTTTGGCTGGGAGGCATTCTCATTATTGGCAACAAATAAACTCTGTACGAATTCTTGCGTGCTTGCTAAAGAGTCCATAGACACTTGAAAGCCAGAGCCAGCCCCACCTGCAACGCCGGCGCTTAATGACAGTGCTTCACCAAAGGCACTGATACCCCCAGTCAGACCCGCTTGAGCGCTGTACTTACCTACGACGCTGTAACGATCGTCACCCTCCTTTCGTATCATCAAACTGTTATCTCGACTTAATGAGAAACCAGTGGTTGCATCCACGCCTGGGAGCGTTGTTGGAACGGTAAGCTCAATTTCTCCCGATTGCGTGACGCGGATCTCGAATGCTTGGCCAGGCAGCAGTTGGCTCATATGGTGGTTGAGTGCCTTGCTAATTTGCTGTCGAGCTATGAATTCGCGTACCTCCTTGGGAACGGTCAATGTATTGACGATACCCAGTTTATCCGAGATAAGATCTGAGATTTTTCCCTTCCAGCCCTTGGGATGGTCGTCCAGCAAGCTATTTGCATTTTCTTCCGAGAGCAGCAGCGCCTTACAGAAGTTGACCGGTGCCGTCCCAGCTACGCTCGACAGCCCTATCGCGCTAAAACGTTCGCTGAGTTCGACTTCAAGACCAGACGGTACGTTTTGGTCTTCGCGCGTTAGTAACGACTCGCGAAACGTGTTCAGATCAGGCAGTCCCGTAGCCTGGAAAACGTCAAGTATCATGAGCATTGCAACTCTAGGCGCTTCTGGGTTGGCGCTTCGTACCTGTTGTACCGCCTCCGAGGATTTTTGTCGCAGCACTTTGCCCGCTTCAAGTCCTTGCAGCGCCGACTGAATTTCCTCGTCTCGCTCACCAATCTCGACGAGTGCAAGGTACCGATCAGCCAGCCTATGCAACTTTGCCATTTGTTCCGGGGTGGGCTCACGGGTTTTGTTGGCATCTGTCACCGCGTTCGCCAAATCTTCCCAGAGATTATTGAGAAATTTCCTCGCTTCGGTTTCGGGTTGTGCCATGCCTGCTGCCATGGCAATTGCGCCCGTTGCACTTGGCCGAGGGTAAGGGCCAAAGGTCGGAACCGAGCGCCCATTGCTGGTGCTTCTTGCGCTCACAAATTCTTGCCATTGTTGTGCCTCATCGCCAATCTTGGGCATGTTTGCTCTGACGGTTGCTGAAGAATTTGCAGCACGTCCTACAGCCTGAGCAATGCCCGAAAATCGCTGGTGAGTTGCACGTGATAACGTCGGGTCTTTGAGTAGATGTTCTGCCAGAGGCGCCTTGTTAAGGTTGTTTCGTATAACCGCGTCCGCTGACAAATTATTACCTTCAGACGACGTGCGCAGTTGTGAAGATTTCAGTCCGAACAAATACTCGACCACGCCGCCGCCTAAACGCCTGGTATTCTCAGCCGACACTAACCGGGCAGCCATCCCCCGAACTTCGCTCAAGTCTACGCCCTTCTTGAAGGCGAGCTTCTGTGTGCTTCTCAGACCTTGTACAAATGCATCTACGGATTTGGCGTTGCTGAGGTTGTTCTGCAAGGGTCTAGCTAATCGCTCGTAAACATGAGTCGGCGTTTCGAATTGAGCCTCAAGCTGGCGCTTTTCACTTTTTCCTAGAGCAAAGAGATGCGCTTTTAGGGTCAGCAATTGGGTATCTGCTTTGGCCCTTATTGGATCACGCGCATTATCGTAGGCCTTGAGTCCTGCAAGCAAAGCGGTTGCGTTACCCGATATTTTGTTTGATAGCTCTTTAATTTTGTCGGCTGCTTGCAGGAGTCCTCTCGCCTCGGTCTGAGTTCCGCCACCCCATTCCATTGCTTTCGCTAGGATCAACGCCGCAGGCGTGCTCTCATTCATTCCTGCTTGTTCCATAAATGAAAGCTTCAGCAAAACGGATTTGGCTTTTTCTTGCTGAGCAATCACCGATTCGTCGAGCGAACCTTCTGCCAAGGGTGTGTCCATGGCGATCAGGTAAGCCAGCATAAGCTCCATACTTGAGACATCAACCAGCCTTGCCGGTGTCATCACCGTGCTCAGCGCAGATTGTAATAATCCATTGGCAGGTAATGCCTTTTCACTTGCTTTGAGAATGGCGTCTACGGTTTGAGCGTCAAATCTGAGACTTTGCATTCCCTGCTGGTTTAGTGGGTTGAAAGAGACACCCCCACCTGTTCCCCAGCTTGGATTGGCCGAACGTAACAATCCGTCCAGCGTTCGTTTAGCACAGTGAACCGCATGATCGCGTTCTATGAGCGCTTGCTTCTCTGGCGCCTCACAACCTGGCGCGAGCTTTTTCAGGCTAAGTGCTATGTCGTCCCATTGCGCTTGGTTTAATAGGGCGTTGACAGCCAAGGGGTCGCCATCTGCCATTTCCGTTAACCACTGCAGGGACGCTTGCTCAACACGACTCTGTTTAATAACTTGAATGCCGTCAAGGTTTGCCTTTGTTTCTGAAATGAGCCGGACCTCTCCGCGGTCTAGAACGCCCACCAATTTGCTCATAAAGGGGTCGCCCAATTGGAATAGACCCCGCTCATATAAGGTCACCAGCGCTTGATTCAACTTCTCGGAATTGGGTGAAGCATCGATGGCAGCGCCTAACTCTGAAGGTGCGCCCGGTTGAGTCGAGCCTGCCGGCGCCCAGTCCAATAGCATCGATCGAGCTTCAAGCTGTCGGAGACCCGGAAGCGCGGCTACTAAATTTTGGATAGATTCTGCGACATCGCCTATACCTGCTTGGCCGTGTACTAAACTCTGAAGACGATGAGCTTGAGTTTGGAGGTCAGCCATCGCCTGCCCGCGTTGCGCTTCCGCTGGGCTCCCTGAGATTCGAAGTGGTCGAGGTTCGCTACTTGACGGCGTGAGTTCATTTTTCAATTGATCAAGCAAGTCATAAGCGTGATTGCTTATATCTTGCTGTAACTGTTGAATTGAGTCTGCCTGTGCACCCGGCGGAAGCTGGGTGAGCAATAAATTTGTTTGCTCTAAAAGTGCATTAAGGTCTATGGCCTTGCTCGCTAAGTTGCCAGTGGTGTCGCTGGGACTACGCACTAACATATCGAGTTGTTGACGGAAGATACCCGAGTTCATTGCCGCCGCCGCTGCAGCCTCGACGGATTCCAGTGCCTCACTCACGTGGTTTGACAGATCTCTGCTGATAAATGGTTCTTCATTAATCTCGGCCGCCGCTTTTATGCTGGCATCGAGCTTTACGAGAGTTAATATTTGATTGATGACGCCATTGTGCTCGCCCGCCTGTGAGTGACGTTCAACCTCTTGCTTCGTTTTGCTCACGAGGGCCGATATGTCGGCAGACATGCGTTGCTCTAGCACCGTACGCGTGTTTCGTAAGGTGGTGGCTACTCCCTCTATTTCCGCTCTAATATTACCGCTGCTAGTGGCCTGCGCGTCCTTGCGGAGCGCAGTAAGTGTTTCGCTCATTTGTTGATGTTGCTTAAAAGCTGTGGTGATTTCAGGCTGGTTGAAGCTGTTGGTTGACTGGGCGCCCGGAGTGTTAAGTCGTATACCCATCAGCTTAGAAGCACTGCTGATCAGCGATTGCGCGGAGTGAATGGATGAACGATTCTGCGCTATTTGTCGATCGACCTCGGCCGTAGCACTTTTAAGAGCCTCGTCGATCTTGTTTCGGGTTGTCTCGGTTACCACGCGCTCGGACTGATCGTCCTGTTCAAGAACGTTATTCTTTAGCTGCGTTAGTTGTTGCACCTGTTCGCTCAAATCAGCACTGCCAGCACCGCGAATGTCATCAACGAATGAACTGATATCATTATTGAGCTTGTTGGTAAGTCCTTGCCCAGCATTATTCAGATTTGACTGCAGCTCACTCAGCCCTTCGTTATTTGTCTCTAACGCAAGGATCTGACTGCCAAGTTCACGCAGCTGGGTCAACTGCGTAACCACCTCGGGAATTGTGTTAGCGATGTTCTGACGACCGAGCGCTTCGCAGCGATCGCACAATTCATCCCCAGCCTTTTGCAGGGTTTCTATCGTTCTCGACCTAGACAGGCTTAGTGTCAATGCATCGTTTATTTTACTGATGTTGCTTTCTGTGATCGTGCCACTTGAACTGTCAATGGCGTCGAGGGCTTGACTATGAATTACACTGAGCTTTTGAATTTGTTCATTTAACTGATTATCCCCAGCACCGCGAATGGTATCGACTCGCGTACTTATATCGGCATTAAGTTTTGCGGTGACTTTGGCGTTGAGTGCACTTAATGAATTACTGAGCGACGTCAGTTTGGCGTTGTCGGCTTGTTCCGACATCACCCGTGTGATCAGGGTAGAGTTGTGGTTGAGTTGTGAAAGAGTCGCGGGAAGCGACTCAGATGTATCGGCCTGTAGGAGAATGCCCGATTGATTACTACACAATTCCAGCTCAGATTTTAGGTCTTGAATTTTTTTAGCGCCTTCAGCCAGAGTAGTTTCATCAATAACCAGTGAGCCGCCGGCGCCCAAGAGAGCATCCATGCTGGATTTTTTGTTGCTGACACTGCCACTTGAATTTTCGGCTCGGCTTTCGATTGAGTTTATGAGGTTCACAAAACTCACGGTGCCCAGTTTCGCCCCAAACCATTTTGCGCCTAAATAAGCATCTATATTTTTTTCGAGTGTTTGAATACTACCTGAGCCTACCTCATCACTGTACGCGGTGCGCACTAGAACCCTGATGAGTGCCGCGGCTTCTGCCTTGTCTCCCGACAACATGCTGAATCGTGAGCGATTTTCGATATTAAATTCACCGTTAGCACTTTTTTGTAGACTCAAGTATCCGGTCTGCACGGTACCGCCGCTGGTGATTTGTGCACGAATATTTTGTAAGAGCGCTCTAGCACCTTGCTGGCTGATTGCGGTGGATTCGCCAGATTTCTGAAGTTGATCGATCTTGCCTCCACTAGTGACGATAGCCTGATTAAGTTGGGGAGGCAGGTTGATTTGGGGCATATCGATCTCCGCGGTTCTATTGGCGGTAGTGGCAACGCCGGGTTAAGCGGTTAGGGTTGACTGGCGTCGAGTGCTCTTAAGCTTTTAGGCCCATGGGTGGTGCCGAAGCCTCGGGTGTTTCAGCATTCGAGGGATTCGGTAGTGCCAACAATGTGGTCTTCAGTTGATCTGCCGCATCAGTCAGCGCCGCGAGCTCTTGTTCGAGAATATGCGCGCTTGTCTGTTTGAGTTTTAAAGCTTTGTGGACTATCGCGTGATGGTTTTCGTCCAGCAAAATGGTTATGCCCGTGCTCACTGAGCTTGCCCAATTTAAACTGTGCAATAACCGCAGCACAGGTAGATTTTGCTGCAAGCCTAATTCTGACAGGTTCAGCACGGCACACTGGAGAATTATTTGCTCTCGCTGCAAAAGCGGCACAACGTAGCAAGTAAAAGGCGCTACGTGGAGCTCTAGAATGCCCGGCTCTTCGGTTAGCTCGGGTATTTCTGAAGGCGAGGCCAGCGCCAGAAATGACCGAATCAACGAGAAATATAGTGAGTCAGCCATGTTGAGAAACCTTCGCGGAAGAGAAATTTGAATCGACGATATTGATCTTGGAAACTTGGAGCGATAGTGCTCTGATATCGTAATGCGGGATAGTTGTCGTTGGTGGGTTGACGAATGACGTTGAATGACGGTTAGGTGTCATACTCGCACCCGCTGTGAAGGGCGCCAGGGACTAGGCTTTTTGACCTCTCGTAGTTCCGCTTCGATAGCTCGAGCGACAGCCATTAATCTCGTCACGTCACTATATACTGACTTCACGTTTGCGGGATCTATTCCGCGTTGCAACAGGCCGCTGACCTCTAAGAGCTCGGCCCCGACTTCGTGCCCGTGAGCAATCGCCTCTTGTAGCTGTTGCAGCGCTTTCTCGAAACGTTCTCGGGCCTCCGACTGAGGTAGCAGCGAAGGTTGAGGTATGGCCTCGACTGGGTTGTTCTCCAACAAAACCTCCAATACCTGTTTTTATATCTTAGGCTAATTCTAGACTTGGAGCGGTGAGTCGCTGGCGTCAGTTCGTCATCAGCTCCTGAAAACCAGAATGGCTTAGTCTCCAAGTCTGCCTATCCACCGCTACGCTTCTTCCCATGCATCCATGACGCGCATTTCTGGAACGTAAATGATGAGGCGCTTTTTGCGGTGGTGCCTCAGCCCGAAGTGGGACACAAAGCTTGCTCAATTTGAGAAGTCATAATACTATACCTTAGTATTAAATAAACACACATATTTCAGTCACTTCAACCATTAATCGGGGTGGTCGCTATGGCAGGTGGAGTATCAGGAGCGGGTGGTGTCAATGCTGCAGCCCTGCAGCACATTCAAAATAAATTGACCGAAGCCAGCGCGACCGTCACGAACGCGCAGAATCATGTAGAAGTGTGCAAGGCGACTTTAGGGTCTGGACCGGAAAGGTCAGTGCGAACCCAGCCCGCAGCTCAGAAAACGGTGTTCGATCGAATTGGCGCGGCCATATCGCAGGCGATGAACTCGGTCTCGAATTTTTTTAAGGGGCTGACGAACCGAACAGCCACTGTTCAAACGCCGGTAGTACCCCAGGAACGAGCGAAGGCGTCACCCAACGAGCTTTCGCCAAAACAATACGCTCAGGCGAAACGAGTTTTGTCACCGTTCGAAAACAGGCTGGAGAACGTTGTCAGCGCACTGAAGGTACCAATATCACTGGGGTATCACTGTATGGTGGGATCCCCTGATTTGCGGGAAGCGGCGCTTAATCATTTGAAGAGTGAGTACTCGACAGAAAACGTAGAGATGTTCTTAGGGCCGCTCAGCTCGCCAGAAGGTTTGAACATCAATAAATCAATCGTGGGAGCTCCAAGGTCAGGCGACGCTATGACCCCATCTTCGCCACCACTTAACGAACTTAACTTCAAATCTAAGCATAGGGAAGCTATGAGGACCGCTATTGCAGATTTGGAATCTTTAGGTCTTGCTAACTTCAACATAAGTCTGTCGGACAGTAGTAAGCAGAACACGTTGGCACTAAATGACGAAGGAAAGCTGGCCTATCCCCCTGGAATGATGGAAACCTTAGCAGATGGAATAAGGGCTACGGTATTAAACGATGAAGGAGAGCCCTATTCACAACCACTGACGCCCGAGCAAGGAGTAGCCTTGAAGAAGCTGGAGGTTGCTATGGCGACTGCCATGAAAGAGATTATCAAGTTGGTGAACGATGATAGTGGAGGACGTGTATCAACACCGGAAAATATAGCTAAGGCTACTGCGGGCTTACGCTTACGCGAGGAGATCGATCAGCTGAAAGAAAAGATGGGAATAACAGAAGCCTATGCAGTAGCAGAGTCTGAAGCACGTGAAGCCGTTGCAAGATCGGACAACGCCATAAAACAGACGCTCGGTAATATAAACGATGTGCAAGAATTGGCGATGGCGCTGAAAGCTGACTATTCTCTCGCGGATCACATCTCTGACAAGATGGAAGCAACAAACTGGGCGCGCCAAGAATACGAGATCTTTGTCCTCACTAATCCAGAGTTGACAAGCCGAGAGGATATAGTCGAGGGTTTCTTCAATAAGGTGCAAATGGACATAGTCGATGAAAGTCTTCACTTCGCTGGATTAGAGGGGGATAACTAGCCAATGAATGTTCAACAACACCTTGCAGACATCGCTGCTACATTAGGTCTACCGACACTTGAGCTAAACGAGAGCGGCTGTGCGCGTCTGCTCTTTGATGAAACCATCGCAGTTAATTTCGAGCACAACGAACCTGAGGGAAAGCTGAGTTTGTACAGCTATTTGGGTGAACTGCCGGCAGGCGGTCGAGAAGCGTTCTATCGCGACATGTTGGTGGGGAATCTATTGGGTTTGCAGACACAAGACTCGACACTGGGCATCGATCCAGAGCTTAACGAAGTGGTTTTGTCGCGCAGTATGATGATTGAAGAAATCAGTCTTGAACCATTTGCTAATATGCTCGATAAGTTCGTTGGGTGCGCCGAATACTGGACACTGCAGCTGGAAAACAGCCGTCAAATGGGCACTGAATCTGTGCCCACAGCTTCTGAACCTGTGGACTTTTCGCGGCCAATGGACGGAAATTTGCGCGTATAAAAGTATGTTTGCGAGGACAGTCGGGTGCTGATAGCTCGTGGCCTCGATTTAATTAGGCCAGAATTTGTATGAGGTTCGGTGTTTGCCAATTTAGATCCGTGTTCCTGAACTCTCGCTACATTGTAGGTGGTGTTGTTCACGAATTCTTACAGTCGCAATACAGGTATTTTTGAAATGATAAGTCGCTTAGGGGTTGTGCTCATTGCGCCAATTTTCACCCTCTGGTGCGCTTATGCCTTCGCAGAGGAGAATCCGGTGGACATCGCTAATAACACTACACAGTCGGTTCTGGATTCGATGCCCGACGTAATTTTTTACAAAGATTTAGCCGGAATCTATCGCGGAGGCAACAGCGCTTGGGAAAAGCTGGTGGGTAAACCGCGTTCAGAGGTCATAGGCAAGACCGATTTTGATCTTTTCCCACATGATGTGGCGACGTCTTTTAGTATTTATGATCGGGAAATGTTGGAATCGGGTGCGCTTAGAAAAAACGAAGAGATGCTCACTTATCCAGATGGCCATACCGTGTGGGTAGAAACAACAAAGATGCCCTGGTTAGGGCGGGACGGTGAGGTCCTAGGTGTACTGGGGACGTGCCGAGAAATACCTGCAAAAGAATAGCGAGGAACCTTTGAGCTCTGAGGAGTAACCGACAGTATTCACTCTTCTTCAAGCTTCAAGAAAGCCTTGGATTTATTGGCTATAGGCCCATATACAATAATTTATAGTGTGCCGTAATTCATGTCATATTATGACGCCAAGCCTGAGTCCGGGGAATAAACTGTAATGGCCCCAATGGTAATAATTTTTTCTGCAGCTCGAGGCGTGCATTGATGCTGGGGCCGTTTTATTTGAATTTTTCCGCTTTTATGCTCCTCGTAACAATGCTTGTTTCAGATCCTGTCTGGGCAAATGCCGCACCGCCTGTCTTTCTGCCTCACACCGAACTGTCCGCTAAACCCTGTGAGCAACCCTCCCTAGAAATCGGACCAGAGTTAATGATCTATCAAGATCATACAGGCGCGCTATCTGCTCCAGAGTTATTTGCAGCCCCGGAGTTATTTGAGCGCTATGAAGCTACGCGTGGGCTGGGCTTCTCTAAGGGACAGGTCTGGGTTCGAGTACCGGTCGAGAATTCTTCTGCGCAGGCTTGTGCAAGATGGGTGGTGGTAAAGCCGGGCGTTCAGGAACACATAGTGCTACACCGCATTTCTGATGACGGCGATTATACTAAGACGGGCGGGGGCGGGCCCGTGGCTGAGCGTCCGGTGCAGACCGGTCGCTTCGCTGTGTTTCCGTTGACCCTACCGCCTTATTCGAATCAAGAGCTGCTGCTCTCGTTTCGAGGCAATGACGTTATGCTATTCCAGATCAAATTCTGGTCTCCAAGCACTTATGTCGATTTCCTGCATTTTAATGACGTCACTCGATATCTGATTCTGGGTTCTATTTCTTTGGTATTGGCCACCAGTATCATTGGTGCCCAGTTGCTGCGCAATCCACGTTTTCTTTTTGCAGCGCTAGCATGGTTAGCGGCGCTGGCTTACCAGCTCGTTCGCGATAACTATTTGGTGTATTGGTTTCCTACCCCGTCAATTGACCAAAAGCAGCTGCTTTCCTTGACGGGGGTACTATTCATTGGCGCAAAGTATCTTTTTGTTCTGGGTTATATGCCATCCGGCGCTTTCGGAGCTAGAACTCAAAAAATAATAAAGTACAACGGCATGCTGGCTTTTATCATCAGTCCGTCAGCGTTATTGGTACTTAAACCTGGCCTCTACTTACTTTATAGCTGGCTTTCGCTGGTTATGATTGCAGTGCTTATCTTCTTTGGCGCGCTTCGTGTTGGGCGCGGCGCGTGGCCTTTGTTGGGTAGTGTTTTGGTGTTTGGCGCGGCAGTCCTGAGCTTTGTGCTTTTCGCCTTTGGTTACATTAGCTTACCCGGCGAACTTTTTGACCTTCTGGCCCCTTTGGCAATATCAATTGCTTCGATGCTGACTGCGCTGGCTATATTCCGGACAATAATTGACTTCAACGCAGATATTAGCAGAGTGCAAAGCGAGCTGTTAAAACAACTCAATAGCGAACGCGATCAGCTGAACAGGGCCGTTACTGCCTCTTTCAAAGCAAACGAGTCAAAGTCCCGTTTTCTCGCGTCTGTGAGTCATGATCTACGACAACCGATGTACGCGATCAATCTGTACATATCCACCTTATTGCGACAAGTTAAAGACTTGCGATCAGCGCCAGAGCGTGAAGAAAACTGGGAGGGCGTATCAGATGGGCTGCTCGATCTTGAGGGTAGCGCACAGTATTTGAATGCAATGTTCGAGGCTTTGCTGGATTTATCGCGCTTAAATGCAGGCACGATGGATGCGGATATCCGCTACGTCAGTATAAAGAATTTAGTCGGCCAACTAGAAGCCGATTATTTGGCACAGGCCTCAGACCTGGGATTGGTTTTTAGGACGCGAATCCCTGAAAAGTTAGGCAGTTTAGAAGTGCGAACAGATCCTCTTCTTCTTGAACGTATTCTGCGAAATCTGTTAGTGAATGCACTGCGGTACACTCAGGAAGGTGGCATTTGTCTGGCCCTAGTTTTAAATCCCGGACAGGTGGAGTTTCGGGTTATAGATACGGGTCCGGGTATCGAGCCAGACTTGTGCGAGCAGGTATTCGATGAATTCTACCAGGTGCAGAACAGCCAATCGGCTCACCGGAGGTTCTATGACCGGCGCCCAACCACAGGAAGAGGTCACTCAAAAGTACCATCGAGGGATGGCGGGATCGGCCTAGGGCTGTCCATTTCGGCGCGTTTGGCCGAAAAGCTGGGTACAAAAATCAAGCTAAGAAGCCGTGTTGGTCGGGGCAGCATATTCTCATTGAAGCTGCCCGCACGTGCGATCATGAGACTTCATGAAAATCTGCCAGATGATCAGAAATCCAATCAGAAGGAATCCAAGCTTGATACCAGGGGCTTGTATATTGTTGTAATAGATGATGACTTTGAGATTCGTCGCTCGGTAGAGGCGCTGTTATCCACCCTTCTTGAGGCTGAGGTTTATACAGCTGAGGATGGATATCAGGCGGCAGCTTTTTTGGGTGGTTACGGGCGTGTCCCTGACCTACTAATCAGTGACTATGGATTGCTTAATGGCGATGGCATTCAAGCAATTGAGGTAGTTAGGGATGAGTTTATGAAGGATATTCCTGCCATTATTATCACTGGTGACACTTCTGTAGAGAGCTTCTCAAAATTGCGTGAGTCGGGATTCAAAATTCTCTACAAACCTACTACCGGTCCTCAGCTGATCGCCGTTATAGAAGAGGTTCTGATGGCGGCTAGGTCGGAAACGATTTAAGCCCGAGACGCTGCGCAGCGAGAATGGCTTGCGTTCGACTGCTGACACCAAGCTCCTTAAAAATAGCTCCTGCATGGACTTTGACGGTTATCTCATTGACGTCCAATTTTTCTGCGATTTGCTTGTTGGTCAATCCTTGGCAAACGAAATACAGCACTTCAAGCTGACGAGCTGTCAAATGGACCTGTTGTAAGTCATCTAGATTTTGATGGCCGTCAATCGTAAGCCATGCAGGCTGGTCAATATCAGCTCTTAGAGCGCGACCCACCAGATCCACGATGCGATCGGGGGGAACGAGCTTGCTGATATATGCCTTCATCCCTGATCCCAGGCAAATGGCGACCACCAAGGGATCGTCAGAACCCGAGATAATAAGGGTAGAAAGCTTTGAAAAACGCTCCTTCAATGCGTTCAGCAATTCTGGAAGCGAAATGTCGGGGAGACCCGGGTCAAGTAGCATCACAGATCGAGTGAGTGCTGCCTTTGACTGCCTGTCTAAAAACGCA
>Ga0181605_10001240_pt1 | contig 24353 bp, 22 predicted proteins | sample 041ome_11_FD_148676 | JGI IMG/M metagenome (GOLD analysis project Ga0181605, IMG submission 148676) | Coastal salt marsh microbial communities from the Groves Creek Marsh, Skidaway Island, Georgia - 041411US metaG (spades assembly) | ecosystem: Environmental > Aquatic > Marine > Intertidal zone...
GCGAAATGGTTCGAGCAGTATGTTGAGTGGGCAAAAGTTGCTGCACCATGGCTAAAGAAGCATTTAGACGTTATTGATTTCTGGGTTGATGACGGCATTCAAGCCGAGTTAGATGGCTCTGACCCGCAGCTATCGCCGCATGGTCAACCTAACGTTACATGGATCATTCGGTATGCTGACAAAAAAGATCGAGACAATCAATTATCAGCAGCGATGGAGCATCCAGAGTGGCAAGAAATCTGGTCAAAGCATCCAAATGTCGATGCTTACATTGTCGTAAATGCTCGTTTCATGAAGAGCTTGTAGAAAATAGTGAATAAGAGGCTATGGTTAATGGAAAATGTGTGTTTCTTAATTCTTCCAAAATTAATAGACACAGACCATCAGAACTCACCTCTGAGAAGAGTTCCGTAGCGTAGATTTAAGAGATTCTGAGTACAGACGAGTGTCTGTGTGTGATTTGAGCGTTAAAACTCGTGAGAAGTGACTGTAGCGAGTAATGCTAACTATATCTGTGTTTCATTACTCCCTCACCACGTTTCTGCTGGTTGAGAGACTGTAGCTCGACCTTCTTTTTCTCCAAATCACACTTCAGCCTGATGTCTCGCATCTGCTTCTAAACTTTCACAAAGTAATTATAGATTGAAAATTTCCAGTACATGACTTTTGAAAGGTTCTGCAAACGCTGTTTCATATTTCTCCCAAAATATTCTAAATCCCTGTGTATTTTTGAGTTCATTACTATAGTAGGCGTTAGCGCCTTCCCAGAATGCTTCTGGAAGTGCTTCGTCAATATTTTGATAGTATATATACTCCCAAGTGTTAAATAAGACGAAGTAATAGAAGTCGCATTGCCTAATTTGACCCTCTGTTAAATCTGCGATGCCACGGTCGCACCTAACCAACAATTCGGCCAGTTCGCCATCAGATATGACCGCCACTAATGGGCTGATGTTCATTTCGAGTGCGTTGTAGTGTGCTTGGCTACGAAGAAACTTGTTGTTATCCGCTACTTGAATGCCGAGGTACAGGAGTGAAATCAGAACGCCGGCTGCTGCTAAGATGTCGGCAATTTTTTTAATATTTGACAAATTCATCGTCTTTTACCAATTTAGTTAATTTCGGCAGAGCATTATGTTATTTCAATGTTTGAGATTATAACCAGTAAAGATGCTACTAGAGTCAGTTCTAGAAGTTGCAAGCTATATATGCATTTCATTACTCCCTCATCTCACCAAGCTTCTGCTGCTTAAGAGACTATAACTCGTAATAGATGATTCGATATCTGCGAGTTCGAACAGCATATTCTTTCGCTGCTTCAAAATCAGTTTCTCGTGAACTGAGTCGATACCATTCGCCAGTCTTGAGCTTGATTCGATAGTGCCAGACGCCACCTTCGACTCGTTGATACATCGTCAGTTTATTAGGAATGATGTTGGTAGTATCTGCCATAAGAAGCAAATCTACTGGATCTGAGCGAAAGTCTACCGGAAACGTGTGCTACGAGTGTGCTATGGGATTTTCGAGAGATAGGAAATATTAACTACATAACTATCAGTAAGTTATGGTGCCCAGAGGCGGAATCGAACCACCGACACGAGGATTTTCAATCCTCTGCTCTACCAACTGAGCTATCTGGGCAATGAGTACCTAGCAGTACTAGTTATCACGCAAAGGCGACTGAGCGGTCCGCTGCAGTCTCACGCGAGGCGCGTATTAAACCCTTCACGCGGGAACGAGTCAAGACCCAGCCGACTACTCCGAAGGGACGTAGCCCTCGGCGCGGTCGAAGTCGGCGTTTGAAAGGAATTTGTCCATTTGGTCTTGCAAGTATTTGCGGTGTTCGGCGTTGGCCATGCTTAGCTGTTTCTCGTTTATGAGCATAGTCTGATGGTTTTGCCATTCGCCCCAAGCCTTTTGAGAAACAGTCATAAATAGCTCCTGGCCTTTCTCTCCAGGGTAGGGTGGGGCCATGAGTCCGGGTAAGTCTTGCTGGAATTTGCGACAAAATACTGTACGTGACATGAGTGACCTCTAAGAGAGCGTTTCGTGTTTAGACATTGAGGATTATACGCGATTCCGTGCTCTAAGTGACTTTTAGGGTCCTGATGATTTTTTCGACTGGCGCTGCGAGGCCTACTTCAACAGACCCATCGAGTGGATACCATAGCCAGCGCGAGGTCTCTGCAGTTGCGTCCACAGTCTCGCCGTGGCCTACCACTGGAGTGATATCGAGATGAAAATGCGAGAATGTGTGACGCAGTCGCTCGAGCATACGCAGTGATCCGGCCTTTATTCGGGTTACAGAACCGAGGTCCGGCGGGTTCGCGGAATTTGCTGCCTCGGGGAAGCTGTAGAGCGAACCCCAGATCCCACTAGGCGGGCGCTTCTCTAGCAATACCTCGCCGGCAGGATTAATGATAATAAAGAGGGCGGTTTCCCTTACAGGAAGTGTTTTCTTTGGCTTTTTTCCTGGAATAAATTTAATCAGATCCCGGATACGGGCCTGGCAGTCATCGGCGAGCGGGCAGGTTTCGCAGAGAGGATTGGTGCGAGTACAGACAGTCGCTCCGAGATCCATCATCGCTTGGGTATAGTGGGCCACCCGTTTAGCAGGCGTTAGTCGGCTGGCGATTTCCCATAGCTGATTACGCACGAAAGTCTGTTCTGGCCAGCCTTCAATCGCGTTATGACGCGCAAGAACGCGTTTCACGTTGCCGTCGAGAATTGGCGCATGCACATTCATGGACAAAGCAGCGATCGCGCCGGCGGTCGAGCGGCCGATTCCTTTGAGAGACTCAAGCGCTTCGACTGTCTTGGGAAACACCCCGCCATGTTTTTCAACTATGACCTTTGCGGCAGCGTGCAAATTGCGCGCGCGGGCATAATAGCCAAGTCCCGTCCAATGATGTAGGACTGAATCCTCGCTCGCATTTGCGAGTGCTTCGACAGTTGGGAAGGACGCCATGAAACGGTCAAAGTAAGGGATAACTGTCGCTACTTGGGTTTGCTGAAGCATGATTTCTGAAACCCATACGCGATAGGGAGTCACGTTCTTTTGCCACGGGAGATCGTGGCGACCGTGCTTGTCGAACCAGCGCAATACTCGGTTCTGAAAGTCTAATCTTCTGGGCATGCTAATCGAGCGTCTGTGAGCTCGCCGGTGAGCTAATAGGAGAGGCGAAAAGTTCGCGGACACCGGCGAAATTCGGGCTGCAGAACTGACTCACGGGGGCACCGAGATTAGCAGAGCAATTCACGGGCCATGGTTTTCCGCGATGCGCGTCGTTAATGAATAGCGGCTCGACGCGGACATTTTGTAAAAGCGTAAAGGCAAGACGGTAGTCAAAGTCGCCGCTATTGATATCGGTCGATCCACTGCCGTTTATCTCGAGATTATCCATGATGAGATTGACACGATGCGGCTCGTCCATTCCATCCGTGAAATTAATAAAGCCTCCCAGCTGATTAAAGCTCATGCTATCAGTCCAGTCTTCGGTCGAACCACCCACCGGACTCAGTGCGGATATCGAGCTGAAAACTTGCTTGATTAAACCGATGTCTACCGTATTGTCACGCAGGTCAAAGGTGATGTCTCCTGCGACTGAGTCGGCGATCATAGACGCCTCATCGCCCGAAGCGCTGAGCGCAAGATCAGCGCTTAGTTTTCCTGAAAATGACGAAGCAAATGAAGTCAAAGAGTGGGAATTTGACAGGTTTTCAGGCGTTAAAAATTCTGAAAATGAATTGAAATCCACCCGACGTAGGCGCGCTTCCAGCTCGATTACTTGCTCACCGGCAGGTGGGTTCTCGACGCGAAGTACGCCCCCGATCTCGCCGCCCCACACCGCGAGCGGTTGGAGTTCGATATTCTGCACATTGCCCTCTGTGCTAATAAACATCTGCAGCTCGCCCACGCTACTGCGCGCTCCTGTGACACCCTCAATATCAATGGAGGCAGTAGTGTTCCCGCGCCTGCCTGCAATAAAACCCAGGGCGATTTTCTGCCAGAAAGCGAGGCGTTTAGTATCGAGAAAGCTTAGGTCGAGTGTTTCAGCGCGAATCGAATAATTTAGATTTGGGCCGCTGGATGCTGCAGCCGCGAGGCGTTTGAAATCGGCGTCGATTGTTGCAGCGCCAAGTGTTGCGTCGAAGTCGGGGATGGAAAAGCCCGTTTGGTCGAGATTAAAACCGAAGTTAAACGACGCCGGCGCGGGACTAAGCAATGTCGAAATTGCGCTATCTGTGTACTCAGGATCAACGCCGTTTAATTCACTACCAGGTATCCCAAAGCCAGATAGGTCAGTGCCGGATAGTTCAAAGTCAGAGAGAAAGTCGCTTAAGTCGAAGCGTGGGGCTTGAACGGTGCCTCGCATCTCCAAAGCGCCTTTTTGCCAATCCACCGTCGCGCTTGCCGCGGCGAGCATTGGGGAGATACCAAGTCTTAGCTCATGAATAGTCGCTTGCCGTGCTTGCGAATCGACAGCAAGTTCGGCGCCAAAGTTAAATGGCATCAGAATTTCGCCAGCATGTGCCGCGCTAAAAAATGCGAGGGTAGCCAACCCCTCGGCAGCGAAGTCAGCGCCGTTGTTATTGGCCTCCAGAATCTCGAAGGTTACGTCACGCAGTGAGTAGTTGCTGCCTCTAGTCACGTCTTGAAAGTCGACTGAGCTGTCTTCGAGCACGATGCGGCCGACCGAAATATAGCCCTGATCTGCGGTGCCTGTACCGGGTTGATCAAGCGCTGTCGCATCAGATCCTGCCTCGAGGGCGTCAAGCAGTTGCGGGGAGTGCCAAATATTTCTGCCATCAGCCTCGGTGCGCTGGTTAATGTGCACACCGCGGAGCAGTAATTCGTCGACCCGTAAACGATTCTCCGCAAACTCCCAGATATCCACGCTGATTACCGCGCTGCGCGCGGAGGCAAGCTCTTGCGGGTGCTCGGGGTTTTTTAGCCGGAGGTCTTCAACGAAAAACTCGAAACGAGGGAAAAAGCTGAGATCAATATCGCCAGCGACCACAAGTTCATAACCCAAGCTCTCGCTGATTAGTGTCTCGATCGACACTCTAAAGCGATTTTTGCCGACTAATGTTAGCGGTACGGTGAGTAGCGCAGCAACGATAGCAATGACCGCGAAGCTGATACCGAGAATTTTAATCAACCGATTTTTGTTCATTGCGGTGTGAGATTGTCTCAAATGCTCATTAGAGCGCGCGGGCGGAATTAAAGCTCGAGTCTACCGGATTCCCGGTTGTGCTGCATACCATTCGGACAGGCAATCTAGTGACCAAAGTTGGGCGAGGGAATGCAGCTTTCAATAGTTAAGGGCGGGCCCTATAATATGGACCTTGAATCTCTTCAATGCAGCAGCATGAGCACGACTATGAGCGACAATAAACAGCGCCAAGCAAGTATCGAGCGAAACACGAATGAAACGCAGATCAGTGTTTCCGTGAATCTCGATGGCACCGGTAAACTCACTTGTGATACCGGCCTCCCTTTTCTTGACCACATGCTCGATCAGATCGCACGACATGGCCTTATCGACATTGATGTTAAAGCCGTAGGAGACCTGCAAATAGATGCTCACCACACGGTTGAAGATATAGGTATTACCTTAGGTCAGGCGTTCTTCAAAGCGCTCGATAGAACGGGTATTCGTCGCTACGGTCACGCGTATGTGCCACTCGACGAAGCGCTTTCGCGCGTGGTTGTCGATTTTTCCGGCCGACCTGGGCTTGAGTATCACGTCAAATTTGCGAAGGGAACCGTCGGCAACTTTGACGTCGATTTATTCCACGAGTTTTTTCAGGGCTTTGTCAATCACGCCCTCATGACGCTGCACATCGATAATTTACGCGGCAAGAATGCACACCATCAGATCGAGACAATTTTTAAGGCCTTCGGGCGCGCAGTGCGCATGGCTGTTGAACTCGATCCAAGGTCGGTGGGTGTCGTGCCTTCGACTAAGGGTTCGCTTTAGCAGAGCCCTGATTGCGCGCATTCGTTAAGTTCACATTAGGTGACATGCACACTTTTAAGGCAGTTAGGATCTAGGCAATTAGGCGGTTTTTAGTTGGCCTCGAAGCATACTCTATGAACAAAATCGCCGTTATCGACTATGGCATGGGCAATCTTCACTCGGTTGCCAAAGCACTCGAACATGTAGGCGCGCAGCTCGGTCAGCAGACTGAAATTGTCGTTACACCAGATCCCCAGCTCATCGCCGCAGCCGACCGTGTAATTTTCCCCGGCGTTGGCGCTATCCGTGACTGTATGGCCGAAATCAATCGACTAAACGTCGGTCGTATTGTACGTCAAGCAATCGAGACCAAACCTGTTTTCGCGATTTGTGTTGGGATGCAAGCGCTAATGGGCAGGAGCGAGGAAAATGGTGGCGTCGATTGCTTAGGGATCATAGAAGGGCAAGTGCGCTATTTCGGTGACGCCCTCAAAGATGACTTGGGACAGCGCCTCAAGGTTCCGCACATGGGATGGAATGAAGTCGAACAATGCAGAGCCCATCCTCTGTGGAAGGGGGTTCCTGATCGAAGTCGTTTTTATTTTGTACACAGCTACTATGTACCTCACGATGAAGACAGTATTGAGCGCGGCGTAACCGGAATCGCATGCTACGGCAAGGAAATTGCCGCGGTCATTTCACGCCCCAATTTGTTCGCAACGCAGTTTCACCCAGAAAAAAGCCAAGAAGCAGGATTGACGCTGCTGAGAAACTTTTTGCAATGGGATGGGCAGGAATAGCGCTCATTCTCATTTTTAGAGAACAACTACTCGATTTATAAATGCTGCGCCTTTTCAATGCGGCGCTCGGAAGACAAAATGTTAGTTATACCGGCAATAGATCTAAAGGACGGACAGTGCGTAAGGCTAAAGCAAGGACGCATGGAAGATTCTACCGTTTTCTCAGATGACCCTGTAAGCATGGCAGGCATTTGGGCAGCGAAAGGGGCTCGTCGACTGCATATCGTTGACCTGAATGGCGCGTTTGCTGGCACTCCGGTCAATGCAGAAATAGTGCAGGCAATTGCAGCGCGCTACCCTGACTTACCTATTCAGATTGGTGGCGGCATTCGCAGCCTCGAGAGTATTAAGTTCTATCTCGACGCAGGTGTAAGTTACGTCATTATCGGCACCGCCGCTGTTAAAGACCCTGAATTTGTTCGTGCCGCCTGCCTAAAATACCCAGGAAAAATCATCGTTGGTATCGACGCCATCGACGGCATGGTAGCTACCGATGGTTGGGCCGATGTGTCTGAAATACTAGCGACAGATCTGGTAGCGAAATTTGCCGATTATGGCGTCGAAGCGATTGTCTATACCGATATCGCGCGCGACGGCATGATGAAAGGCGTCAATATTGAAGCGACACAGGAGCTCGCACAAGATTCGGCGATTCCCATTATTGCTTCGGGTGGTTTGAGCAAACTCGCCGATGTTGCAGCCATTCGTGAGGCGGCGGATACCGAAACTGGCGCAGGAATTATGGGCGTCATTACCGGGCGTGCTATTTACGAGGGCACTATCGATCTCGCGCTTGCTCAGCAGCTAGCCGACGGCTACCCCGATTTAACGTAAAGAGCGAAACGCAGCTCGTGATTCGAATCAGCAATTAAGGAAGAAACGTGGGCCTCGCTAAGCGCATTATCCCTTGTTTAGACTGTGAAAATGGTCGCGTCGTCAAAGGCGTGCAATTCGTCGACATTCGTGACGCCGGCGATCCTGTCGAAGTCGCCAAGCGTTACTGTGATGCGGGCGCCGACGAGATTACTTTTCTCGATATTACGGCGAGCCACGAAGGCCGCGAGACGACCGTCCATACTGTCGAGGCTATTGCTAGTCAGGTATTTATTCCGCTGACGGTGGGTGGTGGAATTAGAACACTCGAAGATATTCGCGCGATGTTGAACGCGGGCGCAGACAAGGTTGGCATCAACACTGCTGCAGTCACTAATCCCGATTTCGTTCGTGCTGCGGCGGAGCGATTTGGCTCTCAGTGTATTGTGGTGGCAATCGATGCCAAGCGCGTATCTGGTCCCGACGAGGAACCTCGTTGGGAGATCTTCACCCATGGTGGTCGTAATCCAACTGGGCTAGATGCTATCGATTGGGCGCGCAAAATGGTCGAGTTCGGCGCGGGTGAGATATTGCTTACGAGTATGGATAAAGATGGGACAAAAAGCGGCTTTGATCTTGCGCTAAACCGTGCGGTAAGCCGAGCGGTGCAAGTGCCAATTATTGCATCTGGAGGCGTTGGATCTCTCGAACATTTGGCCGAAGGTATCTTAGAGGGCGAGGCCGACGCCGTGCTCGCCGCAAGCATATTCCATTTCCAAGAATACACTATCGGCGAGGCGAAGGACTTTATGGCGCAGCGCGGTATTGAAGTCAGGAAAATTTAAAACCGCACGGCATTATTTTTAAGGTGCTAACCCGGCTCTTTTTTCAGCCAGCGGTTTATAAGCGTTGATGCCTTTTAGCACGTTTAGCGCCTCGTTTAACGGGTAATCGTTAACTAAAACTTCCTCTGCAGAAAGTAGTACTTGCGCGAGTTCCGCAGCGCTCAGATCGGACTGACCTTCTTTGCTTTCTGCATCGGCGTCGTCGTTATCGTCAGCATTACCGCTCGCACTGGTTGCGGCCTCTGTTTCGTTTCCGTTCTCCAAGTGACCCGCAAGGTCTGATTCTTTGTACTGCGTCACGCTGCGTGAGCGACGAGTGACAAATGCTTCTTCGACTTCGATGTCTGGGATAATTCCTTGTGCCTGAATCGAACGGCCGCTAGGGGTGTAGTAGAGCGAGGTTGTGAGTTTTATCGCCTTGTCGGCAGCGAGAGGAAGCACTGTTTGGACCGAGCCTTTGCCGAAGCTATCGGTACCCATAATAAGCGCGCGGCCATGATCTTGAAGCGCTCCCGCAACAATTTCGCTTGCTGATGCCGAGCCATTGTTGATGAGTACGACGAGTGGTGTCTCGGGTGCAATCGTTTGCATCGAAGCCGAGTAACTGGAGCGAGAGTCCTCGAGGCGGCCCTTGGTCGAAACGATGTCGCCGCTCTCGATGAAGGCATCGACGACGCTCACTGATGCTTGTAGAACCCCGCCGGGGTTATTGCGAAGATCAAGCACAAGGCCTTTCAACGTATCTTCTTCGCTAAGCAATTCCTGTAGCTCTTTGGCAAATTCTTCGCCCGTATTGCCGCGGAATTGAGATATTCGCAAATACGCATAGCCGGGCTCTAGCATTCTGCTGCGAACGCTCGAAATTTCGATGATCTCTCGTGTCAGCGTGATGTCGAAGGGCTCTTCCCCTTCGCGTGCGATAGTGATTGATACTTGCGACCCAGGCTCCCCGCGCATCATCCTCGCCGCGTCGTCGGGCTGCATCTCGCGAATAGGCTTATTGTCGATTTCGATAATGAGGTCGCCGGCTAACACGCCGGCTCGGTCTGCGGGCGAGCCGTCTATTGGCGCAACGACCAAGATATAGCCATCGCGACGGCTCACCTCGACACCTAAGCCGCCGAACTGACCGGTCGTAGTGTCTTGAAGGGATTCGAACTCGTTACCCGCCATGTACGCAGAATGTGGGTCGAGGCCCGACAGCATGCCTTGAATCGCATATTCGAGTAACGTTTCGTCATCTATCTCTTCAACATAGGCGCGGCGGATATGATCGAGCGCTTGGGTAAACATGCGTACCTCGTTGAGAGGCAGGGGCAGGGTGTCTGCGCTTTCTTGCGCTGCCGTAGGCAGGGCAAATAGGAGCGATGCAACGGATACGCTGACATAGCGCGCTGCAAACAAGAGAGAGTTGCGAATAGCTGGCCTGTAAAATGGATGGTTTATCATCTTTACGCTGATTCCATGGTTATCCTCTCAGGTGAAGAGGGTTGATCAAAAGGACTGGTCTGGTTCGATAATCGGAGCTGTTCTACAAGTAAGTCTAAAGTGCGTGTATTTTACACAGCCAATAAAAAGTCTTGGGCCGTGTCAGGGTCGAGCGCGAACCACGTCGTGAGCGAAGGCGCTACGAAGGCGGCGAGGTCGATAATTCGTCGCTGGCGTTACGAATAGACCCGTTTGTAGTGTTTCAGTTTACGCCTCAATAGGCAAATTCTGTTGCTACTTGGAGAGCCACTCCTCAGGGTCGAGAGCGACGCCACCCTTACGAATTTCGAAATGCAGGCCAGCTTCCCGGGCGACGCTTCTGCCGGCACTTGCAACAACGTCGCCCGCCTCTACTGATACGCCAGTCGCGACTTCCAAAGATTCGTTATTGCCATAAAGCGTCATAAAGCTATCACCGTGATCGACTATCACAAGCAAGCCTGCTCCACGGAGCCAGTCGGCAAAAACCACCCTGCCTGAGTGTACGGCTAGCACAGGCTCGCCAAGGGTCACATCGAATGTAATCCCCTGCCTGCTGAGGCCATTTGAGTCGACTCCAAAACGAGTAGCAATCGGTGCTTCAACAGGTGCGCTGAGCTTGCCTTTCATCGAGGCAAATCGAGTGCCGGCGGCGGTGGCAGGAATACGCCTCATCGCGAGTTCCAATTGCTCGATCAATTGCTGCACTCCGGCTTTGTCCATCTCGAGCTGTTCGAGTTCGCCACGTTGCGTCTGAATTGTGCGAGTGAGCGCAGCGAGCGCCGCTTCTCTTTCCTGTGCTTCGGCGGCGCGCTCTTCTAGAGTCTCCGCCACGCGCGCTTCCACGCTAACGAGTGCCTGTTTTCGTGACTCAATTTGCCTTCGACTTTGATTGAGCTCGTCGAGCGCGAACTCATAAGCGGCGAGCGTTTCTCGCTGCGAGGCCGTTAAGTGGTTGAGGTAGGTGAGCTGCCGAGTTGCGTTGGTAGGCCCTTGGCCAGAGAGAAAAGCGCGCGCGAGATTTCCCTTGCCTTGTCTGTGCAGAGCTCGCAGCACATCGTCGAGCTCTTGTTGGCGTGCGCTAAGTGCAGACGTCTGCGAAGCGATGAGGCGTTCGAGTTCGGCGAGCTCGCCTTCGAGGCGTTGGCGCTGCGTCGCCAACTCTTTAAGTTCACGACTCGAATTGCTGAGTGCGATCGCCGCGTCTTGAAGGCGCTTCTCCTCTGCGCTCTGTTGGGTGTTGGCGCGCTCAAGCCAGGCCTGCACCTCATCGATTGCTCTCTGCGCTGCTGCCAACTGCTCTCTTGCTTGTTCCGGCGTTTGCGCCTTCTGTTCAGCGCCAATCAGTACTGCGCAGTGAAACAACGAGACTATGACGAGCACGAGTGTTCGCATCAGGCGAGCAGGTCTCTTCCTGTCATCTCTACAGGTATGGTTAAGTCGAGCAGAGACAGCAGGGTGGGCGCGAGGTCGCATAGGCTTCCCTCACCAGAGAACCGTTTGCCAGAACTGCCCACATAAACAAGCGGAACCGGCCCGTTGGTGTGCGAGGTAAGAGGTTGCTGTGTCTCCGCGTCGAGCATCTGCTCTACATTCCCGTGGTCGGCCGTGATAAGGAGCTCTCCGTCAGCCTCTTCAATCGCGGCAACAATGCGGGCTAAACACAAATCGAGTGCCTCGACAGCTTTCACCGCGGCGTCAAAGTTGCCTGTGTGCCCGACCATATCTCCATTGGCATAGTTGCAGATGATGGCGTCATATTGGCGCGAAAGTATCGCGTCCACTAAATTGTCGGTGACCTCGAATGCCGACATTTCAGGTTTGAGGTCATAGGTTTTTACATCCGGTGACGGGATAAGTTTGCGGTCCTCGGAGTTAAACGGCTCTTCACGACCTCCGTTGAAGAAAAAAGTTACGTGCGCATATTTCTCAGTCTCGGCGATGCGTAACTGTGTTTTCCCCTGTGCAGCGAGGGTTTCGCCGAGCACATTGACGAGCGCCTCGGGCGGATAGGCGCAGGGGGTGTCGATGTCATCGGCATAGTGTGTAAGCGTGACGAAGCTTGAGAGAGAGGGGATTGTTTTGCGCGCGAAGCCATCGAAGTCATGCTCAACAAAAGCCCGAGTAAGCTCGCGAGCACGGTCAGAGCGGAAATTCATGAATACGACGACATCATCATCCTTCACGGCCGCTGCGGTTTCGCCAACAATCGTAGGCTTAACAAACTCATCGTCCTCGCCGCGAGCGTAGGCCGCCGCTAAGGCGGTTTCGGCATTAGCGAAGGTAAATTCGGCCTCGCCTCGTGTGAGCAGATCATAGGCGGGTTCGACTCTTTCCCAGCGATTGTCTCGATCCATTGAGAAGAATCGCCCGCAGAGTGACGCGATTCTGCCGCAGCCGCTTTGGGTGAGAAGAGTCTCAACGCGAAGCAGCGATGCGAGGGCGCTGCGTGGAGGCGTGTCGCGTCCATCAAGAAAGGCATGAAAGAAAACCTGATTTGCTCCTCGCGCGAGAGCGAGTTCGAGCATCGCTACTATTTGGTCTTCGTGGCTATGGATACCGCCAGGCGAAAGCAGGCCGAAAACGTGCAGCGCCGAGTTCCTTTCGATACTCGTATCGACGGCTCGAGTTAGAATAGGGTTGTGCGCAAACGAGCCATCTGCAATGTCTTTATCGATGCGAGTCAGGTTCTGGTAGACCACTCGACCCGCGCCAAGATTCATATGCCCAACTTCCGAGTTTCCCATTTGCCCCTCGGGCAGACCGACGGCGAGGCCGGATGTTCGGATCAGCGTGTGGGGCTTGTCGCGCCATAGCGCATCCCAAGTGGGACTATTGGCAGCGGAGATTGCATTGCTGTCGATCGCTTCGCGATGTCCCCAGCCATCTAAAATGAGTAATAACGCTGTTTTTCTCGCTGTCATCGGATACCCGTTTATCGTTGGTTTGAGAGAGAACGGTATTATCCTCGAAACCGACACGCATCTCTACATACCGATGTGCCGCTCGGCTTCTTATGAACCGCCACCGCGTGTATACTTGCGTACTTTATTTGCCGCTACACATCGGATCCAGCATGGCGCAGTTCATAGAATTTTTAGGTAATCATCCTATTTTAGCAGGCTGTTGGTTAATAGCCTTCGCGGGCATATTGGTCTATCACCAACGCACTGGCAGCAAGGGGGCTACTGCCACTCAGGCGATAGCCTTGATCAATCGAAATGACGCTTTAGTGGTCGATATTCGAGATAAAAAGGACTTTGACGAAGGGCATATTGTCGATGCTCTGCATATCCCTGCTGCAAAGCTCGAGCAGCGAGCGACTGAGCTTGCTAAGCATAAGGGGAAGCCGATTGTCGTGGTCTGCAAACACGGCCAACTGGCGGGGGAATCGGTTAAAAAACTCGAGGCAGCTGGGCATGATCCAGTTTTTAAACTAAACGGCGGCATGGCCGAGTGGAAGGGGCAATCCCTTCCCGTTGTGACGAAGTAAATACACTCAAACATCAAAAAACTTATTAAACGTGACCGTATAGGACCCAACATGGCAGATAACGAAGAGAACCAACAACCCAACGAACAGGGAGCAGCTGACCAGCAGAGCACTGCCCCGCAGTTCGCCCTGCAACGCATCTATCTCAAGGATGCATCTTTCGAATCGCCGCGCAGCCCGCTTGTATTCCAAAGCCAGTGGCAGCCTAAGATCAATTTCGACATCAAGACGAAAAGCGAAAAAGTGCAAGATGGCGTCTATGAGGTTGTACTCGTTCTCACAGTTGAAGCCGAGCTCGAAGAGAAGCCCGCTTTTGTCGTAGAAGTTCAACAAGCGGGCGTTTTCACCGCAAAAGACTTCGGAGAGGAGCAGCTTGCGCAGCTGCTTGCGACAGTCTGTCCGAACATCTTGTTCCCTTACGCGCGCGAAGCAGTAGACAATCTTGTGGTTAAGGGCAGTTTCCCGGCGCTTATGCTGTCTCCGATTAACTTTGATGCACTTTATGCCCAGCAAATGCAGGCTCAAGCGGAGAAGGCCTCATCTACTGAGCCCGCGAACTAGGCTCATAAATTTGCCCGGTCGCCGCTTCTTGCGATGACTGCGGCCCGATTTTTTGCGTCGTATTAGTGAGGGACGCAGAAAACTATGATCTACAAAAGGGCGGAGTGCTAAAGTGCTCCGCCCTTTTTCTTTTCCCTAGCCCTGTTTGATTTTTCACGGCGGCGCGCCAGAGATGCTGGAGTCGGGTCCTAGGTCGTTATCGTTTGGATTCAGGTAGAGGCGCCGTCGAAATCTAACTGTCGCCATGCCTCATAGGTCACCAGCGCCGCCGCATTGGATAGATTAAGGCTGCGGCTATCTGCCCGCATTGGTATCCTTAATAGCCGATCTATGCCTAACTCCGAACGAATAGTCTCGGGCAACCCACGCGTCTCAGGGCCAAAAACTAAGAAATCTCCCGAGGCAAAATTAACCTCGTGATAGTGGCGTGACCCTTTGGTGCTTAGCCCATATATAGTCGCTCCCCGCGCCGCAGAGACGAATGCGGACCAGTCTTTGTGAATATGGATCCCTGCAAATTCGTGATAATCGAGGCCTGCGCGACGAAGTTTTTTATCGTCTAGTGCGAATCCGAAAGGCTCGATTAGGTGAAGCTGGCAGCCGGTGTTGGCCGCTAAGCGAATAATGTTTCCTGTATTAGGCGGTATTTCTGGCTCAAATAGTGCTATGTTAATCATGGTTTTTATTGATGCTCCAAACTTATCCAAGCTCGTTGCTAATATATTCGTAATGAAGAAAACATCGAATAACTTTTAACTAGGGATAATCTAATAAAGACCCATTGCACTTAGGGTAGGCATCATTATGACTAAAGTAAAAATGTCAAAAACATCATCAAAACGGGACGGTTTTACTACTATAGAATTGATAGTTGTAGTTGTGCTACTCGGCATTCTCACGGCAATAGCTTTGCCACGGTTATTAGATATAACAGATGACGGACAAGCTACGACTGAGCGATGAACGTTCTAGCTCCCATTTGGTTGCTCGAACTCCTTAAGCTTTCGCGTCAACGTGTTTCTCCCCCATCCGAGAAGATCTGCCGCATCGCGTTTGCGGCCTGCTGTATGTTTCAGCGCGATATCAATCATCGTGCGTTCGAACAACGGAGTCGCATTATTTAAAATGCCCTTGTTGCCTAGGCTTAGTTGATGATCAGCCCAGCTCTGAAGTGCATCGGTCCACTCGTCAGCGGGCGAATTCGCTATCTCTTGTACGGCAAATTCGGGTGGGAGATCAGTGATGTAGACCTCGCGTGTTGATGCCATCACGGTGATCCATCGACAGAAGTTTTCGAGCTGGCGAACATTGCCCGGCCAACTTAGACTCATAAGATGCGCTTCGGTTTCGGGGCGCAAAATCTTCGCCTCGGTGCCGAGCTCCCGTGCCGCCACGCCGAGAAAATAGTGAGCAAGCTTCGGAATGTCTTCACGGCGCTCACTGAGTTTCGGGATATGAATTCGAATTACATTCAACCGATGGAACAGGTCTTCGCGGAACAAATGTTGCTCAACCAGACTTTCGAGATTTTGGTGTGTTGCGGCGATTATTCTTACGTCGACCTTGATCGATGTGGTGCCACCCACTCGATAAAATTCGCCATCGGATAACACGCGAAGAAGTCGTGTTTGCGTCTCGGCTGGCATATCGCCTATCTCATCGAGAAACAGTGTTCCCCCGTTCGCCTGTTCGAAGCGACCGGTACGCTGCGTGGTTGCGCCGGTGAACGCGCCTTTTTCGTGACCAAAAAGTTCCGATTCGATGAGTTCTTTAGGTATCGCTGCGACGTTGAGTGGCACAAAAGCGTCGGCACTGCGGGGGCTATGCTGGTGTAACGCATGTGCAACAAGCTCCTTGCCTGTGCCTGATTCACCGTTGATGAGAACGGAGATATTCGACTGCGAGAGTCGACCGATAGCGCGAAAGACTTCCTGCATGGCGGGCGCTTCGCCTATGATTTCCTGTGTCTTCTCGGTTATCTCGGGCGCGCGCGCATTCTGCTTCTCGCGTGAGTGCTCGAGAGCCCTGAGGGTCATCGCCACGGCTTCATCGATGTCAAAGGGTTTAGGGAGATATTCGAACGCGCCGCGGCTGTAAGAAGACACAGCGCTATCGAGGTCGGAGTGCGCGGTCATAATAATGACAGGTAGCTCAGGGAATCGCGCGTTAACGGTCGAAAGTAACTCAAGGCCGCTTATCCCAGGCATGCGAATGTCGCTGATGATTGCGTCCGGCTGTACCTGTTCGAGCCGGTGCAACAGATCGTCACCATTGTCGAAGGACTCGGTCGCCAGACCGCTTTTGTCCAATGACTTTTCCAATACCCAGCGGATAGAGCGATCGTCATCCAGAATCCACACCGAGTTATTTTTCTGTGTCACGTTAGGTTCCTCATAAGCCAGCTAATCATTTCTACGCAAGTGGAAGTACAATCGAGAAGCACGTTGCGCCTGGCCTCGATTGACATTCTACCAAGCCATCGTGTCGGTTAATTATGTCTCGTGTGATCGATAAGCCCAGTCCCGTCCCATCGGGGCGGCCACTTATCATCGGATAAAAAAGAGTGTGAATAATTTCTTCAGGAATACCGGGCCCGTTATCGATGATCTTGATCTTTGCCGCCAGTCGATGGAATTTTGAATTTAGAGTCGCGTTGCGTGTGATTCGCGTGCGCAGAATAATTTTCCCCAAGTCATGTTCAACGCTCGGACTCGACAGTGCCTGCATCGCGTTTCTCACGATATTCAGAGTTGCTTGAATGAGTTGTTCGGCGTCGGCCGGAAGAAGCGGTATCGAGGGATCGTAGTCGCGCACGAGCTTTATTGCGTTGCCTGCAATCTCTGCCTCAATCAGGCTGTGCACACGTTCGAGCACTTCGTGAATATTGGTCGGCGCAAGTTCTGGCTGCTTTCTGAGACCGACAAGTCTATCCACCAAATTACGTAGACGGTCTGCCTCCTCAATTATGACGTTGGTGTAGTCGCTGAGTTCTTGGCTGGGCAGTTCGGCGGCTAGCAGTTGCGCAGCACCTCTGATGCCTCCTAAGGGATTTTTTATTTCGTGAGCAAGCCCTCGCACGAGTTCGCGAGTTGTCGTGTGGGCTGAGTTAAGGGTTTCTTCGCGATTGATTCGATAGGCATGCTCAAGCGAATGGATTTCAACCAGTGCTTGCCGTCCCTGTGCATCGTCAAAAGTATTTACCGTATAGTCGATTTCAATTTTCTTCCCCTGGCTAAGCATCAGCGTTGCCTCTCGCTTGGTAAAGCTCGAATTGGCTTTCAGAGCCGAGTTGATTTCGGCCAGATCGGTGTTGGCGGCGATGAAGAGTTGGTCTAGCGTGAGTCCAATTGCTTTGCGCCCGCTCACTTCGAGAAGTTGCTCCGCGGCGAGATTTAGAAACCGTAACGTGAGGTTGCGGTCAAGCAGAAGCACAGCCGTTTTCAGCTGATCGAGCAGTTTTTTGTGAATGCTGTCTAAGGTCATCGGTAGATCTCTAGAGTCCCCCATTGACTATGCAAGTTCTGAACCATCTCTGCTCACTCGGCCTGGGAGGCCTGCAATCCCTCACGCGGCTTGTTTCGGGGCTTTGGGCTGAATCGCACGCTGTCGATCAAAAAGGGTGGAGAGGGCGCTCCAATAAAATGCACTAAATTAGTGCATATGACAATTCTCAAGGCAAAAAAAAGCCCAGTTAGTCACTGGGCTTTTCCTCAATCTAGGAGAGAGCTGACTTAGGCAAGCGCTTCCTTTGTGGTCTTAATGATTGCAGCCGCGACCTTGTATGGATCTGCATTTGAGGCCGTGCGACGGTCCTCTAGGCGGCCCTTCCAGCCGTCCTGAACCGTGCCGATCGGAATACGGATCGATGCGCCGCGGTCGGAAACGCCGTAGCTATACTCGTCAATAGACTGAGTTTCGTGAAGACCAGTTAGGCGTTGATCATTATTCGCGCCATAAACGCTCATGTGGCGATCGATGTGTTTACCGAACTCTTCGCATATTTTAGTAAAGATGCTCTCGTCTCCGAGGTCACGCATCGCGCCGTTCGAGAAGTTGGCATGCATACCTGAGCCGTTCCAATCGGCGAATTTTCCTAGTGGCTTGGGCTCGTAATCGATGGCCAAACCATAGCTTTCAGCTGTGCGCTCAAGCAGGTAGCGTGCAACCCAAATTTCATCTCCCGCTTTCTTCGCGCCTTTGGCGAAAATTTGGAATTCCCACTGGCCGGGCGCCACTTCCGCGTTTATGCCCTCTACGTTAAGGCCGGCTTCGAGGCAGATGTCCATATGCTCTTCGATTAGCTCGCGGCCGAATGCGTTACGCGCGCCTACTGAGCAGTAGTAGGGGCCCTGAGGAGCAGGGTAGCCGCCTTTGGGGAACCCTGGTGGCAGATCAGTCTTGGGATCCCAGAGGAAGTACTCTTGCTCAAATCCAAACCAGAAATCTTCATCTTCATCTTGAATTGTCGCACGGCCATTGGTTGGATGTGGCGTGCCGTCGGCATTGAGAACTTCACACATGACAAGGTAAGCGCTTGCACGATCCGGATCCGGATAGATTGCAACTGGCTTAAGCAGACAGTCTGAATCGTCGCCTGTGGCCTGATTCGTAGAACTGCCGTCGAATGACCAGACTGGGCATTCTTCTACCGTGCCGCCGAAGTCGTTGCGAACCATCGTTTTGCTGCGCAGGCATTGAGTTGGCTCTGATCCGTCAAGCCAGATATATTCGAGTTTTGATTTCATACGGTTCGATTCTCCTAATCGCATTCGACTGCTTTAACTGTTGTTTGGTAAATCGTTTTACCCTTTTGGGTCTTTCTCTGAGGAGGGTTGGCGGTGTGTTGATCGCGCGGACCTTCGCTGCATAAGCAAGAGGGAGCAAAATATATGCCATTACCTCTTCGACTGCAAAGAGTTGGATCGAGATCGTCAATAAGAAGACTTAAATACGCAATATAATGGGGCATTTTCAGGATGCGGGCATGAGCACCTTTTCGCCGGCGTTGTCAGTCTGCGGCATCATTGACTGGGATTGCATAAATTTTGCACCAATAAAGAGCATATAATCCGGATGCGCACTAATTTGGTGCAATTACGCCCGGATGGCTGTGTTCGTAGTCGTTCCAGTTGAGCATTTGTTCTCTCATACGCTCGTGCACGGCTCTTGGTAATCTCCTCGAAATTCGCGATTTTGTAGCTAATCTTTAACCCAAGTCTCGTGTATACTCGCCGCCTCGCGTAGCGGGCCTCAAGCAGTTGTCGGCCTTAGCGCGTATTCGTGTGCAGCAAGATTGACTAGGCCCCGTCGAAGACGGCTGGCTCTCTCGCTCCACCTTTTCATAGTAATTAGCCGCTTCAACCGTCCCTCGAGCCGTGCGCGTTCCTCAAGCGCCGCGTGCGAGTAGTGATTTCGAGCGGCAAAAAGTGAGTGTCATTCATCGTGATTGAAAAGATTCGCAATATCGCCATTATCGCCCACGTCGACCATGGTAAGACCACCCTAGTCGACAAGATGCTTCAGCAATCGGGAACGCTTGAGTCGCGAGGCGGTAACGTCGAGAGAGTCATGGATTCGAACGACCAAGAGAAGGAACGTGGAATAACGATCCTTGCGAAAAACACGGCAATCAGCTGGAATGGCTATCGAATCAATATCGTCGATACACCGGGGCACGCCGACTTCGGAGGCGAGGTAGAGCGTGTTTTATCGATGGTCGACAGCGTTTTGCTTCTCGTCGACGCAGTCGACGGTCCGATGCCACAGACGCGCTTCGTTACGCAGAAGGCTTTTGATCAAGGCCTCAACCCGATCGTTGTAATTAACAAAGTCGATCGCGACGGCGCTCGCCCCGATTGGGTCGTAAATGAGGTTTTCGATCTTTTTGACAAGCTTGGCGCGACCGACGAGCAGCTAGACTTCCCGATCATCTACGCGTCGGCACTCGAGGGTATCGCGGGGCTTGACGTTGAGGCGATGGCGCCTGACATGGAGCCGCTGTTCAAAGAAATCGTCGAAAAGGTGCCACACCCCGACGTCGAGATTGACGCGCCGCTGCAGATGCAAATATCGGCGCTCGACTACAACAGCTACGTTGGAGTAATCGGCATTGGCCGAGTCACGCGCGGGACTGCGCGAACCAATCAGCAGGTTATCATCGTCGATGTCGAGGGCAAGCAGCGCAAGGGCAAGATTCTGCAAGTCAAGAGTCACCTCGGCCTCGAGCGCATCGATGTAGACGAAGCAACGGCCGGAGAGATTATTTGTATCTCTGGCATCGATAAGCTCAACATTTCCGACACAATTTGTGACCCTGAAAAAGTCGAGGCTATGACGCCGCTGTCGGTAGATGAGCCGACAATCAGCATGACTTTCCAAGTCAACGACTCGCCGTTTGCGGGTCTAGAAGGTAAATTCGTTACCACGCGAAATATTAAAGATCGCCTCGACCGCGAGTTGCTATTTAATGTTGCGCTGCGCGTTGAACCCGGTGATACGCCTGACAAATATAAAGTGTCAGGACGCGGTGAGCTTCATTTGTCGGTGCTCATTGAAACAATGCGCCGCGAAGGGTTTGAACTTGCGGTCTCTCGCCCCGAAGTTATCATCCAAGAAATCGACGGTGTGCTCAGCGAGCCCTATGAGTCACTTGTAATCGACTGCGATGACCAACATCAAGGGGCAGTGATGGAAGAATTGGGTAATCGTCGCGCCGAAATGCAGGATATGATGCCTGACGGCAAAGGGCGAGTTCGGCTTCAATTCCTCGTGCCTACCCGCGGTCTGATCGGATTCCGCTCTCAGTTTCTCTCACTTACGTCAGGCTCAGGCCTTATGACTCACGTGTTTAGCCACTACGATGAGTACAAAGATATCGAACTGGCTGCGCGGTCGCGCGGCGTGCTGGTGTCAATGGTTCGCGGCAAAACACTTGGCTTTAGCCTATTTAATTTGCAGGAGCGCGGCAAACTTTTCGTACAGCCGAATGTCGAAGTTTACGAAGGCATGATTATTGGACTGCACAGCCGAGAAAATGATCTCGCCGTCAACCCGACAAAGGGCAAACAGCTAACCAACGTTCGTGCCTCGGGCACCGATGAAAATATCGTGCTAACGCCTCCTGTTCGACATACGCTCGAGCAGGCGATGGAATTTATCGCCGACGATGAGTTGGTTGAAGTCACGCCTGAGAATATCCGTCTGCGCAAACGCTACCTCACCGAGAATGAGCGCAAGCGCCATAGTCGCGGCAGCGCAGCGCGAGGCTAGTCTGATTCACCGATAGCAAAGCGTTTGTTTGCGAGCAGGCGCTTTGCGAGGAATGGCCGAGTGGCATAGACTAGCAAAGTCTATGCTGGCCGGGTCGCGAGCGTAGACTCGTCATTATTCCTATTCAAAGGTTATCGCATGCAAGTCCTCTTTCCCGAAATTAAGCCCTATGCTCGACACGAACTGCGTGTGTCCGACATTCATACACTTTATGTCGACGAAGCAGGAAATGCTGATGGCATCCCTGTGCTTTTTGTTCACGGTGGGCCGGGCGGTGCTTGTGATGCGAGTTCGCGACGATTCTATGATCCGGAACATTATCGAATAGTTACGTTTGATCAGCGGGGCTGCGGCCGCTCGACTCCACATGGCGAGCTTACCAACAACACAACGCAAGCATTGATTGCTGACATCGAGGCGATCCGAGAATTTTTGGGTGTCGAAAAATGGGTTCTCTTTGGCGGATCATGGGGTTCTACGCTGAGTCTTCTCTATGCTCAAGCCTATCCAATGCGTGTGCAGGCGATGATTTTACGCGGCATATTTCTTTGTCGGCAGCGTGATTTGGATTGGCTTTATAAAGAGGGCGCCTCGCGAGTTTTTCCCGATGCGTGGGATACCTTCGTAAACCACATTCCGCAAGACGAGCGCGATAATTTGCTCGAGGCTTACAATCGACGACTGCTCGGTGGCGATGAGCTCGCGCGCATGTCGGCAGCAAAACATTGGTCGGCTTGGGAGGCTAACTGCTCCAAGCTGCGGCCGAGTGCCGAAACTCTTTCCAAATTCACGAAGCCGCATAATGCAATCGCGCTAGCACGTATCGAAACACACTATTTTTTGAACAATGGTTTTGTAAGCGAGAATCAAATTCTGCGGAATATGGTTCCTATACAAAATATCCCCGCCGTTCTCGTCCACGGGCGCTACGACATGGTGTGCCCGCTAGATAATGCAACAGAACTACACAAGCATTGGCCAACGTCGGAGCTGCAGATCGTCCGAGAATCAGGCCACTCTGCCTCAGAACCCGGCACTATTGATGCGCTCGTTCGCGCGACTCAGGCCATGGTTAAACGCCTCAACGATGCGAGTTAAGCCATGATTGCCAGAGGGGGCTGTCAGGAATGATCTGCTTGATTCAAAGAGTCCGTTCGAGTCAGCTTCATATCGAGGGGTCATTACATACAGAAATCGGTCAGGGTCTACTTGCACTCGTTGGTATCGAAAAAGAAGACACTGAGGTTACCCTCTCCAGAATGCTCGATAAACTCTACGCCTATCGCGTATTCTCGGACAGTGAAGGCAAGATGAATTTGAGCGTTAAAGACATCGACGGGCAGGTGCTGTTGGTGTCGCAGTTTACTTTGGCCGCAGATACCCAAAAGGGTTTGAGGCCTGGCTTTTCAAGTGCCATGCCTCCCAGTCTCGCTCAGCCGCTATTTGAGACGATGGTGAGTCTGGCGCGTCAGCGTCATAGCAAAACCGAGAGTGGTGTCTTTGGCGCCGACATGCAGATTTCTTTGCTCAACGATGGGCCTGTCACGTTTATTCTTCGTGCTTAGGTTTTAACTTCGCGCTTGCGTGCCAATCGGCCCGCAAGAACACCTACTTCGAAAAGTCCCCACATTGGGATCGCGAGCATTGACTGCGTGAAGGGGTCGGGTGGCGTGATTAGCATCGCCACAACAAAACAGCCAACGATGATATACGGACGTTTCGAAGCAAGATCTTCAGGCTCCATTATGCCTGCCCAGATCAGCAAGAATACCGCGACAGGTATTTCAAAAGTTATACCGAATGCCAGAAAAATAGTCAGCGCGAAGCTCAGGAAACTATTGATGTCCGGTGCAACTTGGATTCCTTCGGGCGCCACCGCAACAAAAAACGCAAAGACAATGCCAAAGAGCAGGTAGCGCGCAAAGGCTATGCCGCCATAAAAAAGGACAACGCTAGAAACAAACAGAGGTATGGCGATTGCCTTCTCATTTTTATAGAGCCCTGGAGCGATGAACGACCAGAGCTGAAATAGGATGTAAGGGGCGGCTAGTAAGAACGCGACATAAAACGTAAGTTTAAACGGCGCGAAAAACGGCGAAGTCGGATCAATCGCGATCATGCTCGTGTTTTCGGGTAGTGCGCTAACGAGGGGTTCGGCGACATAGCTATAGATATCGGCCGAGAAGGCGAACAGCGCGATAAAACAGATGACTACCGCAGCAAGGCATTTAAGCAGCCTGTCTCGGAGTTCGACCAAGTGATCGATTAGGGTAAGTTCCTGTGCCTGCTCAGCTGAAGACATCGGTTACTCCGCCTGTTCGCGAGCAGTTGGCGACTCTTGAGTTTGCGCGAGTTTAGGATTCACCCCCTTCCCATAGCTTGGTTTTTTGCGAGGGTTTGCAGTCGCCGACGGCGTGTCCTCATTTTCCTTGTGGGTGTCTTCATCGTCGCTCGATTGAACTTGAGCGGTAGAGGCCATGCCGGGCGCAGTCGATCGTTCGGGTGCTATCGAATTGCGTTCCAGATCATTGACCAGCTGCGACTCGGTTGCGCTAGATGCACCGGGATCGAAAGTGGTACTAGTAACAAGCGAGTCGACAGATACTTTCGTCTCATCTGCGATCTTTTTGACATGGGCTTTCGCCTGTTCTATCTCCTCGAGCACCGCTTCGTTATGAAGCTGGCGCTTAATCTCATCGGTGTTGAGCTCGCGCTCGATTTCTGATTTCACCTTGTTGTAGCTTCGGCGGAAGCGGCCAAGCCAAAGGCTCCCCGTCCGCACGGCGCCCGGCAGTTTGTCTGGGCCGATGACAAGCAGCGCCACGACAAAGACAAGCATGAGTTCCATAGGTGAAATATTAAACATCGTTGAGTGCCAAGAAGCCTAGCAAGCATGTAAAGATACACGACGACAGTCGTGCAGCGGGGTAATGCTGCCAGCGCTGTGACTGATCACTTCGCTGGTCAGTAAATCGCTATTTGGTCTCTTCTTTGGTCTCGTCGGCAGCGACTTTCTCCTGAACGGCAGAAGGCTGTTCATCATCATCTTTGACTGCCTTCTTGAATCCTTTTAGCGCTCCGCCAAGGTCACTTCCCAGGCTCGCGATTCTCTTCGTGCCAAAAAGAAGTATTACGATAAGTA
>Ga0181605_10001303_pt1 | contig 23584 bp, 24 predicted proteins | sample 041ome_11_FD_148676 | JGI IMG/M metagenome (GOLD analysis project Ga0181605, IMG submission 148676) | Coastal salt marsh microbial communities from the Groves Creek Marsh, Skidaway Island, Georgia - 041411US metaG (spades assembly) | ecosystem: Environmental > Aquatic > Marine > Intertidal zone...
ATTTGTTCACGGGACCGAAGGGTAAAATACTGCTCTTTCTTCGGGTCAAAATAGGAAAAGGCCACTGGCGATATGGGGTATTTCCCCTGAAAACGGGGCACGATGGTATAATTGTCCTCAATGCTTCCCTGCATTCCCGATAGGGTGGTTACGACATTTTCGGTATGCTCTGGCTCAAAAATTTCCAAGGTATTGGGCAGCACCAATTGTGGTAAATTAAAAAGTTTGAGGTTCCCCTTGCCGCTTACCTTGAGTTTGATCTCGAAGGACTCGGTGGCTTTAAGGGCATTTTTGTTGATCAGCGCATCAAAATCAAACTGTCCCACTGCCCCAAAGAAATTGGCGGGTTTTCCCTTTTCGGGTAAGGCTTTGACATTGATGGTTCTTCTTCCTGCGGTGACCGTTCTGGAGGATTGTTGTAGGATTCTATTGCCAAAAAAATCTCTGCGGTTGGAGGGTAAATCAATGATCAAGTTCAGGCTTAGCGGTTCGATGGACAGCTTTCCGGTTTTCTGAGGATACAATACGCTTTTTTTCCAAACCACCATCTTATAGGGCTCTCCCTCATAGGTTCCGTCCTCAACCTTAAGCTGAGGAATGTCGATGTTATGGCTCCAAAAATCGGCAAACTTAGGATTCTCCACTGCCCGTGCGTCCGAAATCCTCAATGGATTCCTGAAATACAATTTATAGACGATGGTAATGGCCTCGTTGACATAAGGTCGAGGGTTGGAGATTTCGGCAACCAGATGAAGGTTGTCATCGATCAAATACTCAGGGCTATTGGGATCCCTGGGAATGTCAACGGCTTCTGTTACAGTAATTTTTTGTGGTGTGGTTTTATAAATCTCCCCATCGATTTTGATGGTGGCCTGATCGATCGATAAAGCTCCTTTTTGGGTAGGGGTCAAAAAATAGGTGTAGGTTTTGGAAAAACTACGCTTTCCATTGACCCACGAATTACTGATGGACTGATTGGGTCCTCCTACCACGCGAAATCCAGAAAAACTGGGGGGAGTAAAATTATCTCCATTTTCATTCATCACAAAATCCACACGCAAACGCTCGTTCAGCCCCAGTGTTCTTTTGCTGAGCTTGGCCTCAAAACTCACCCCTTGGGCCATCGACAGTGTGAGGCTCAGCACAAAAAAAATAAAGGGAAGAATTCTGTTTTTCATCAATAATACTTACCAATCTTTTTGACCTCTGACGGGGGTTCCCTGAACCTTTTCGGCATTGACCTTGTCTTGAACCTTCTTTTCCTGATTGCTCATGGCTTCCAGTAAACTTTGAACCTGCTCTGGAGAAAGCTCTGTTTGTCGGGGTTGTGAAGGCTGTTCTTTTTCTTGATCTCCTTCTTGAGGTTGACTCTCTTTTTCTTGATCGCCTTCATCTTTTTTATCTTCCTCGTCCTCTCCCTCGTCTCCCTCTTGATTCTCGTCCTCTTTGCCAGAATCTTTGTCTTGATCTCCCTCTTTGTTGTCGTCTTGGTTGTCCTGATCTTTTTGATCCTCTTGATCCTGCTGATCGTTTTGATCGTTTTGATCTTGATTTTGTTGTTGCTCCTGCTCTTTTTCTAAGAGCTCTTTGGCAAGGGCATAATTGTACCGGGTTTCTTCATCCTCTGGATTATTTCTTAAAGCATCCTTGTAGGTTTCCACAGCTTTGGCGTAATCCTTTTGCTTCATAAATACATTTCCCAAATTGTGGAGGGCATGATGCCTACTGGATTTGTTTTCCGCAATTTTTTGGGTTTGAAAAAAGCGTTGCTTGGCCTCTTCATAATCTTGTTCTTTGAAATGTGTGTTTCCCAAATTGTAGAGGGCCTCTGGCTTTTCGGGGGCTTTGGAGAGTGCTTTTCTGTAGGACATTTCAGCCTCGACAAAAAGCTCAGCCGATGCCTGTTCGTTTCCATCAAAAATATGATTGGTAACCTCGGCTTCCTGAGCAACCATTGGCAAAGCCATCAACAGAAAAAACAGACAATATAAAGTTGGCTTGACCCTCATTTTTCGTTGAATAAATTTAGACGTTCTATCCATTTGGTTTTGGTTTCGAAAAGAAACATCTCCAACAAAATTAACAGGAATCCTGCAAAAAGAAAAGCCTGAAACTGATCTTTATAACTGACAAATTTTTTGGCTTCAAATTCTTTTTTGTCCATATTCTTAAGGGTTTCAGCTACAAAATCTACCACCACTTGGGTGTCATTTCCGTCGATATATTCACCATCCGCTGCCTCGGCAATTTCTTGTAAGATAAGGGCATTTCTTTTGGTGATGACGGTGACTCCTTCCATATCTTTTTTGTAGGATTCTATCACTCCTTTCCTTTTGATGGGAATGGGAGCTCCCTCATCTGTCCCAACGCCAAATGTAAAAATTCGAATGCCCATGTCCGATGCCCTTTGGGCAGCAGCACTTCCCTCCTCAGAGTGATCTTCACCATCCGAAATCAAAAACACCACACGGTTGGTTTGATCCTCATCATCAAAATAGGTTCCCGATAAATCCAAGGCAGCATCCAGTGCAGTCCCTTGAGAGGATAGCATATTGGTATTGAGAGCTTGCAGAAACATTTTGGCAGCACCATAGTCGGTGGTGATGGGCAATTGGGGAATGGCTTGTGCAGCATAAGCGATAATGCCAATACGGTCACTCGCCAATTGATTGATGATGGCCGAGACCAAACGCTTGGACTTTTCCAATCGATTGGGAGCGATGTCCTCTGCCAGCATACTTTTGGATACGTCAATGGCAAAAACAATGTCCACGCCCTCTCGTTTTACGGTTTCCAATTGGGTTCCAATTTTTGGATTGACCAAGCCCAAAATCAATAAGGCAAATCCAAGACTTAAAAGGATCAGTTTGAAAGCCGGTTTAAACCTTGACCGATTGGGACTTAATTTTTCCATCAAGCCCACCTGGGCAAATTGTTTTTGAGTAAGTCGCTTCCACCGCACTACCAAAAGGTATGCCCCCCAAAAGAGGGGGACGATTCCCAACAGATAAAAATAAAATGGTGCGTCTAACTGATACATATCAAATAAAACTTCTAAAAAGGGTGTTTCTCAACAGCCACTCTATAAACAGCAAAGTCAATGCCAACAGAATCAATGGCCTGAATTTTTCCTGGTAATTGTAATACTTAAACTCCTCAATCTCGGTCTTTTCCAACTTATTGATTTCATCATAAATCTCCTCCAACTTTTTGTTATCGGTGGCTCGGAAATACAATCCCCCAGTATTTTTGGCAATGGTTTGGAGTAATTCCTCATCAATTTCCACCTTGGTCATCCCATACTGAAATTTGCCATTGGGCAACAGCCCCACGGGTGCCCTTGCGGTGCCGTTACTCCCCAAGCCAATGGTATAGGTTTTGATTTCGTATTCCACGGCCAACTCACTCGCAATTTTTGGGTCGATAAAGCCAGAGTTGTTCACGCCATCGGTGAGCAATATGATGACCTTGCTTTTGGCACGGCTGTCTTTTAAACGATTGACAGCGGTGGCCAATCCCATGCCGATAGCGGTTCCGTCCTCGATCAATCCCTCAAATTGGATTCCTCCCAATGCATTTTTAACGATGGCACGATCACTGGTAATGGGCGTTTTGGTGTAACTCTCTCCAGCATAGATGACCAACCCGATCCGATCACTCACCCGATCGTCAATAAAAGAAGCTGCTACACGTTTCAATGCGCTCAAGCGGTTGGGTTTGAGGTCTTCTGCCAACATACTAGACGAGATATCAATGGCCATAATGATGTCAATTCCCTTGTTGGTTTTGGTACGGGTAGAAACGTCCATGGTTTGAGGCCGAGCCAAAGCCAAGATGACCAGGGCCAAGGATAACATTCGCATTACAAACAACAAGGGTTGCAATCGGCTCAGAAAACCAGAATTGGCCTGAAAACCTTTAAGGGAAGAGATTTTCAATACCGGCTGGGTTTTTCTTCTGGTCATCACATACCAACCCACCAAAATGGGAAGGCTGATGAACAACCACAAATAATCCGGATTCGCAAAATAAATGCCCTCAAACATGGTCTATAATTCTTTTATCAGTTCAAAGCTATCGATCACCCTTTTTTCAATTTCTACCCCATATCGATCCTCTTTTTCGTAGAGTAAGGTAAGATGGATGCCTCCCTGTTCAAAATCAAATACATGGGCTATGTAATTGCAACGCACCCTTTTGTCCTTTCCTTTTTTGGGATAATCGAGCGTTCCGAAAATCTTAAGGGCAGGCAAGCCCGAAAGGGTGGTAATTTCCTCCTCCTTGATCAAGATATTGACGGCCCCTCGGGACTGAAAATCGTTAATGATCTCATTAACGAGTTCTTGAATTTTTTGTTTTTGTTGCGCTTCCTGTTCCTCTTGGGAGGGGGCCTTTTCTCCTTCTTGCTTCGGAGGCTTTTGGGTAAAAACCAAATCAATATAAAACGGTGCATCGTAGTTGCCAGATGAAAAGCGCAAGGCACCTCCTTTTTCAGATTTCACCCTTCTCAAGACTTCTGGAGTACTGATTTTAACCGGTGGTGTTCCGTATTGACTGTTCACCCAAGTTCCATTTTTTAGTTTGATGGTGGGGTAACCCAATAAAGTGTCTTGAACGGGATAATAGCCGTAGCGTAAAATGGCAATGCTTATACTGAGAAGGGTCAAGATCCCTAGGGATGCCAAGCTCCATTGTAATTGTTTTTTTCTTCTCTTTTTGGCAAGCAATTGGCGGTACTCCTCCCGCTCTTTGATCTCCTCTGGGGTGGGTTCTGGCAGGGCTTCTTTGGTTTCAATGACCACCTCTTCAACCAATACCCTATCTTGGGAAGTCGTCCCCAACTCGGGAATAGATCGGGCAAACTTTACCAAGTCGGCCGTTTGTAAAACTGATTTGAGATTCTTTATGGTTTCCCGCCCCAATTCCAACTTACCCACCTGTTTGAGGGCCTCTAATTTCAATAACAGTTCATCGGTGGTACTTTCCAAAGCTGATATTTTCGCCTCTTCTTCCAAATAACGCCGCACCACATCGGTCAATCGAGAATAGTATTGTTTGAACTCCTCTTGAACTGTTGGGGTAATGGTTTCCAAAGCCTTTAATTCCTCGATGGCACGCTCAAAAGGGGGGAGTTTTTTTTGGCGTTCTTCCCTTCTTTTTTTGGCAAAGAAAAAAGCATAAATCAGCCCTACGACCAACAGCACGGCCAATGTGCCGAAGATTAAACTTCTTTTGAGGTTATCGAAGTTTTGCACTACTTCAGCAACAGGCTTGATATCAAAGAGTTTTTGTTTGAGGGTATCTACTGGGACGGTAGCTACTTGAATCAAAAGGGAATCTGAAATTTTGGAAAAGCCATTGACCATTACTTTTTGGGGAGGCAACCAGTAGGCTCCGGAGTCGAACTGGATCAGGGCATACTTTTTGGTAAACAAATAATGGCTTTGGGCTCTGAGGGTATCGATAGGACTTTCCTCCAAAATCTCAAAAGGGGCAAAAAACGGTTGTTCGGAAAAGGTGACTTGTGCAGTTGAATCGGCCTTGAGTTGAAGGGTGTATTCTATTTTCTCACCGATCCGCATTTTGGTGGTGTCCACCGCCACCCGCAAGTCGAAATCCAATTGGGCAAAGAGGAGGGGGGTAGAGAAAAGACAAGCCCATAGCAACAAAATCTTTTTGTTCATTCAGCCACGGGATTTAAAATAGTTCAACAATTTTTTCACATAACTTTCGTCCAAACGACTGTGCAATGTTCCAGCACCATTTTTATGAAACAGGTTTTCGAACTCACTTACGGATTTACGGTAGTGTTCCGCATAGGATTTACGAACCCCTGCGGATTGGGTATTGATCCAGGCCATTTGACCTGTTTCGTTGTCCAACATGGGAACCAATCCGATATTGGGCATTTTCTCCTCATATCGGTCGTAGATTCTGATGCCGGTCAGGTCGTGTTTTTTGGCAACAATACGGAGTGTTTTTTCATAACCACTGTCCAAAAAATCGGACATCATAAAGACAATGGCCTTCTTTTTCATTACGCCTGACAAAAATTCCAAAGCATTACTGATGCTGGTTTTGTTGCTCTGGGGTTGGTATTCCAATAGCTCACGGATGATCCGCAGCACATGTGATCGTCCTTTTTTGGGAGGAATAAACAATTCCACTTGATCTGAGAAAAGGATCAAGCCTACTTTGTCGTTGTTTTGCATGGCAGAAAAGGAGAGGGTCGCCGCAATTTCGGTCAATTCCTCTCTTTTGAACTGCCCCTGTGTACCAAAGGATTCAGAGCCACTGATGTCAATCATCAACATCAGGGTGAGCTCTCTTTCTTCTTCGAACACTTTTACAAAAGGTTCATTGTATCGGGCCGTCACATTCCAGTCAATACTTCTCACATCGTCTCCATATTGGTATTGTCTTACCTCACTAAAAGTCATTCCCCTTCCCTTGAAGGTACTGTGGTATTCCCCTCCAAAGATGTTATCGCTCAAGCGACGGGTTTTGATTTCAATCTTACGGACTTTTTTTAGGAGTTCCTTGGTATCCATGAATGCTTGACTTTAGGGAAAAAAATAAGGATGTTCCTATGGAACCTCTACCTCATTGATGATTTGACTGATCAAGTCTTCTGACGTTACGTTTTCGGCTTCAGCTTCATATGTAAGCCCAATACGGTGTCTGAGGATGTCGTAAATCACAGCCCGCACATCCTCGGGAATGACATAACCTCTGTGTTTGAGGAAAGCATGACATTTAGCGGCGGTGGCCAAATTGATACTTCCTCTGGGGGAGGCGCCAAATCCTATCAATGGTTTGATGGAAGACAGATTGTATCTTTCGGGATATCGGGTGGCAAAGACCAAATCGAGTATGTATTTTTCAATTTTTTCATCCATGTAGATTTCTCTCACCGTGGACTGGGCTGTCAAAATTTGCTTGGGGGTTACCACCGCATTAACTTTTTCTTGTGTATTGGCTAGGTTGGCACGAACAATGAGCTGTTCTTCATCCAGCTTGGGATAATCGATGATGGTTTTGAGCATGAATCGATCTACCTGTGCTTCAGGCAGAGGGTAGGTTCCTTCTTGCTCCACGGGGTTTTGGGTGGCCATGACCAAAAAAGGGGCATTGAGTTTAAAAGTAGTATCACCAATGGTGACTTGCTTTTCCTGCATGGCTTCCAACAGGGCCGACTGAACTTTGGCGGGCGCCCTATTGATCTCATCAGCCAAAACAAAATTGGCAAAAATAGGCCCTTTCTTGATGGTGAAGTCGTTTTCTTTGATGTTGTAGATCATGGTACCCACCACATCGGCAGGAAGTAAATCGGGAGTAAACTGTATACGGCTGAATACCCCTTTCACGGCTTGACTAAGGGTGTTGATCGCCAAAGTCTTTGCCAATCCAGGAACCCCCTCCAATAAGATATGTCCTCTACCTAATAGGCCTATGAGCAGGCGTTCTACCATCTCCTTTTGACCGATGATAACCTTGTTGATCTCCATGGTTAAAAGGTCGACAAAGGCACTCTCTTTCTCAATCTTTTCATTGATTGCTTTAATGTCTACGGTCTTATTCATCATTTCTTCCATCTTGTATCTATTAAAACATTAAACGGGGGAGCAAAATTGAAAAATATTTTTTTCATGTCTTGTTAATAATTGGTTAAAAATAAGAACTGCAGTGGTTTCATTACCCCCTTATTCATTACTAATTTGGGAGGGCTAATTTAATAGAAATTCAAAAGTTCTCAAAAGAGAAGCCGAGCTTAAATTAAATCCGCTTCACAAAAAGACATGAGAGGAAAAATTGCTTTAATCACAGGAGCCAGCAGTGGCATTGGTTGGGCGACAGCCGAAGCGTTTGCAGCAGAAGGAGTACAATTGATTTTGTGTGGTCGCAGAGAAAGTCGGCTAAAGGCCTTGCAAAACCTTTTGAAGGTTCCCTCCCATGTATTGGTTTTTGATGTGGCAGACAAAAAAGCGGTTTTTGATCAGATCCATTCCCTGCCCAAAGCTTTTTCATCCATTGACATTTTAATCAACAATGCGGGAAATGCCCACGGCTTGAGCCCTGTACATGAAGCCGACCTCAGAGACTGGGAAGCCATGATCGATAGCAATGTCAAGGGGCTAATGTATGTCACCAAAGCCGTACTTCCATCCATGGTTGAACGAAAATCGGGACATATTATCAACTTGGGTTCGATTGCCGCAAAAGAGGTCTATCCCAATGGAAGTGTTTATTGCAGTAGCAAATATGCCGTAGATGCTTTTTCACAAGGGTTGCGAATCGACTTGAACCCCATCGGCATTAAAGTAAGTGCCATTCACCCTGGTTTGGTCGATACTGAATTTTCGGTGGTGAGGTTTAAAGGAGATCAGCAAAAAGCCAACCGGGTGTATGAGGGGTTAAAACCTTTAAGTGCCCAAGATGTTGCGGATGTCATTTGTTATATGGCCAAAGCGCCAGAGCATGTCAACATCGCCGATCTGCTCCTGTTGCCCAATGCCCAGGCCAATACCTATGTGAATTACCGTAAGCCATGATCAACAAACGGCTGCTGATCAAAAACTTATTGTCTCAGAATGATGAAAACAGCTTTTACGATAAAAAGCTGCAAATCAATTTGAGTTCCAAAGAGGGAAAAGCCAAATTCCTCAAGCACATCTGCGCCTTGTCCAACAGCAACCCTAAAAACAATTCCTACATTGTGATAGGAGTGGAAGACCAGCAAAATGAAATTGTGGGTGTCGATTTTTTTGATGATAGCAAACTTCAAAACCTCATCAATGCTTATTTGGAAAACCCTCCTCGGGTGTCCTATGAAAACATTCATTTCCCCAACTTAGCTGTAGGAAAAGTGGTAGGACTGGTTACGATTATGCCCAATGCAGCATTGACCTCCATCAGAAAAAATATTTGGAAGTATTACGGGGGGACCGTTTTTGTGAGAGAAGGCAGTATCTCCCTCCCCAAAACCTTTGACATCAAGATCGAGGACAACAACAGTCTATTGGTTTCCAAAATTGAAAAGCACGCAGAAAACAATATTCAACTTACACTGGACGGGGTGATTGATTTTCTGGGAGGCCACGGAGAAGACTTGGTTAAAGAATACAGGACTTATGATCCAAGAGATCGAGGCCTATCTCCAAAAACTATAGTGTCCCGTCCAATCCCTCAGGGTATAAAAAATGGTTGAAGGGAAAACGGGTGATGTGGATCTTTCGGATTTCAGAATATACCCTTTCGCGAAAAGCCTGCAGGTTTTCTTTGTTGATGGCCGAGATAAAAAGGGCTCGGTCGTTGATGCGATGCATCCAAGTGGATTGCCATTCCTCGAGGCTGTTGTGCTTTGAAGTCCGCTCGGCAATCAAGTCGGTATCGTCCCAGGGTTCGGCTTGGTAGGCGTCAATTTTGTTAAAGACCATCAAGGTCGGTTTGTCCTGACTTTGGATTTCTCCCAAGATTTGATTGACGGACTCAATATGTTCTTCAAAATTGGGATGGGAAATGTCCACCACATGCAACAACAAATCGGCTTCATGTACCTCGTCCAAGGTGCTTTTAAAAGACTCCACCAATTGGGTAGGCAGCTTGCGGATAAACCCTACCGTATCGCTCAGTAAAAAAGGCAAATTGCCAATCACCACTTTTCTGACGGTGGTATCGAGTGTGGCAAAAAGTTTGTTTTCGGCAAAGACCTTGCTTTTGGCAATGACATTCATCAGGGTAGATTTACCCACATTGGTATAACCCACCAAAGCAACCCTTACCAAGGCACCGCGATTGCCCCTTTGGGTGGCCATTTGTTTGTCGATGGTGGTGAGTTTTTTCTTGAGTAACGAAATTTTATCCCTCACGATCCGCCGGTCGGTTTCGATTTCCGTTTCCCCTGGTCCTCGCATTCCGATCCCACCACGTTGGCGTTCCAAGTGGGTCCAAAGTCCCTTTAATCGAGGGAGTAAATATTCGTATTGGGCCAATTCTACCTGGGTACGGGCATAACTGGTTTGGGCGCGTTGGGCGAAAATATCCAAGATCAAACCCGTACGATCCAAGATTTTACAACGCAAAATCTTTTCGATATTTCCCTGTTGGGCGGGGGTCAGTTCATCGTCAAATACAACGGTGGTGACCTCATTTTCTGAGACAAAATTCTCAACCTCAGCCATTTTACCCGAGCCGATAAAGGTCTTGGGGTTGGGGGTTTGCATTTTCTGAACAAAGCGTTGGAGCACCTGACCTCCAGCGGTAAGGGCCAAAAAAGCCAATTCCTCTAGGTATTCTTTGGACTGCAGTTCATCTTGATGACTATTGATGATGCCTACAATCACCGTTTTCTCGAGTGTCAGCGATTTGGCTTCGATCATGGGTCTACTTTTTCCATGTTTTTAGAACCAATTGCTTACCGTCAAATTCGGCATAGGTATTGTGGGTAATCCAATCCCCCAAATTGATGTACTTAGATTTTTCGGTCAATTTGATTTCCAAGGGCAGGTGGCGATGACCAAAAACAAAATAATCGAAATGTTCTTTTTGGAGTTTTCTTTTGGAATAGGTTACCAACCATTCTTTGTCCACCCCCAAAAATTGGACGTCATCCTCCCCAGAAATCAGTTTGTTTTTTTGGGAAAGGTATTGCCCCAATCGGACGCCCCAATCGGGGTGCAACCAGCGAAAAAGCCACTTTGAAAGGGGGTTTGTAAACAACTTTTTCATCCGTTTGTAGCCTTTGTCCCCCGGGCCCAATCCATCGCCATGTCCGATCAAAAAACGGGCAGTGCCGATGGTCAAAGTGATGGGGTGGTGGTGGACGGTAACCCCCAGTTCTTTTTGGAAATAATCCCGCATCCATAGGTCGTGGTTGCCGACAAAAAAAGTGATGGGAATGCCGGTATCGGACAGCTCGGCCAATTTGCCCAGTACCCTTACAAAGCCTTTTGGAACCACGGTCTTGTATTCAAACCAAAAATCAAAAAGATCACCCAAGAGGTAAATCGCTGCAGCGTCCTTTCGTACGTTCTCCAGCCAGGAGACAAAATGCTTTTCTCGTTCCCGGCTCGCATCTGCATTGGGCAAACCCAAGTGGTTGTCGGAGGCAAAATAAATTTTTTTGTTTTTTGGGAGTTTCATAGACGGGACAATTAGACACCGATGGCCTGATCCAAATCTTCGATCAGATCTTGTACGTCTTCAATCCCCACACTGAGGCGGATCAATCCATCGACTACCCCATTTTTTTCGCGAACTGCTTTGGGGATAGCGGCATGGGTCATGGAAGCCGGATGGCCAGCCAAACTTTCAACGCCCCCGAGGGATTCTGCCAGGGTGAAGATCTTTAGGTTATTAACTATATTTATGGCTCTTTGCAAAGCGCCTCCCTGAGGGACAAAGGAGAGCATGCCCCCAAAGGCCTTCATTTGTGTTTTGGCCACTTCGTGGTTGGGATGATCTACAAATCCAGGCCAATAAACCTTTTCAATTTTGGGATGCTGTTGGAGGTAGATGGCCACAGCAGCTCCATTTTCACAATGTCTTTGCATCCTCAGGTGAAGGGTTTTGATGCCCCTGAGGGTAAGGAAGCAGTCCATGGGTCCTGGGACGGCACCGCTGGAATTTTGGATAAAGGCAAGTTGTTCTTGGAGTTCATCGTCGTTGACCGCCAGGAGTCCGAGAACGGTATCGCTGTGTCCAGCGAGGTATTTGGTTGCGGAGTGGAGCACGATGTCTGCTCCCAACTCAAGCGGCTGTTGGAGGTAGGGAGAGGCAAAAGTATTGTCCACAGCCACCAAAGCCTTATGGTCTTTGACCAAGGCCGTAACGGCACGGATGTCCACCACCTTCATCATGGGATTGGTGGGGGTTTCGATCCAGATGAGACGGGTTTTGTCGTTGAGGAATTGGGTCACAGTACTGGCCTTTTCCATATTGACAAAGTGGATTTTTAATCCATATTTTTCAAAGATTTGGGTCATCAATCGATAAGATCCGCCATAGAGGTCATCGGTGGAGATGATTTCATCTCCTGGTTGAAAAAGTTTAAGAACGGCATCCATGGCGGCCATACCAGAGGCAAAGGCCAAGCCGTATTTTGCATTTTCGATACTGGCCATGGAGCGCTCCAAAGCCGTACGGGTGGGGTTGTGCGTTCGGCTGTACTCATAGCCTTGATGCCCACCAGGGGTGGTTTGGGCATAGGTAGAGGTTTGGTAAATGGGTGGCATTACCGCACCATAGGCCTTGTCAGGTTCCTGGCCTCCGTGGATGGTAGCACTGTTAAATCGCAATTGTTTTGGCATTGCAGTCGATTTTAATTTCTGCAAAGGTATGGGATTTTGGAGAAAGGTAGGCCCTTGGCGTGCTGTTAGGAAACAGCACAGGTGCTTGCGCCAACAAGAGGCACGACAGCGGTCAGGTGCCAGTGGTTTTTAAATAATGGGTGCTGCTTAAAAGGAAACAGACAAAAGTTCTTCGCCATAAATGCCATTTTTTTACATAGGATATTGTTGATTATGGACGCTTTTCTTTGAGCAGTTGTTCGACCTGTAAAAGGATTTTGAAGAAAGCTAGACCCTCGCCTCTGGCGTGTTTCACGGCACAAGCACAGATGCTTGTCGCAGCAGCGCACAAAAAATCTGAAGGATCTCTGTTCACGCAGGGATTAATCCATAATACAACGAACACTAAAGCCGGGGCCGAAACCACCGTAATGATCAATAAAAAGGAAATCAGGGGCAAAATTTTTTTCATTTCTTTGGGGAGGTTTATCTTCGGTGGTGTGGAAGTGAAACATATTGAACTAGGGGTGGGAGTAGCTTAACTGATGTATACAGTAAGGTATTAAGCAAATAAAAAAGCAAGGTGTTGAAACAACGATGTCTCATAATTTGATTTGGGGCTTTTAAACTACTATAAAATTAATTAAAAAAAAAATGAGTCTAAATGCCAGATTAAAAGGCTTTATTTATCGACATAAATGACATTTCTTTGCATTGGATATTGTTGATTATGGACGCTTTTCTTTATTTGAGCAGTTGTTCGACCTGCAAAAGGATTTTGGAAACCCTGGATCTTTCGGAGGAGGTGGCCTTGATCGATATAAAAAAAGACCCGCTGACAGAGGAACAGTTGTCGGTTTTGTTTACGGCCACTGGTAGCTATGAGTCCCTGATCAACAAGCGTGCTCAATTGTTTAAAACAAGGGGAATTGATCCCAAAGCATTGACTGAAGAGGATGCTAAAGCCTTGCTTTTGGATCACTATACTTTTCTGAAACGTCCGGCTTTGCTCTACAAATCACAAGTCTTTGTAGGCAACAGCAAATCTACAGTGAATGATGCCAAAAAATGCTTGGATGAACACTAGGAATTGGGCGCTTTTGGCGGCTGGTGGAGCCACCATGATTTATGGTCTCAACCATACCATAGCCAAGGTGGTGATGCCGGTTTATGTGGGGGCATTTGGTTTTATTTTTATCCGCACCGCTGGAGCGGCACTGCTTTTTTGGCTGGTCAGTTTGTTCCTCCCCCAAGAAAAAATCGATCGCGGTGATTACCTAAGATTGTTTTTGGCTGCCTTGATGGGAATGTGCATCAACATGCTTACTTTTTTTAAAGGACTGGAACTTTCCACGCCAGTCAACAGTGGAATTTTTGCTACCACCAACCCCATCCTTATTCTTTTGCTTTCTTATTTGTTTTTGAGAGAAAAAATCGGCTTGCGAAAGTTTTTGGGGATTACCTTAGGTTTTACTGGAGCGATTATGTTGGTGCTCTATGGCATCGAAAATACGGCTAATGCCCCCAATGTTCTTGCGGGTAATATTTTGTTTATGGTAAATTCTGTTTTCTTTTCTGCTTTTATGATCGTGATCAAGCCTTTGTCGGAAAAATATCAAACGATTACGCTGATGAAATGGTTGTTTTTGATGGGTTTTGTCCTCACATTTCCGATCACGTTGGAAGAATTCAGTGAGATCGCTTGGACGACCCTACCCTTCGATGCGTTTTGGCGGATTGCCTATGTGGTTTTGGGTACGACCTTTTCCACTTATTTGCTGAACTTGTATGCCCTGAGGAATTTACAAGCTTCCACAGTAGGGGCCTTTGCCTACGCACAACCCGTGATTGCGATCGGATACGCAGTTTACACCGGCAATGATGTGCTGGACGGGGTCAAGCTTTTTGCTTGTTTGCTGATCATGTGGGGGGTTTATTTGGTTTCCAAAAAATCCACTAAAGTGGCCCTGCCCCATCCAGAGTAAAAAAAATTGAATGGCCGTTAAGGCAAATTCTTCATTCTTTAGTATTTTCGTAATCGTTTATCAAAAAACCCCTTCATGAAAAAACCCATAGCACTCTTATTTGTTTTGGCTTTGCTGACCGCCTGCGGCCCCAAAAAAGAAGAAAAGAAAAAATCTTTTGAGTACAAGCGGACTCCCACGGAAGAAAAGGTTGAAAAAAAGCAGATTGAAAAGACACCAGTCAATACAGAAAGTATAGGGATTGGCCCCATAAAATCAATGGTTTTTGAGGCTGCTGTCGACTCAGAATTGGCCGAGAAAGGGTCGGCGATTTTTACCCAAAAATGTACGGCTTGCCATATGGCCAATCGGAAATTGATCGGGCCAGCCATGCAGGGGATTTATGAACGTAGAAATCCAGCTTGGGTGATGAACATGATCCTCAACCCTACAGAGATGTTACAGAAGGACGAGACAGCCATCGCATTGCTTAAGGAATACAACAATGTGATGATGCTCAACCAAAATCTCAAGGAAGAGGAAGCCCGCGCCCTGGCAGAATATTTCAGGACACTATAGCGACCAAGCTTTTCCCCCAGTAGCTTCCATCAAATCGACACATCCTTTTTGCTCTCCTGGAATGGGAGCGTAGGCCATTACATTTTCACCAATGTACTCATTGGTTTTAAAGGCGTTGATGGTCATACTCCGCAGTTGATTTGCAAAAGCAGAGGCGCTTTGATACGCTTTGTCGTCTTGCGCCGAATTTTGTTGCTGCTGATCTGCTTTTAGGTACTTGGCCAATTGAGCATCCAAGTCCGAACGATCGAGCCTAGTGGCACTGCTTTTGCCGGTATCCTTGAGCGAGACTGCGATGAACTGATCCAAACCTTCGGTGATCTTTTGCTTTGCTTTCTCATTCATAACCACATCAATAAAGCCATCCAAAAATTCTGGTAATTTTAAATCAATGGCCCCAGGAATGTCTGTTTCCGGAATGATAAGATCCATCAATTGAGATAGAACCGAAAAATTCTCTTTTGAAAAATGAATCGGTGTAAAAGTGTTGGTTTGACTTTGGCAAGCTTGAAGCATACCGACTACCGCGGGGGTAACGGTAATGGCCGTGGTTCCAAAACCTATTGTTCTTAACGCTTTTCTTCTGTCCATAGTTGGTTCGTTTATAGATTCATTTTTTTAAGTTCTTTGACGGCATGATCCACGGCTCTGGCTGTGAGGGCCATATAGGTCAAGGATGGGTTGGTATTCCCCGCAGAGGTCATACCAGAACCGTCGGTGACATATACATTGGATACGGCGTGGAGTTGGTTGTACTTGTTTAGCACAGAAGTTTTGGGATCTCGGCCCATTCTGGCCGTCCCCATTTCATGAATTCCCAGCCCCATAGAATACCCCTTATCGAAGGTTTGTATGTTTTTGAAACCAGCGGCATCAAACATTTCCGCAGCTTGGTTCATGATGTCTTTTCTCATGATTTTTTCGTTCTCTTTAATGTCGGCATCAAAAGTGACTGTAGGGAGTCCCCATTCGTCTTTTTTATCGTAATCAAGATACATTTTATTGTCGTGATAAGGGAGGGTCTCTCCGAATCCGTTGATGCCAATTTGCCATCCACCAGGTTGCATCACAGCCTCTTTTAGTCCTGCTCCATAGGCCATTTCACTGACGATCTGAGTCCAATCGCCCCGGCTCGCTCCTCCTTGGTAGCCATATCCTCTGATGAAGTCTTTGCGATTGGTGGCTCCACCGATATTTCTGAAACGGGGGATGTAAATTCCGTTGGGTCTTCTACCCGTGTAGTATTTATCCTCGAATCCCTCTACGCTGGCATTGGCTCCTAATCTAAAGTGATGATCCATCAAGTTGTGTCCCAATTCACCTGAGTCATTCCCCATTCCATTGGGAAAACGATCAGAGGTAGATTGCATCAAAATAGAGGTAGAGGCGACTGTTGAAGCACAAAGAAAAATGACTTTGGCCTTGAACTCAAATACCTCTTTGGTTTGGGCATCGATCATCCTCACTCCTGTTGCTTTTTTGCTATCGGCATCATAAATCACTTCATTGACTAGAGCGTTGGTTCTAAGGGTCATGTTTCCCGTTGCTTCTGCAGCGGGTAAAGTGGAGGAGTTACTGCTAAAGTAGGCTCCAAAGGGGCATCCTCTGCGACAGCGGTTTCTGTACTGACAACTGTTACGTCCCAAACCGGGTTTGGTGCCTTCTGTAATATGTGCTACTCTACCAATAGTAACGAGCCTGTCGGTGAATTTTTCGGCAACTGCATTTTTTAATTCATCTTCTGCACAATTCAGTTCCATAGGTTTAAGAAACTCGCTATCGGGCAAATGGGGCAATCCTAATTTTTCTCCGCTAATGCCAATGTATTTTTCCACATAGCTGTACCAAGGTGCAAGGTCTTTATAACGAATGGGCCAGTCCACTGCTATGCCGTCTTTGGCATTGGCTTCAAAATCTAAGTCACTCATGCGGTAACTTTGCCTTCCCCATAACAAGGAACGTCCCCCAACATGATACCCACGGATCCAATCAAAAGGCTTGTCTTCGTTGTAGGGGTGTTTGTTATCGTCCACAAAAAAATGAGTGGTGGATTCTGTATTTACATAATTGGTTCTGCTCTGCTTGGGCTGACGTTTTCTGATTTCTTGGGTGATCTTGTCTCCCCCTTTAAAATCCCACTTGTCCATATTAGCGGTTTTGTAGTCCACTGGGTGTTGCACCATGGGGCCTCTTTCCAAAACCAGGGTCTTGAGTCCCTTTTCACATAACTCCTTGGCGGCCCATCCACCACTAATTCCTGTGCCTACAACAATAGCATCGTAACTATCAATCATAAATTATATTTGAGATTAGAATTCTATTCTTTTTGTAAAAATATCTTTTTGGAGCACAATCGACAAAAAAAAATGAATTATTTATTTAAAATAGATCATGAATTATGAAACCCCTTTTGGATTCATTCTCTAAAATATGTTTTTGATTTAGAGATGTCTATTGTAATTGTTTTCCATTTTACTTTTGAAAAATTAATCCTATTTTTACTCAAATAGTTAAAAAAAAAACAAATGAGTAAAATTCGACTGGGCGTATTGGGAGGCGGAGGAGATTCACTGATCGGTGTTTTGCATCGCGTGGCTTCCCACATGTACGACCGCTATGAGATCGTGGGGGGGGTTTTCAATCCCGATTTCGAACAAAACACAAAATTTGCGAAACAAATCGGTGTAAATACAGATAGGGTTTACAAAGATTTTGATGCTTTTGTTGCGGAGGAGTCTGCCAAACCCGAAAGTGAAAGGATTGAAGTGGTCTCTGTTTTGACCCCCAATTTCCTACACTATCCTATGGCCAAAAAACTTTTGGAAAATGGGTTTCATGTTATATGTGAAAAGCCTTTGACCACCTCGCTGGAAGAGGCTCTGGATTTGCAAGCCCTCCAAAAAAAGCACAACGCCATTTTTGCAGTGACTTATACCTATACGGGTTACCCCATGGTACGAGAAATGAAAGATATGATCGCCAAAGGGGTGATTGGTGATATTCACAAAGTGGATTTGCAATATTATCAAGGATGGATCAACCCCGTAATCCACGATAAAGAAAAGAGAAGTAAAGTTTGGCGATTGGATCCCACAAAAGCGGGAATCAGTTCCTGTATTGGGGACATCGGCACACACATTTTCAATATGGTAGAGTATGTTACTGGTATGGAGGTCAAAGAATTGTTATCCGACCTCAACACGCTTTATGATGACAACCCCCTTGATATCGATGGTTCGATTTTAATCCGTATGGAAAACAGGGTTAAAGGATTGTTACGCGCCAGTCAGATTGCTACAGGGGATGAAAACAATATAAGTGTAGCCATTTTTGGTCGAAAGGGAGCCCTGAAATGGGAACAAGAAAATCCCAATTACTTGTACCACCTCAAGGACGACGAACCGAGAAGACTGATCAAACCCGGCAACGCCGCTTACAATACGGATGTTTCTCTGGACGGTACCAAATTGCCTGCGGGACACCCCGAAGGAATTTTTGATGCCATGGGGAACATCTATAAAGGCGTGGCCAAAGCCCTGAGGGAGGAAAAGTCTTACAATGGAGAATTTCCGACCCTCTATGAAGGCGTTAGGGGTATGTTATTTATCGAAAAAACAGTTGAATCCAATAAAAAAGGAAACGTATGGGTAAGCATGGAAAATCAATGAAAACCATAAAAGGGCCTGCGGTTTTTTTGGCGCAGTTTGTCGATAAACAAGCGCCCTTTAATTCCCTTGAAGGCATGTGCCAGTGGGCTGCCGATTTGGGTTACAAAGGGATTCAAATTCCTACTTGGGAAAGTTTTCTGATCGATTTGGACAAAGCGGCCGAAAGTCAGACCTATTGCGATGAACTCAAAGGGAAAATCAATTCCTATGGCTTGGAAATCACAGAGCTTTCCACTCACCTTCAGGGACAATTGGTGGCCGTTCATCCAGCTTATGACTTGATGTTTGACAACTTTGCTCCTGATGCCTATAAAAACAATCCCAAGGCGAGAACACAATGGGCCATCGAAACCCTTAAAAAAGCGGCCAAAGCAAGTAACCGATTGGGGCTCAATGCTCACGCCACCTTCTCTGGTGCTTTGTTGTGGCACACCTGGCATCCTTGGCCACAACGCCCCGAGGGATTAGTAGAAATGGGATTTAAAGAATTGGCGGACAGATGGCTGCCCATTCTCAACACCTTTGATGAGAACGGCGTTGACGTTTGCTATGAAATTCATCCCGGGGAAGACCTCCACGACGGCGTTACTTTTGAACGCTTTTTGGAAGCCACTGGAAATCACAAAAGAGCCAATATTCTTTATGATCCGAGTCACTTTGTTCTGCAACAATTAGATTACATCGAATACATCGATCACTATCACGAATTCATTAAATCTTTCCACGTCAAAGATTCGGAGTTCAAGCCCACTGGGAAAAAAGGAGCCTTTGGAGGCTATGGCGATTGGATTGACCGGGCAGGGCGTTATCGTTCTCCTGGTGATGGACAGATCGACTTTAAAACTATTTTTACCAAGTTGACCGAATACGGCTGTGACGTTTGGGCTGTTATGGAATGGGAATGCTGCATCAAAAGCCCGGAGCAAGGGGCAAGAGAGGGAGCGCCTTTTATTCAGTCCCACATCATTGAAGCAACTCAAAAAACCTTTGATGACTTTGCGGGTTCCGAAATCGACGAAAATCATCTTAAAAAAATTCTTAATCTTTAAAAACACAGAAAATGAAAAAAATATTATTTATCGCACTGGTCTCTTTAAGTGTAGCCTGCAAAGAAACCCCTAAAAAGAAAACAACCACCACCGAAGCTCCTGTTGCACAAAAAGCCTGGGTGGACTTGTTCGATGGAGTCTCATTCAAAGGCTGGCATCAATTCAACAGCTCCGAGATGAGTGCTGCGTGGATCATCGAAGACGGTGCAATGGTATTGCCCGATGGAACCGGAAGCGGAAAAGGCAACAACATTGTAACTGACAAGGAGTTTACCAACTTTGAACTTTCCATGGAATGGAAAATAGTCGAAGGAGGAAACAGTGGAATTTTTTGGGGGGTGAAAGAAGGAGAGGATTACAAAACCCCTTATCAAACAGGCCCTGAAATCCAGGTATTGGACAATGAACGCCACCCAGACTCCTTCAAAAAACCCAATTTCCACCAAGCGGGAGCTCTTTACGATATAGTACAGCCCTCAGAGGAGGTATGTAAGCCCGCGGGAGAATGGAATCACGTTTTTGTTTCTATCAATTACAAAACCAACAAGGGCAGTGTGAAACTCAACGATGTAGAAATCGTAACTTTTCCGCTGACTGGCCCAGAATGGGATGCGCTGGTGGCAGATTCTAAATTTAAGGATTGGAAGGATTTTGCCAAGTTCAAAACAGGAAAAATAGGATTGCAAGATCACGGTGATGGTGTCAGCTATCGCAACATCAAAATCCGGGAACTGTAGCACCCTATGATTCAATCGATGACCGGCTATGGTAAGGCCGAAATACAATTCGAAAACAAAAACTACATACTGGAATTGCGTTCACTCAACAGCAAGGGATTGGAACTTAATGCCCGATTGCCTCCCCAGGTGAGGGAAATTGAAATTCAATTGAAAAAAATTCTTGGAGAGGCACTCAAAAGGGGAAAGGTAGATCTTCATCTCAATGTAGAGCAACTGGGAGACTCCCAAGCCAAAACCATCCATGCAACCACGGTTAAGGCATATATGGAGCAACTGAAAGGGATCGTGGATGCGAATCGATTGGAGTTGCTCAAACTGGCCTTAAAACTTCCAGATACCCTCAAGGCGGAGGTTGATGATTTTAAGGAAGCGGAAATCGAGATGATTGAGTCACTGCTGAAAACGGCGATCACCGCCCTTAATGTTTTCCGTTCCGATGAGGGAAAAATACTGGAAAAAGAATTCAAAAAAAGGTTAAATAATCTGGAGGAGCTTTCTGCAGCTATAGAAACAATTGATCCTGAAAGGAATACCAAAATCAAAGAGAAACTTAAAACGGCTTTGGAAACCCTCCAAGTTGAAATTGACCAAAATAGATTTGAGCAAGAGTTGATTTATTATTTAGAAAAATACGATATCACAGAGGAAAAAGTTCGACTGAAAAATCACATCGACTACTATAGAAAAACACTGGAGAACCCTGTTTCCAATGGAAAAAAACTGGGTTTTATCGCACAAGAAATGGGAAGAGAGATCAATACCATCGGGTCCAAAGCCAATCATGCTGGGCTTCAAAAACTGGTCATCCAAATGAAAGATGAACTGGAAAAAATAAAGGAGCAATTACTCAACGTACTATAATTGAAAGAAGGGAAACTCATTGTCATTTCGGCGCCATCGGGAAGTGGAAAGTCCACCCTGGTGAAAGCATTGCTGGAAAATGATCTTCCCCTTGCTTTTTCCGTATCGGCGACCTCTCGCCCACCAAGGGGTGCGGAACAGGAGGGTATTGACTATCATTTCCTAAGCCCTGAAGCCTTTAAAAAAAAAATTGAGGAAAAAGCCTTTGTCGAATATGAAGAGGTATATCCCGATAAATTTTATGGTACCCTGCGTTCTGAAGTGCAAAACAAATGGGCTGCCGGACAACACATCGTTTTTGATATCGATGTGGTGGGAGGTCTGAATATCAAATCCCAATACCCCGAACAAACCTTATCTATTTTTATTCAAGTGCCGAGTTTGAAGGTCTTAGAGGAACGACTCGGTGCACGAGGAACCGAAAGTGAGACCCTAATTCAGGAGCGAATTGCCAAAGCCCAAATGGAGATGGAATCCGCTCCCAAATTTGATGTAATTGTGGTCAACGATGATTTGGAAAATGCCAAGAAAGAACTCTTTGAGCGTGTTAAAGCATTTGTGGACCCAGCATAGGCAATGAAAAAAATCGGGCTGTTTTTTGGTTCTTTTAACCCCATTCATGGGGGACATCTGGCGGTGGCTGAATTTTTTGCTGAATCCACTCCCTTGGAAGAAGTTTGGCTGGTGGTCAGCCCCCAAAGTCCATTCAAACAGCAAACAGATTTGATGGACAATCACCACCGTTTGGCCATGGTTCAACTGGCCATTGAGGGGAAGCCAAAACTCAAGGCCTGCGATGATGAGTTCAATTTACCCCAGCCCAATTATACCATAGACACCCTTGTTTATCTGAAAAAAAAATACGCCGACCATCAATTTACCCTCCTTTTGGGAGCGGATAATCTTTCAGGTTTAGAGCGTTGGCGGTCTTACAAACAAATTTTGGAGGGTTTTGAAATTTTTGTTTACCCCCGTTCGCAAACCACTGAACGCTCCAAGCTATTGGATCATCCCAAGATTCATTTTTTTGATGCGCCTCTAATCGAAATTTCAGCAACTGCAATTCGAGACGCGATGAAAAAAAATGAAGCTATAGACGGTTGGCTTAGTGCACCCATTCAAGATTATATTCAAAAATTCAATCTCAACCTTTAATTCCATAAAAATGAAATCAAGCGAAATATTTTTAAAAACTTCCCGATCGGATTGGGAAGAAGTAGAACCCGGTATCAAAAGAAAAATTTTGGGCTATGACGGCCAATTGATGTTGGTTCAAGTCCATTTTGAAAAAGGAGGAATAGGAGCCGAACACGAGCATCCCCATTCCCAATCGACCCTCGTTGCATCGGGTGTGTTTGAAATTACCATCCGCGGCCTGACCCAAAAATTGGAAAAAGGGGATGCGTTTTACGTTCCACCCAATACCCTTCACGGTGCGGTATGTTTGGAAGAAGGGGAACTCATCGATGCCTTTAGTCCCGTGAGGGAAGATTTTATCGATTAAAAACTGATGCTATTTGCCCCCCAAAACATTATTCAGCAATACAGTAATGTTTTCCCTAGTCCATTTTTGGATGTCTGGTAGTATATTGATGGCTTTTCCTTTTTGTTGAATGGCCTTTTTGATAAAGCTTTTTTGGGCGGTTGTGTTTTGGGCATCGATCATCTGAGCAAAAGAGGCTTGATCCAACAATCGTCCAGCTTCCGAATTAGGATCTCCCACTGAGAGTACCGGCACCTCTGAAGCAAGGTATTCCAAAAGTTTACCAGAAATCATGTCTTGGTCGGCTCCCCTGAAGATAAAATTAAGTAATAAATCTCCACTTTTTATCAGTGCAATGGCCTCGACATGACTGAGGTATCCTTTATAGTCAATTTGGATTTTGGGGGCTGCTTTTTTGATTTTATCAATGATTTCAGCGGAGATATTGCCCGCCAAAGAAAGTACAATGGGGTGTTGATCAGCCAAACTATTGAGCAACTCCATTGGGGAGAGATAATCTTGGTTGTCGGTCAACAATCCCGTATAAACCACATGAAAAATGTCGTTTTTGGTTTTGGGAACGGAAGACAGGAGCGCCTCATCAAAGCCATTGGGCAGCACATGGAATTTTTGATCGGAGGCTTTGGCCTGGAGTTTTCGAACCAAACTTCCCCCAACCGTAGTAAAAATGCCATTGGCGTTGTGAAGAACTTTCCATTCCATACGGGCATCTTTTTTTTGAGCCCAAGATGAGCGATAAAGGTCTTTGTTGTAAAAAATATCGGTCCAGGGATCGCGAAAATCAGCCCACCATTGGATGCCAAATTGGGTTTTGAGTTGAAGCCCCAACAAATGGGTGGAATGGGGCGGGCCTGTGGTGATTATTTTTTGGATGCCTTCTTGTTGAATGTATTTTTTTGCTACAGCTAAGGCATAAGGGTTCCAACCTTTCC
>Ga0181605_10001320_pt1 | contig 23371 bp, 22 predicted proteins | sample 041ome_11_FD_148676 | JGI IMG/M metagenome (GOLD analysis project Ga0181605, IMG submission 148676) | Coastal salt marsh microbial communities from the Groves Creek Marsh, Skidaway Island, Georgia - 041411US metaG (spades assembly) | ecosystem: Environmental > Aquatic > Marine > Intertidal zone...
TGGCTCCTTGTTCAGGAGATTTAATCACGCATTCCCATTCCATCACTGCCCAAACATCACAGCCGTATTGGGTGAGTTTAGAAAAAATAGTCTTAAAATCTATTTGCCCATCTCCAAGAGAACGGTAGCGTCCTGCGCGGTCTTGCCAGTCGTTGTATCCGCCAAAGGCGCCTTTCTTTCCAGTGGGGTTAAACTCAGAATCCTTTACATGAAAGGCCTTAATAAATTCGTGGTAGTGGTCTATGTAAGTGATATAATCTAATTGCTGTAACACAAAATGGCTTGGATCATACAAGATATTCACCCTTTTGTGGTTTCCGGTAGCGGCTAAAAATCGCTCGAAGGTGTCGCCGTCGTGCAGGTCTTCTCCGGGGTGTATCTCATAACAAACATCGACCCCTTGGGCGTCAAAATGGTTTAAAATAGGCAACCATCTTTTGGCCAATTCTTCAAAGCCCATTTCTACCAATCCTTTAGGGCGCTGTGGCCAAGGATGCATGGTATGCCAAAGCAATGCGCCTGAAAAGGTAGCGTGAGCGTTTAAGCCTAAATGCTTGGAGGCGGTAGCCGCTTTTTTAACGGTGTCAATAGCCCACTCGGTACGGGCTTTTGGATTGCCGTGAAGGGCCTTAGGGGCAAAAGCGTCAAACATACTGTCGTATGCTGGATTTACTGCCACCAACTGTCCTTGAAGGTGGGTAGAAAGTTCTGTGATTTCTAAACCGTAACTGTTGATGGTTCCTTTGAGGTGGTCACAATAATCTTTAGAGCTCGCCGCCTGATCTAAATCTATCAGGAAAGATTCCCAAGTAGGGATTTGAATACCTTTATAGCCTAAATCTGCAGCCCATTGACACATCCCTTCAAGGGTGTTGAATGGCGCTTTACTGTCTACAAATTGGGCCAAAAATACTGCTGGCCCTTTGATTGTTTTCATATGCTTTTTAACTTTTATGGGCTTCTAAATCCCTATTTTTAGTAATAACGGTCTGTCTAAAGGACTTTTTATGCGTCTAAAGCGACCCATACATTTCCTGCTTTGTGAGAGGCTACAGCGCTTTCTATAAAATTGAGACCACGCATTCCATCTACAACCGTAGGGTACTCTCCTGAATCTGGATGTTGATTTCTAATGGCTCTGGCCACTCCTAAATAAATATTGGCCATTGAATCAAAAATGCCCTCTGGGTGTCCTGGAGGAAGCTTAGTACCTCCCAAAGACAATTCGCTGTTGTAGGCATGTCCTGGGGTGTAAATCTGAAGCGGCTCATGGTCTGACAATACTTTTAACACATTGGGGCTTTCCTGTTCCCAACGCAGTCCTTTTTTATCTCCATAAATGGCAATGGCCAATCCGTTTTCTTCTCCAGTGGCAATCTGACTGGCACGCAAAATACCTTTGACCCCATTCTCCATTTTTAAGAATATATTTCCATCTATGTCCATCTGGTTGTCTTCGTACAGATAGTTTAGGTCTGCTAATAAGGCCGCAATTCTGAGCCCTGTGGTATATTCGACCATATTAAAGGCGTGGGTCCCAATGTCTCCCATACAACAAGAAATTCCCGCTTTACTTGCGTCCAATCTCCAAGTACTGCTGCGCTTTTCTTTGTCGTGAATGATAGGGTTAATCCAACCTTGGTAGTAGCGAACATCTATTTTTTGAATATTTCCTAGTTCACCGCTTTTGATCATCTCTCTCATTTGGCGCACCATGGGGTAGCCTGTGTAGGTATGGGTAAGTCCAAAAACCAGGCCTTTTTCTGACTGAAGGGCACCGAGAATCTTAGCCTCTTCATAAGTGTTGGTCATGGGCTTTTCGCAGATCACGTGAAAGCCGTTCTCCATGAGCTTTTTGGCCATGGGAAAATGCAGAAAATTTGGCGTTAGAATAGAACACACCTGTATACGCTCTGCTACAGGAAGCTTTAATTCTTCTGCTATAAGGGTGTCAAAATCTTTATAAATTCTGTTTGTGGGTAATCCTATTTGCTTTGCAAAACCAATGTTTTGTTCCCAATCTGGATTAAAAACACCTCCTACAATTTCATAATTGTCATTGATAAATGAAGCGACTCTATGAAGTACTCCTATCAGTGAATCTCCTCCACCTCCTAAAATTCCTAATCTAATTTTTTGCATGCTTTAGATAATGTATTACGATTTGTATTCTATTTTTTCATTTTTAAAGAACAGGGCAAAAAGACCCATTACTACAAGAGCAAAAGCTGCTGGCAACAACCAAATATTGGTCCAGTCATGACTTCCGTCTGCCAGTAAATAAGCATCTGAAATTTGTCCAGCTACCCAAAATCCCATCAACATTCCCACACCATAAGTAGCTAATGTAATGAGACCTTGTGCCGCAGATTTATATTTTTCTCCAGCCTTGGTGTCTGTGTAAATCTGTCCAGACACAAAGAAGAAATCATAGCAAATTCCGTGTAGGGCTATACCAACTATAAGCATAAAAGCCCCTTCACCTGCGTTTCCGTAGGCGAATAAAATATAACGCAGCGTCCAAGCCAACATTCCAGCCAAGATGGTTTTCTTAAAGCCAAACTTCTTAAAGAACAAAGGCAACAATAACATAAAGAGCACCTCTGAGGCCTGTCCTATGGTCATTTTCCCCGTGGGATTGGCCACCCCAATTTCAGATAAAAATGGGTTGGCATTCTGGTAATAGAAAGCCAAAGGAATACAGATCAGTACTGAGGCAATAAAGAACATCAGAAAGTTCCTGTCGCCTAATAATTTAAGGGCATCAAAACCCAGAATAGAGCCAATAGACTGCTTTTCTCCATCTTGTGCTTGTGGCGGTGTAGCAGGGAGGGTAAAACTAAATAAACCCAATACTGCAGAGGCAATAGCTACCATTAAAAAAGTGTTTTTAAGCATTCCCTCATTGGCATTAACCTGAGAATCCCATGCCAACCAGCTAATTAACAATCCTGCGACAATCCATCCGATGGTTCCAAAAACTCGGACCAGAGAAAATTCTTTTGCAGGATCTTTCATTTGCTTAAAGGAAATAGAATTCACCAAAGCCAAAGTGGGCATATAGGCAATCATATAGCCTAATACATAAGGATAGAAAGCGGCAAAATCTGTCGCGCCATACATTTGGTACATTAAAAATGCGCCTATCAAATGTAAGACCCCCAGGATACGCTCCGCATTAAAGTATCTGTCTGCGATAAGGCCAATAATAAAAGGGGCAATAATAGCCCCCCAAGACTGCGTAGAGAAAGCCATCGCAGACTCTGCTCCTGTAGCGTTTAGGTTCTTGGCTAAAAAGGTGCCTAGGGTAACAAACCACCCGCCCCATATAAAAAATTCCAGGAACATCATGGTGGAAAGCTGTATTTTAATAGTCGTTTTCATGTATATTTATTTAGTGAGATATTGTGTTAAGCTTGGTTAACAAGCATATAATTAACGCTTGCTTGGGTTATTGGCTGAAATTACTACAGCGATATTATTTAACTGTTATTACTGTAGCGAAATAAGTAGGTCTCTGGTTGCTATAATGCCCGCCTCCTCTGAAAGGGCAGAACCTTCGTATTCCACACCCACAAAGCCATTGTAACCAGCGTCTTTTACGAGCTTCATGATTCTAGGATAATCTGAGTGAATTTCTTGACCCTCTGGGCCAAAGTCGTGCGACTTGGCGCTTACGGCTTTGGCATAAGGCATCATTTCTTCAATACCTTTGTAACGGTCGTATTCTTCTAGACAGGTACGCCCGCTTGCCCCCCACTCTGCAGTGATACAGAAGTTTCCAAAGTCTGGCAAAGTACCGGCATTTGTCATATTTACTGCTTCCATGACCTGAACCAATAGTCCTGCATTGGAAGAAAGTCCTCCGTGATTTTCCACAATCACATTGATATTTTTAGTGGCGGCATAAGTAGCTAATTTACTCAAACCGTCTGTTGCGGCCGGTATCCATACCGCTGGATCATTAGATCCGGCTAGATTCACGCGAACTGAATGGCATCCTAGTGCTGCTGCTGCGTCTACCCATTTATAGTGATTTTCTACTGCTGCTTGTCTTTCTGCAGCGTCTGTAGTAGCCAAATTGCCTTGACCATCTATCATGATCAATAGATTTTGCAAACCGTATTTCTCACTTTCTGCTAAAGACTTGGCTACAAAATTAGCCATGGCTTCAGGACCGTAATTAGACGGCTGTAATTCTTTATTATAGAGTTGACTCACATACTCTAAGCCTTCAAATCCCCAAGCATGGGCTTTCTCTGCAAAAGCATAAGGGTCTAAACCGTCCTCATTGATCATCTTGTGAATGGACCATTGGGCCAAAGAAAGTTTAAAATTAGGGGCGCTTAAAGCCGCTGTTTCTTGAGAGGGGGCTTCTTTGGTAGTTTTTTCCTTGCAGGATAAGTTACTCAAAGCAAAAACAACAGCCAAGGATAATGAAAAAGCGGAACGGATAGATAAGTTTTTAAAAATCATATAGTTGGATTTAATAATGAAGTGGTATTTTAATGTCAATACCTGAAAACTATAACGTTTTCGTTTGTAATAATCTAAAATTAATGCGAATAAATGTAAAAAATTAATTCTATATTTAGTCACATTTTTAACAAACAATCACCAATTATGAGCACCTTATCTAATAATGATTCCAATGAAATGTACGACGCGATTGTTGTAGGAACTGGAATAAGCGGTGGCTGGGCAGCCAAAGAATTGTGTGAAAATGGCCTTAAAACCCTTGTGTTAGAGCGCGGGCGTATGGTTACACACATTAAGGATTATCCAACGGCTAATTTAGACCCTTGGGACATGCCAAATAATGGAGACCTTACTCCAGAACAAAAATCGAGACAAGAAAAACAGGCTAGAACTGGCTATACCGTGCGTGCAGAAAGTAACCACTGGTTCGTAGACGACGTCACACACCCATATAATGAAACCAAGCGTTTTGACTGGATGCGTGGCTACCACGTTGGAGGCCGTTCTATTATGTGGGGGCGTCACTCCTACAGATGGAGTGACCTGGACTTTGAAGCTAACGCCAAAGATGGCATAGCGGTAGATTGGCCGGTGAGATATAAAGATATTGCCCCATGGTATGACCGTGTAGAGGAATATATTGGAGTAAGTGGAGAAAACTTAGGTCTCTCCCAACTGCCAGACGGAAAATTTGAACCAATGATGCAGCTCAACTGTGTAGAACAACACTTTAGAGAGCAGGTAGCAGAACAATTTGACGGTAGGGTGGTAACTGCAGGACGTGTGGCCCATATTACCTCAGATAAGAAATACGACGGACGTAGTAAATGTCAATTTAGAAACCGCTGTATCAGAGGTTGTCCTTTTGGGGGCTACTTCTCCTCAGTGTCTTCTACTTTACCCGCAGCTGAGCGTACTGGTAATATGACCTTAAGAGCCAATTCAATTGTACATGAAGTGATTTACGACGCAGCGACAGGAAAAGCTTCTGGAGTTAAAGTGATCGATAGAGAAACTAAAGAAAGTATAGTATTTAATGCTAAAATAGTTTTCTTATGTGCCTCTGCCATGGCCTCTTCTGCAATTTTAATGCAGTCTAAGTCTGAGCGTTTCCCTAACGGATTAGGAAACGATTCTGATCAATTGGGGAGAAACATTATGGACCACCAATTGGGTGTTGGTGCCAGCGGAACTTTTGATGGATTTGAAGACAAGTACTACAAAGGAAGAAAACCAAACGGGGTGTATATCCCAAGGTTTAGAAACCTAGATACCAATACTAAGAAAGACTACCTAAGAGGTTTTGGATACCAGGGAGGTGCTTCTAGAGGCAACTGGGAAGAAGCCATTGCGGAGCACGCTTTCGGAAAAGACCTCAAAGAAGCGGTCTTAAAACCTGGCGGATGGACTATGGGAATCATGGGCTTTGGAGAGGTATTGCCTTACGAAGAAAACCGCTTTACTTTAGATTACGACAATTTGGATGAGTGGGGTTTACCTACCTTGACTTTTGACGCTGAATTTAAAGACAACGAATGGAAAATGCGCGAAGACATGAAAGCCCAAGCGGTAGCCATGTTAGAGCAAGCAGGATTCAAAAATGTCAATGCTTATGACAATCCAGGTGCCTTAGGACTTGGTATTCATGAGATGGGAACTGCCCGTATGGGAAGAGACCCTAAGACCTCTGTATTAAACGGATACAATCAGGTGCATGCTTGCCCCAATGTATTTGTGACAGATGGTTCATTTATGACCTCTGCTTCTTGTGTAAACCCTTCACTTACTTATATGGCTTTTACAGCCAGAGCAGCCAATTACGCTGCAGAACAACTTAAAAAAGGACTTTTATAATGGAAAGAAGAAACGCCCTTAGAAATATTGGACTTGGATTGGGATACATGGCGGCAACGCCTACCATTCTTAGCATGTTACAAAGTTGTAATGCCACTGCTGATGCAGGATGGGCACCACAATTTTTTACTGCAGAACAGGCGGCATTTTTGACGACTGCTGTAGATGTGATACTACCTAAAACAGATACGCCTGGTGCATCTGAAGTGAATGTACCACAGTTTATAGACCGTTTTTATGCTGAAATTCTAAAGCCTGAAGACCAGGCTAAAATTAAGGAAGGTATGGAAGCTTTTGTTGCTTTAGCAGCAGAGAATGGAGGCTCAGATGCTACAGCCATTACCGCAGCCTTAGAAAAAACACTTAAAGTAGCTCCTTCTATGGGACAAGAAGCTGGTCCAGCGACTGACTTTGCTTATGAACTGAGAGGAAAGACTATTTGGTCTTATAAGAGCTCTGAGTATGTAGGAGAAGAGGTCTTGGCTTACCTTCCAGTGCCTGGAGAATATCTACCATGTGAAGATTTACAGGAGCTAACGGGCGGCAAAGCCTACACCTTTTAAAGGTCTTAATAGTAATTTAATCTATAGAATTATACCGTTCATCTATAATAATGTCCTGATTGTCTTTTTAGCCTGAAAGGACTGCATATAAATATTATTTTTATATGGTAAGTAGAATTATTTTAAATTCATTTTAAGAACGTTGAATATAGGGAGTTGCGAACTCATTGGAGAAGATGTATATCTGACCTTTTGAGTTCGCTTCATTTTTAGACCATTGTGATTCCTAAAGACCCTAAATAAAAAGCCCGCCTAGTTTTCACTAGGCGGGCTTTTTTAAGGGTACAAGCCTTACTTAAGAACCGCACATGAGACAGTCGTCGTCTGCTTGGCCTTCTTTGGCTTTCGCGATTAAAGCGCGCATTTCATCTGGTGTAAGGGGTTTTACATCTTCTTCTAATTGAACCGTTTGCTCTGTAGCGGGAATCTTTTCAGGAGCGACTGCTTTTGCTGGTGTTGCTGCAGCTACTTCTGCTTCTGCTGCTACACTTACTGGAACATCTTTCTTGGCGGTATTGTCTAAAGTAAACTTAATGGCGTCTACAGCCGCTTTGGTTCTTAAATAATACATCCCTGTTTTTAAACCACTCTTCCAAGCATAAAAGTGCATAGAGGTCAATTTAGAATAATTGGCATTTTCCATAAATAGGTTCAATGACTGAGACTGATCAATAAAATATCCGCGCTGTCTGGACATGTCTATAATATCTTTCATGGAAAGCTCCCAAACAGTCTTATAAAGCTCTTTAATCTCCTGAGGAATAATATCTATATGCTGTATTGAACCGTTGGCGCGCATCAGCTCTTGCTTAAGACCTTCGTTCCAAAGTCCTAAAGCCACTAAATCTTCCAAAAGGTGCTTGTTCACTACAATAAACTCTCCAGATAATACCCTTCTGGTATAGATGTTAGAAGTATATGGCTCAAAACATTCGTTGTTTCCTAAAATTTGAGAAGTAGAGGCGGTTGGCATTGGCGCGACTAATAAAGAGTTGCGCACTCCATTTTTCTTGACATCCTTTCTCAGTTTTGCCCAATCCCATCTGCCTGATAGGTCCTCATCTTTAATGCCCCATAAATTGTGCTGGAAGTCTCCTTGAGAGATAGGAGATCCCTCATAAGATTGGTATGGGCCGTCTTTCTTGGCCTCTTCCATAGAAGCGGTTAGTGCGGCGAAATATAGGGTCTCAAAAATTTCTTCATTGAGTTTCTTGGCTTCGTCTGAGGTAAATGGCATGCGCAGCATAATAAAGGCGTCTGCCAAACCTTGTACCCCCAATCCAATAGGTCTGTGACGCATATTGGAGTTCTCTGCCTCTTTCACTGGATAGTAATTTCTGTCTATGACCTTGTTCAAGTTTTTGGTCACCCTTTTGGTTACCTTGAACAATTCTTTGTGATCAAAGGCGCCGTCTTTTACAAACATTGGAAGGGCAATAGACGCTAGATTACACACCGCTACCTCATCTGGTGAAGTGTACTCCATAATCTCTGTACAGAGGTTGGAAGAACGGATGGTTCCTAAATTTTTCTGGTTGCTCTTTCTGTTGGCTGCATCTTTGTACAGCATATACGGTGTTCCTGTCTCTATCTGAGATTCTAATATTTTTTCCCAAAGCTCTCTGGCCTTGATGGTTTTTCTGCCTTTCCCTTCTGCCTCGTATTTTAAATACAGTTCATCAAAAGCTTCTGAGTGATTGTTATAGAGGTCTGGGCATTCGTTAGGGCACATCAGGGTCCACTCTGCATTAGCTTCTACACGCTTCATAAACAGATCTGGGATCCACATAGCGTAGAATAAATCTCTGGCACGCATCTCTTCTTTCCCATGGTTCTTTTTAAGGTCTAAGAATTCAAAGATATCTGCATGCCATGGTTCTACATACATGGCAAAACTCCCTTTACGTTTTCCGCCTCCTTGATCTACATAACGCGCTGTGTCGTTAAAGACCTTTAACATAGGGACTATACCGTTAGAGGTTCCGTTGGTACCTGAAATATAGGATCCTGTAGCCCTTACGTTGTGAATAGACAATCCAATTCCTCCTGCAGACTGAGAAATCTTTGCTGTTTGCTTTAAAGTGTCATAAATACCGTCTATAGAGTCGTCTTTCATAGCCAACAAAAAGCAAGAAGACATTTGAGGTTTAGGTGTTCCAGAGTTAAAGAGTGTAGGAGTTGCATGGGTAAAATATTTTTTACTCATGAGCTCATAAGTCTCAATCGCTGCCTCCATATCTGTGGGGTGAATCCCTACAGAAACCCTCATTAACATATGCTGTGGACGCTCCACAATCTTCCCATTGAGCTTGAGCAAGTAAGAACGCTCTAGGGTTTTAAAACCAAAATAATCGTAGCCAAAGTCTCTGTTGTAGATAATAGTGGAATCTAACAACTCTGCATTATCCATGATAGCCTGGTACACTTCCTCCGACAAAAGTGCGGCATTTTTCCCCGTACGCGGGTTCACGTATTTGTATAAGTCTTCCATGGTTTCCGAGAAAGACTTCTTGGTATTTTTATGCAAGTTAGACACCGAAATTCTCGCTGCAAGCTTAGCGAAATCTGGGTGTGTTGTTGTCATTGTAGCAGCAATTTCTGCAGCAAGATTGTCTAATTCAGAGGTGGTAACCCCGTCGTATAATCCCTCAATTACTCTAAGAGACACCTTTACGGGGTCTACTCTTTCATTGAGTCCATAACACAATTTTCTTACGCGCGCCGTGATCTTGTCAAACATCATGGGCTCTTTCTTACCATCTCTTTTTAATACGTACATTTTACTTGCTTTGTTTTTGGTTTAGTTGTTAGGTTTAGGGGCTAAAACACTGACCCAAGATGGTTTGGCAGTAGGTACTCCAAACCAAACTTGAGTAGATTTGACTATGAATCTAACAGTATTTTAAAAGCCAGCAAGCTGGCTCAGTAAGCTTTAAGCGTGTACTACTTAGAAATCTGCATCAAAGCTGATGTTCTGTGCATTCACGTCTTGGTCTTTGTTTAAAACGCCTGCTTTCTGATATTCTGAAACGCGTTTTTCAAAGAAGTTTGTCTTACCCTGTAATGAAATCATATCCATGAAATCGAACGGATTGCTCACATTGTATTCTTTCTCACATTGTAATTCAACCAAAAGGCGGTCGGTAACAAACTCTAAATATTGTGTCATGAGTTTCGCATTCATACCAATGAGACTGGCAGGAAGGGACTCTGTTATAAATGTTCTTTCTATGTTTAAAGCGTCTACTAAAATTTCGCGAATACGCTCTTTAGGCACTTTGTTTACCAGGTGATTGTTGTGTAAGTGAACAGCATAGTCACAGTGCATGCCCTCATCTCTTGAAATAAGTTCATTAGAAAAGGTCAAACCTGGCATAAGGCCGCGCTTTTTAAGCCAAAAAATTGAACAGAAAGCACCAGAAAAGAAAATTCCCTCTACGGCGGCAAAAGCAATTAAACGCTCTGCAAAACTTGGCGACTCTATCCATTTAAGGGCCCAATCTGCTTTTTGCTTAATGGCTGGGAAATTTTCTAAAGCCTTGAAAAGTTTATTCTTTTCTTTCTCATCTTTTACATAGGTATCTATGAGTAAAGAGTAGGTCTCCGAATGAATGTTTTCCATCATGATCTGGAAACCATAGAAAAACTTCGCCTCTGCATACTGGACCTCACTCACAAAATTCTCTGCGAGATTTTCATTGACAATTCCGTCAGAGGCAGCAAAAAAAGCTAAAATATGCTTCACAAAGTAGCGCTCGTCTTCATTGAGCTTATTGTTCCAATCGTTTAGGTCTTCTGACAAGTCTATTTCTTCTGCGGTCCAGAAACAAGCCTCGCATTTCTTATACCACTCCCACAAATCATTGTGTTTGATTGGAAAAATTACAAAACGGTCTGGATTCTCAGTTAAAATAGGTTCTACGTTGGTGCTCATTGGGTCTTTTTTTTGATTTTTTCACAGCGCACAAAAGTGCTTCACTAGGTTAACAAAGATGAAGAAAAATGTTCGAGTTCTGACCTTCAAATCAAAGACTTAATACTAAAGTTTTTAACACCTAATGTTGAAATGTAGGTCTAAGCCCCGCCCTCACTAGGCTGGGATGAAGCTATGAAAAAAATGAAAAAAAGAGGCCTAATTTTTGTTGCCCTCAGATGTATTTTCTGCGGCTTTTAGGGTGGCAGCAACAAGGGCCAATTCTTCATACCAAGCAGCGCCAAATTTTCTGATTAATGCTTCTTTTACAAAGACGTAAACAGGTACAGAAAGTTCTGCTCCCAGGGAGCAAGCATCTGAACAAATACCCCATTGGTGGTAATTGACTGCTGTAAACTCACTGTATTCTCTGGTACGAACCGGGTATAAATGACAAGACACTGGTTTTTTCCATTTGGTTACTCCAGCATTATAAGCGGCCTCCAAACCGCACTTGGTTATGCCCTTTTCATCAAAAATAACATAGGCACATTCTGAGCCGTTGACCAGTGGGGTTTCCCACTCGCCGTCGTCTCCTTTTACAAAGGCGCCTTGGTCTTCAATTGCCGCAATTCCCTCGGGCCTCAAAAAGGGCTTAACACTGCTGTATAGGTCTACCAAAATTTCTGTTTCTTTTTCTTCCAAAGGCGCTCCAGCGTCTCCATCTACGCAACAAGCTCCTTTACAAGCACTCAAATTACACACGAAATCGTGCTCTAAAAGATCTTCCGAAACAAGGGTTTTTTGGATTTGAAACATGTGCTTAAATTTAAGGGCAAATATACCACAAAAAAGCCTTAAATTTGCTGCGCAAAAAGAAGGGTTATTGTCACTAATAATTTACAGTAAAACGCACAATCATCTACAAAGCTAAAGCACATGGAATTCCACTTTAATTTTAAAGAAATACTGACCGCAAGCATGGTTCTTTTTGCGGTAATTGACATAGTGGGATCTGTTCCTATCATTATTAGTCTGCGGAATAAAGTAGGCCATATTCAATCTGAAAAGGCCTCTATTGTGGCAGGAATTATCATGGTAGCTTTTTTATTTATCGGAGAAGAAATATTAAACCTTATTGGCATAGATGTAAATTCGTTTGCCGTTGCAGGTGCTTTGGTTATATTTTTTCTAGCCATAGAAATGATTTTAGGCATTACCCTTTACAAAGATGACGAGCCAGAATCTGCCTCTATTGTACCCATCGCATTCCCACTCATTGCAGGAGCGGGAACTATCACTACCTTGCTTTCTATTCGAGCAGAGTTCTATGTGGAAAACATTATTATAGCCATAATCGTGAACATCATTTTTGTGTATTTTGTGCTAAAATCTTCCAGGCGCATAGAAAGTGTCCTTGGGAAGAATGGCCTCTCTGTCATTAGAAAAGTATTCGGAGTAATTTTGTTGGCTATTGCCGTAAAACTTTTTGCCGCTAATATAAACGTCTTATTTAACGCCTAAAACTAGCTTATGAACAAAGTACTATTTTTCGTTTTACTGACTACTGCCTTAGTATTGGGCGGCTACAATTTGTATTTAATAGACTATTCAGACTTGTTTGCAGACAAAAACTTTGTGGCTTCCGTATCTGCTATTGCTGCTTTGGCTGCAGCAGTATTGTTGGCAATTTTATTCTTGTCTAAAAAAATAGAAGAAAAAACCAAACACTAGACCTCAATACTTGCACCAATAGTGGTTTCTATTGCCGCAATTAAAGCTTCTGCATCTGGATAGGTTTCTTGCGCCACTACAGGATGTATAATAAGCTTAATATGGCTGCCAATACCTAAAGGGAATTGCCCCCAACGCACCATTTTCCAAGATCCATTAATCGTTACAGGAAGCACTAACGCAGACGGAGCCTTCTTTAACAACACTTTTAATCCCGTAGTCTGAAAAGGCTTGGGTCTTCCATCTCTAGACCTAGTCCCTTCAGGAAAGATCACTGCACAACGTTGGTGCTTTTCTATATACTCCCCTAAACCCGCTATGGCAGCAACTGCCTGTCTGCCGTCTTCCCGATTGATCAGCACAGAGCCACCGTGCCTTAAATTATAAGATACAGAAGGAATGCCCCTGCCTAAGGAAGCCTTAGATACAAATTTGGGGTGTAAACGCCTCAAACACCATATAATTGGAAGTATGTCATACATGCTCTGGTGATTGGCTACCAAAATAACGGCTTTATCTTGAGGCAAATGATCCAATCCACTAATGGTATAACGGGTGCCTAGAATTCGCGTGGTTGCCATAAGACAGGCATTTAAAATAGCTACTACCCGTTTGTGGGGCTCATAACCGAAAACCCTAAAAGCAAGGACTTGAATGGGATGGAACACTACTAGGCAAAATCCAAAAGCCAAAAAATACAGTACCGTTAAAGGATAAGAGAGCAGTCTTTTCATGGGGTAAAAATAAAAAAACCACCGCAATTGGGTGGTTTTTATTGAGTCATTGAAAGCTATTTAACAAAATTCGTTGTACGCTTCCATTAAATTCTCTGCAATGGCTTGAGCAGCACGACCTTCAATATGGTGGCGCTCAATCATGTGCACTAATTCTCCATCTTTAAACAAAGCCATAGAAGGCGAAGAAGGAGGAAAAGGAACCATCATATTTCTCGCTTGGTCCACTGCCTCTGTGTCTACACCTGCAAATACAGTCACGGCACGAGTGGGCACCTTAGCATTGGTTAAACTCATTTTTGCAGCGGGTCTGGCATTGGCTGCGGCACATCCACAAACAGAGTTAACCACGACCAAAGTAGTCCCGGAAGCATTGACTGCTTCTGCTACAGCTTCTGCTGTAAATAATTCTTGAAAACCTGCCTGGGCAAGGTCTTGTCTCATTGGTTTTACAAATTCTTCTGGATACATCCTTGCTTAATTTTTTTTTACCCCACAAAGGTACAACATACGGCCATAATTTTTAACACATCTTATGATTAGTTTGTCCTGCATTTTTTGTGAAAAAAGTATCTTTGATAAAATTTTGACAATGACTAAATGGTTGGCTGCCCTACTGGGCTTTGTTTTTTTTAAATTTCCCGGAGCAGTTGCCGGATATTTTCTGGGCAGTTTTGTAGACATGCTTCAACCGGGCAAGAAAGGCCATTCTTTTGGCAGTTTCACAAGTCAAAGACCAGTGTCTTCTCAAGATTTCGAATTGCACTTACTCTCTTTGTGCGCGGTAGTGATTAAAGCAGACGGACAGGTAAGCCCTGCAGAAAAGGAATTTGTAAAACGCTATTTTATACAGACCTACGGCCAACAAAGAGCCAATGCCATTTTTAGAACTTTTAATGAGGCCGTAGACAAAAAAGACCTGTCACTAGATAGTTTATGCAACAAAATAAACCAGAGAGCCCCCTACGAACTCAAACTTCAACTGTTACACTTTCTTTTTAATATTGCCAAGGCAGACGGCCATGTTAGTGCGCCAGAAGTCAATAAACTAGAAGAAATTGCCCGTTTGTTACGACTGGGTTCCGCTGATTTTAACTCTATTAAGGCCATGTTTATAGAGGCAACAGATGGTGCTTACACTATTTTAGAGGTCGAGAAAAATGCTACGGATGCAGAAGTAAAAAAAGCCTACAGAGACATGGCCAAGAAATACCACCCAGACCGTGTCGTTACAGAAGATGCCGCTATAAAACGCGGAGCAGAAGAAAAATTCAAACAAGTGCAAAAGGCCTACGAAGCCATTCAAAAAGAGCGCGGCATGTAATAAGCCAACTAAAAAACCGCAAAACCAAAATAAACCACAAAACCAAAAAAACCGCCAAACCATTATAATAAAAAACTATGGATACATTGCTATTTTATTTAGACCTAGGCCTCAAGCATGTTCTAGATCCCAACGGCTACGATCATGTACTATTTTTAACTGCTTTAGCCCTGCCCTTTGCCTTAAAAAAAATCAAATCTGCCGTACTACTGGCCTCCGTATTCACACTCACCCACTGTATCTCTTTAGTCCTGTCTGTGTACGGAATTGCCAAAGTCTATGCGCCCCTCATTGAATTCTTAATCCCCTTGAGTATTTTATTACTTCTGGGACTCAATATTAAAAACGCCCTTAAAAACAAAGGACCTAAAACAGGGGTCATTGCCTATGGCGCTACCGCCCTATTTGGACTCATCCACGGCTTTGGCTTTTCCAACTATTTCAAGATGTTGCTAGAAGGACAAGAAGCCAAAAACAGTGCTTTAGTCGGATTTGCCGCAGGAATAGAAGTGGCTCAATTGATTGTGCTCAGCACGGTGATGCTTGCCAGTGCCCTTTTTATTCTTATCTTTAAAATTCAAAGACCCAGGTGGGTTATAGTGCTTTCTTCTGCCCTTGTGCTGGTAACACTTCCCCTCACCTATAACAGCCTTCTAGCCCTATTAGACGCCTTGAAATGATCAGAGAAGACAAACAAGAAAAATACGACCAAGCTTACCTTAGAATGGCTGCCGAATGGGGTAAATTATCCTATTGCAAGCGCAAACAAGTAGGTGCTATTGTGGTGAAAGACCGCATGATTATCTCAGATGGATACAACGGAACGCCCTCCGGATTTGAGAATTTCTGTGAAGATGAAGAAGGCTACACCAAATGGTATGTACTCCATGCAGAAGCCAACGCGCTCTCCAAAGTAGCGGCCTCTACACAATCTTCTCAGGGCGCCACCCTTTATATTACGCTTTCCCCCTGCAAAGAATGCAGCAAACTCATTCACCAATCCGGCATTAAACGCGTGGTCTACGCCAAGGCTTACCGAGACAGCTCTGGCATAGATTTTTTAGCCAAAGCAGGTGTTGCTGTGAGCCACATGCCCATTGAAGAAAACCCTAAATAAACAACAAGCCCTAAATACAGCAAGCTCCTATGAGACAAAAACTATTCCGTTTGTTTTTAGCACTCACCATTTTAATGGCGGGTATTCTCGTTGGAAGTCAGAGCGGTGCACATTCATATGCCCTCAGTGGTAGTCCCTCTGAAATAGCCCAAGAAAAAATGCAACGCTTGCTTAATTTTATTGAAGAAGACTATGTAGATGCAGTTAACACAGACAGTATAGTCAACGTAACCATTAATGAGATCCTAGACAAACTAGATCCTCATTCGGTCTATATTCCCAAGACCATTTCTTCTGCAGTAGCAGAACAAATGCAGGGCGATTTCGTGGGTATTGGCGTCAATTTTTACCGCTATAAAGACTCTGTGGCCGTGATTAGAACCGTTGCTGGTGGGCCCAGTGAAAAAGCCGGTATCCAGGCAGGAGACCGAATTTTATTGGCCCAAGGAGACACCCTTTACGGAAATAATATGCCCAATGATGAATTGGTGAAAAGGCTCAAAGGCCCTATTAACACAGAGGTTGGGCTAAAGATCTTTAGAAAAAAAGACGGTACATTTCAAAACTTCACCCTAAAGCGAGACCGCATACCCATTGTATCTGTGAATGGATACTGCATGTTAGACAGCACTTTAGGCTACATGAAAATAAATCGATTTGCCGCCACCACCTATGACGAATTCAGCGCTGCATTGGCAGAACTCAAAGCTGATGGGGCTCAACAACTCATCTTAGACCTTCGTGACAATTTGGGTGGTTATATGGGAATGGCCACCCAGATATCAGACGACTTTCTACCCGCCAACACCCCCATTGTATATACCAAAAACAAAAAAGGAACTGTAGCCACTACCCTAGCCAATGCTGGAGGCGCCTTTGAAAATAAACCAGTATTTGTTCTGGTCAATGAACGTTCCGCATCGGCTTCAGAGATAATTGCAGGCGCCTTACAAGATAACGACGTGGGCACCATTATTGGTCGTAGGACTTTTGGCAAAGGATTGGTACAAAGAGAAATGCCTTTGGGAGACGGTTCTTCTGTACGCCTCACCATTGCCCGCTATTACACCCCAACAGGCCGTTCCATTCAAAAACCCTATGGAGATGGTGATTATGAAAGTACGCAAGACCGTTACGCTAACGGTGAACTCCAATATAAAGATAGCATACCGGTAATAGACTCCCTGGCCTATACCACTCCTAAAGGGAAAACAGTCTATGGCGGTGGTGGTATTATACCAGATGTATTTGTTCCTATTGAAGACAATGCGGTATTGGTAGTGCAAGAATTAGAACGTCTGGGCGTATTCTCTTTCTTTAGTTTTGAGCAGTTAGACGCACATAGAAACGACTATCAAGATTGGACAGAAACGGCTTTTGTAAGAGACTTTCAAGTGGCAGAAACCCTCTACCAGGATTTTGTTACTTATTTGAAATCTGCTGGGGTGCCACTAGACACCAAAGACCACAAAGCCGCTGTATTATTAGAACTCAAAGCAGCATTGGCCTACCAACTCTTTGGGGACAATGCGGTACTTAAAATCAGGGCGGCCCAAGATCCTATGGTACAAAAAGCCTTGGCTTTAAAAAATCAAACAGGCCAGGTAAACAATATCCATTTGTTGTCAGATAAGCCGCTAAAAAACCCAAAGACCACAAACGGCGCTCAAAATGCCCCAAAGAAACCTTAGAAAATCGAGAATCATAAACCTATGATCAAGACTAACTTTTCGCTAAGATCACGCATATTTATCTCCATGATAGTTCTGGTGTTATTGGCCTCGGTACTGATCGCGGGAATTACCATTTACCAGTATTCCGAACAGGCCAAAGACTACCATGCAGACCGACTAGAGCGCAAAGAAGAGCAACTCAAGCGCAGCCTTTGGTACACCCTTCAAGAGAGCCCTTTGGTACAGAGCAAAGCCAATGTGTCGCCTATTTTTAGCGAATCGCTATACGCTATTTCAGATGTTCAAAACGTGAACTTTAGCCTCTACGACTTAGACGGCGCGTTTATTCAAACTGCCAATCCTACCGCAGGACCAGTAGAAGCAGCTGCAAGCCTGTCCGCAGATATTTTAAAAAAACTTAAGCAAAATAAGCGATGGGTAGTGACCAAAAGTGAGGGGAATGTGACTTTTTTAGCCGCTTATTCCTATGTCTATGACTTGGACCAAAAACCGCTGACCATTTTATACCTCCCCTATTACGAAGACAACTCCTTTAACCAAAAAGAACTGGAAGAATTTCTTTTCAGACTCTCCGGAGTGTATTTACTTATGTTAGCGGTGGCTATTGTGTTGGCCTATCTAATCTCTACCTATATTACACGCTCCCTAAAAACTATCTCAGACAAGCTGTCCCAAACCGGACTAGAGCGGCAAAATGTTAAAATAGAAGTGCCCCAATCTTCCGTAGAAATAGGCAAAATTATAGAATCCTATAACGGGATGATAGACCAATTAGAGCAGTCTGCCGTAGCCCTAGCCAAATCCGAACGCGAGCAAGCCTGGCAAGAAATGGCCAAACAGGTGGCACATGAAATCAAGAATCCCCTCACACCCATGCGCCTCAATGTGCAGCTTTTTGAACAGCAGTTTAAAGCCACAGATCCAGACGCAGAGGAAAAACTCAAAGCACACTCTGCCGCTCTTTTGGAACAGATAGATACCCTGAGCAATATTGCTACAGCCTTTGCCACCTTTGCCCAACTCCCCGACCAACAAAAAGAATCCTTGGAATTTGACAAAGTCGTAGGCCTGGCCATCTCCTTATTTAATGAGTCCTATATAGCCTACGTGCCACCCACGAAACCTATCAAAGTAACATTAGACCGTACCCAACTCATCCGGATAGTCACCAACCTAGTCAAAAACGCCATTCAATCGGTTCCAGAAGATCGTACACCTGCTATTGTGGTAAAAGTCTCCGAGACTTCTACTGTGGTAAGCCTAGAGGTGTCTGACAATGGCATAGGCATAGCCCCAGACATCCAAGTAAAAATATTTGAGCCCAAATTCACCACCAAAGGATCTGGAATGGGCTTAGGGTTAGGCATGGTGAAGAGTATTGTAGAGAGTTACGGCGGCCGTATTCAATTAGAAAGCGAACTGGAAAAAGGCAGTAAATTTACCGTGTTTTTACCCAAAACCACTCCCGAAAAATAAGACTATGGAAAACCACCTCATCATTGAAAAAAAAGGGGCTATTGGCATCATTGCCATAGACAGACCCCGCAAATTAAACGCCTTAAACAAAGAAGTCATTGACCAGTTGTCCACCGCCTTTCAAGACCATTTTAGGGACCAGAACATCCGAGTGATCATTCTCACGGGCGCTGGAGAAAAAGCCTTTGTGGCTGGCGCCGATATCGCTGAATTTTCCCATTTCTCCCCCGCTCAAGGGGCAGCGCTCGCCGCCGAGGGTCAGGACAAACTCTTTAACCTCATAGAACAGGGTCCCAAACCAGTCATAGCCGCTATAAACGGCTACGCACTGGGAGGCGGCCTAGAGCTGGCCATGGCATGCCATATCAGAATAGCATCGGCGAACGCCAAAATGGGTCTACCAGAAGTATCCCTGGGACTAATTCCAGGCTACGGAGGCACCCAAAGACTGCCCCAACTCATTGGTAAAGGCCGCGCCAACGAACTCATTTTCACAGCCCAAATGATCCCTGCAGAAAAGGCCCTAGACTACGGTTTGGTGAACCAAGTAGTGCCTCTTGACCAGCTTATGGAAACCGCAGAAACCCTAGCCGCCAAAATAGCCCAACAATCTCCCACCGCCATTAACGCCGCTATTGCCGCTGTAAACGCAGGGCTGGACCCCGCTCAAAATGGCTATGAAACAGAAATAAAACACTTTGGTGCCTGCTTTGGCACCGCAGACTTCAAAGAGGGCACCGCTGCCTTTCTAGAAAAAAGAAAAGCACAGTTTAAAGGGGAATAGTATTTGTAGAGAACAACTCTGTTTAAAAGGGCCTAGAATTTGTTTGACCCCACAGCTGTGGCCACTACAAAAAATCATCATGTCTTAGTCCAAAGGGAATTCTGAGTCTATATTGAGAAATATCTATACCTGGAGCGTATAAGTAGCGTTGGTTCTCGCCAGACATTAGCTTTTCAATCACTACTGTCTTCTCAACAGCCAAAATGTCTTCGGTGAGCGTCCTATCCAAAGCTAAAGTGTCTTCTGCCAGTGTGTATTGAGTGATTGTCCCTTTCGCTAGTTTCTCATACCAAAGGGCTTCTGATTTTTGTCCCATATACAAAAAAACAGCCTTGACTTTTTTGGATTGGCAGGCCTCCAAATGCAAATGAACCTGTGCTGCATTTAACTTTGGATACAAACACAAACAATCGTAGCAATAGAAAAATTCATTTTCTGTTTTGGCCTGAAAAATCATCTCCATTAAAGCCCTAATTACACCAGAAATTTTTATTCTTAAATGATCTATCCGCATGGTCACAAAACCCATTAAAGGCGGCAAAAAACCATTGGTAAAATAAGCTACTTCTTCCGGCCACTGGTAATTTAAAAACCAGCGCGGCACTTTTGTACCTTTAGCTACATATAATTGAATCGCGTCAAGTTTATGAAAACCCCTCAAAGGGAGGGTTTTCTTCTTGCTCAAATAATGAAAGGCCGTTTGCCCTCCTAAGTATACTTGTTGCTTTGCCTGATGCTGTAAAGCATACACCGCCCCCAACAGCCTAGGCGATTGTCCTTTTCTCGCCCATGCCCCATACCCTATGGAGCGCAACCAATGATGGGCCTTGTATTGTTGTAAAAGCTGAGAAGAATAGCCTTTCTTTTTGAGCCAACTGGAAAGAAATACCACCCTATGGGGCTGCGATATTAAAAGAGTATTTAATTTATTGGCACGACTACGCATTGTTTATAAAACTATGGGGAATTGCAGGAAAAGATTCTCCTTTATGACCAAGTGCAGAAAAAATCAGATTATTCGCAGTAGTGGTAATTGGAGTTACTAGCAGTAGCGGTTGTTGAAGATGAATCACAAGCAATAGCGACAATTGAAACATAAATAGCAGCGGTAATTGGAAACATTATAGCATTGGCAATTGGAAAAAGCGCTGGAAGTGATTTTAACGATCAAGACTTTTCTGGTTGAGCGGAAGTGCGAGTGAGCGGATGAGCGAATGTTCGAGGGGTATACACCTCTTTTTTTTGCCAATAAAAAATGGATTTAAAAACACTTCAAAACAAAGTCATTATGTACTTTCAAGCCCAAAAAAATCCATATCCAAAACACCAAAAAAGGAGTATATACTCCCCTCTGGTATAAATATATGTGGCTTTAGCTAATGGCCAATATCTACGTTGGTTATTAAAAAAATATGCAATTGGCTCAGAGTAGAAAAATAAACTTGGTTCAGAATGAAAAATAGACACTTGGCTCAGGGGATAATAATAAACTTGGTTCAGAGTGAAAAAATAGACTTGTTTAAAGTGAAAATCTGGCCTGGATTAATAATGGAAATGTCTTTTTTTTAAAATTATAGTATTTAAATACTGTCGATCAAAAAAAATAAGATCACAACAACACAAAATGCCGCAAACAACATTAAGATCTCTGCCTTTATTTTGGAGGTATTCCTAGCTGCTATTGACTTTCTTAAGCTACTCAGTCTGTAACTTAAAACTATCACTATTAACGGTATGAAAATCAGATATAAATTCATTGACATTTTTTATAATTAAAGCTTAATGACCTTTTCCTCATTTGAAATTATTTAATAAACTTGAAAAAACCTTATTCCGTGATTCTACAAAAAAAGAAGGTTATGAAAAATAGGATTACTGGTAAATGAAGTGTCTTTTAAAACTAGAAATCCTTATCTAATAGAAAAAAGATTTAGAAAAATGGGGTGGAGAGTGACTGGGTAGAAAAGGAATGGTGGGGTAGGAACAAGAGATTGTATAAAAAAATAAATAAAGTGAGGTGGAGGTATAAAAAAAGGAGTGGTGGTTAGACCTCTCCTTTTTTGTTGCGGTATTTTTTGTAGGCTCTAATGCCGAGCATGAGGAGGATGGCTAGGCCGAGCAGGCCTGCGAGGCCAAAGATCCAGCCCAGTGTGGAGCGGAGGATCACTAGGAAAATGATGGCGAATAGGAGTATGGTGGCGCCTTCATTCCAAATGCGCATGAAGGTGGCGGTGTAGCGGGGGCGTACTTGGCCGCGCTGCAGTTCGCGCACCATTTGATGGCATTTGAGGTGGTAAAGCCATAGGAGGGCTACAAAGAAGAGTTTGAGGTGCATCCACCCTTGGGTGAGGAAAATGGGTTGGAGGTAGAGGAGCCACAAGGCAAAACCAGTGGCGAGTAAAGCGGAGGGCCAGGTGATAATGTTCCACAGCCGGCGTGTCATGAGCTGTAGCTGTGGCACTATATAAGCCTGGACGGCCTCAGGTTGGTCTAGCGCCTCTATGTGGTACACAAATAAGCGGGGAATATAAAAAAGCCCTGCGAACCAGGTAATCACGAAGATTAGGTGCAGGGCTTTGATCAGTAAGTATGTGTCTAAGGTGTCTAGGATCATAGACACAAAAATAATCAATTATTCTTTGTCATTGGCTACCGATAAAAAAGGCAGTCCTTTGGCGGTAAATGCCGCGTTAAAGGCTTCTAATTGGTCTGAAATGGTTTGGTTAAATGCTGCCAATTGTACTTCTATAGCAGCAGTGAGTTCTTGTCTTACCGCCTCGTCTTGCTCCGTTGGAGGGAAGTCATCTAGACCCACCAATGAATTCAAGTGGCCCAACTTATTGGTCAGGCGTATGGGGAAGTTCAAGGGATCTTGTCCTGACCTGTTCTGGGTCTGGTACAAGGCTTTCTCTACCGTCTCTAAACTTTCTTTCATGTCCTTGGCCATGGTGTACAGATCACTCACTGCAGTGTCTCCTTTATATTTTTTCATAAAGGCTGTCAGCTTGCCGTTCACATCACGAATATTTTTTATGGCGTTGTGGGCGTCATTAATAGTCGTGTTTACCTTGGTAATAAAGTCGTATTGGGCCTGCATGTCTGCTACGCTGGCTTCTGCACGTGGGTCTGGTAGAATACTAAAGTCATGGGTGGCTATGGTCTGGTCTCCCACACTCATAGACACCTTGTAAGCACCCGGAACCGCTTTTGGGCCGTCTAGGTTGGCCCACCAAAGGATCATCCCTGGTAACAGCTCAGAACCGGTTCCTCTAGTGTCCCACACAAAAGTATTGGCTCCTTTGTCTAAGGTCAGTTTTTTACTGCGCTCTTTGGCCTTGTTGCTATAGCTGGCCAATAGATCTCCGGCAGCATTGTGGTAATTTAACACCACAGAATCTTGCTCCATTCCTTCTGGAAGATAGAAGTGGGTAATAACCCCATTGGGCAGGTTGGTTCCTGCGGTAAGAGAGCTTCTTCCGCCACGGCCTTTGGTTCTATAAGCGTCTTTTGGATCGAACAAACGCGCCGTTTTAGTATTGGATTTTTCACCTGCTAAAAGCTGGTGCAGTACTGTGAGGTCGTCTATCATCCAAAGGGATCTTCCTTGTGTAGCTACAATAAGGGAATGATCTTTTACCGCTAAATCTGTGATAGGCACTATGGGTAAGTTGTTTTGGAAAGCTTCCCAAGACGCACCGT